>Ga0307979_1002405_pt1 | contig 12961 bp, 5 predicted proteins | sample OrgLakmetage1058_FD_201833 | JGI IMG/M metagenome (GOLD analysis project Ga0307979, IMG submission 201833) | Saline water microbial communities from Organic Lake, Antarctica - #1058 | ecosystem: Environmental > Aquatic > Non-marine Saline and Alkaline > Saline | place: Antarctica: Organic Lake...
CATTTTGTCCTTCTGCGCCACGCTGGCGTTGGCCCGAATGTCCATGAACGCCTTGTTTTTGGGCAAGTCCAGGGCTGGCAGCACGCTGGGGTCAAACGTGGGCTTGGGCGGGTACACGTACGGGTCTGCCTTGAGGCCCCACCGGGCCACTTTGAGCTTGTGCTCGCTCTCGAACCACGCGCACAGGTCCCGGAGCGCCATGTCGTGGGGCACCACCAGCTTGTCCCAGCACGAGTGGCTGTCGGGGTACGCTGCGAAGAGCTCCGACACGTAGGAGGACTTTTTCACCTTGCCTTGCTCGTCGAAGTCGTCGGGGCCCAGAGTAGTGGGGTCTGGCTCAGTGAGTTTCGTGCCCGAGGTCTTAGTCATGGGCGGGTCAGGTTCGAACGACGTGAACACGTTGTTGGCGAGCCCAATCAAACGAGCACGGAAGTCGCCAATGTCCTTGCCCAGCACCATTTTGAAGAGCTCCAGCATCACCAGACCCGTCACCGCAGCCGTGGTGGTGGCGATGGCGGGAATGATTTTGCCAGCAACCAGTTTGGCCTTCCCGAAATCAGTCGGCGGGATACCGTAATTGGCGGCGCGCAAGTTCGAGCTTGCCGTCACAAAGTCAATGTGAAAGTTGTAGTCGTCGTCCTTTTCAAAGTCGGCCGGCTCGAGGGAAGCTGGGTTCACGCCCTTGAAAGCCTCGAGTTGGCCAATCAAGCGACGCAGCACGTCTTGAGGCGCTTCTTCGTCTTCCTTGCCGTCTGCCGCCGCGCCCTTGGAGCCGCCGTCTTGGCCGCCCGCGTCCTCTTCCGCGTTGTCCACCACCGCTTTGGCATAGGGGGGCACCGTGAGCTGCGCCGTGAGCTCATACAGCCAAGCTTCCGACCGTTGGTCCTCGAGCCAAGTCGGGTCGTCGCCCCCGTAAGGGGCGTGGACGCCAAGCATGCACGCGATCAAGTGCGTGGTGCTGAGCATGAACTGGCGGTGCGCGTAGTTCGATGAATCGTACTCGGCCGGAGTGGGGAACTTCTTCTTTTCCGTCCAAAACGGGCCCTTGTCCACGCCGTCCTTGATCACCCGCGCGTCTTTGGGATAGGTGTGGATCAAGTCCAAGAGCTTGTCGCGAAAAAGCGCGTGGAAGTAGTCGAACGCCAGCTGGCCGCAAGTCACCAAGGTCGCGTTCTGGGCCGAGGTCAAAGTCTTGATCAAGTTGGTCACGTCCGGGATGAGCTTGGCGACCACCGAGGCGTCGCCGCCGCCGCACTTCTCCAGCAAGTCGGCGCAGAACGCGTTGGGGTCTTCAGCAAAGACTTTGGCGCGCTGCGCAGGCTTCACGAACACCGCCTCGAACTGGTCCCGGGACCACTCGATGCAGTGGTCGATCAAGTGGGGGAAGTTGCGCAGGGTGCACATGGGGATCCCGCCGCCTTCGACTGCGTCGCCTCCGTCCCGGTAGGTCTTGGTCTTGTGGGGCACGATCGGGTCCACGTTGCCGGAAGTGCCCATGGTGCCCGACTCCAGCAAGCTCTTGCCGTACTTGACGCACTGGGCGTCGACGTAAAACCGCGCTTCCATGTTGTCGAGTGCGTTGCAGACCCCGTCCAACTCGAGCCAAAACGCGTCGTTGAAGTGGTCTTCGGTCTTTTCCCCGACGAACATTTCCAGGGCTTCGGGGGTGAACGCCGAGTTCATTTGCGTGGCTTTCGCGCAGGCCGAGGTCGACTTGGGCTTCCCCACGGTGTCTTCGCGGAACAAAAACTGCCGCGCCAAGTTGCTCAGCTCCACGCGGTCTGCGTCAGTCACCGTGAGCTGGCCCGTGGGGCCGCAGCACACGCCGTTGAGGGCAAAGTTTTTCAGGAACTCGCAGCCCAGGGCCCCACACCCCACCATGAAGTACTTCAAGTTGGCGAGCTTGGTCACGAAGCCCGACCCGTACACGGCGGCCAAGTTGTCGTAGCGGCTGCCCGTGGGCGCCAGTTCCTGCGGGGGCGGCGCACTGCTTGGCAAAGCTTCCATGGCGTTGAAGTGCAAGAAGCCAGGCACCGGAGTGTACTTGCCGCCCACTTTCACCACTTCCTGCGCCAGGACGCCGCCGAAGAAAGCCGACATGGGCTGGAGCTCCACTGCGGCGTGGGTCGCAAACTTGGTGACGAGGTCTTCGTCCACCTCCACTTCAATGGCGGGCACCGCAGCATTGGGGGTGGCAGCGTTGAAGGTGGCCATGGCTTTCACGAACTCTTGGGCTTGCTTCACCACCGCCGCCGCGTCTTCCGCGCTGTTGGGCTGCGGCATCGCGCCGTCGTGCTGGAGTTGGAAGTCCAAGGTGGCCATGAGCGCCACGTGCTGCTGGTACTCGCTCCCGAAGTTGATCATGTCGGTCATGGGGAGCTCGCCCGGGTGGGTCACGCAAGCCGCCAAGCTGCGGAACGCCACGTCCACAGGGGTTTTCTTTTCGGTCAAGGTGCCGTTGCCCATGTACGGGCTCAAGTGGCGGGTGTCCCCGATGCGAAGGGTGTTGATGGGGTCCCCTTTCAGGCGGTAGGTCTTCCAGCCCCCGGGCACCTTGTTGATGGACAAGCCGGTCCGTTCGAACTGCGCTTCGTCGGTGGAAAAGCAGCCTTCCACGTCGTCGAACTCCACCATGCACCCCTCGGGCAGCTCTTCGGCTTTTTCGCCGTCCGGAATCACGTACCGCACTTGGCCGTGCTCTTCGTTGGTGATGGACGTCACCAGCCGCACCAGGGGCCGCTCTCCATTGGCGTCCAAGATGGTGTGCTTGTCGCCGTGGTCCACGAACACCGAGCCGAAAAGCCCGCCCGTGAAGCAGTACATGAAGGAAATCGCGGCGGGCACCATGTTCCCGGAAGCTGCGTCGACCATCTTGAACGTTCGGCAAAACCTTGTAGAGACAGGGGGGGGAGAATGTTACGAAGGAAATTGAAAGAAAGCTCATGAAAGCGCACGAAGTTGAGGAGCTTCAGGATAGAATCTCTGGAGGAAGCAGGGTTACGACGGATGAGAAGGCAGATAGTGGATTGATCTTGAAGCAGATATGAATGCATGCATCTCAAAAACATTACAGCACGAATAGTATATAAAATTGTAACTCACTCATTCCACTTAATGAGCTCGTCCTTAGACATGTAAGAGGTCACGATCACCACTGTCGCACCACCCACTACCTCTTCCGTAAGCTCCTCGGCGGTGCTCACGAGACATTCCTAAGGGACCACGAAAAACGAGCGATAAGGTAGGAGAAGTTGGTTCGAGCATAGTTTTCAACACAATCAACAGAAAGTAATTATATTGTGTAAAATTAGACAGACGTTTGATATTCGGGTCCTAATGATAGGTATCTCTGGCCGCAATGCAGCCACAGAAGTGGTGCGTAGAATGGTTTCAGTCCACGCATCGCAATACCTTGTTAAGCTCCTGCAGCTTGGGCATGGAGACCTTGTCGCGCCGCTGTCCAACGCATGACTCGTCGATGCAAAAGTTGACGCCGCAGTCTTTCAATTCAACAGGCGTCTATAAGGTAGCAGAGGAACAAATGGAAGCACCAAAGCACGCAACATGAGAGCAACATGAACATGATGTCAGAAGGATAACTGCTGGCTCGTCTGCATATTCAATCTACCCTCACTCAGTTTTGCCAATACGCCTAGGCTAGATCGGCAACATTGACAAACCGGGTCGTAGAGCGTCACGGCACGAGTACCCTGCAGAATTACATTCTTCGCCGTCTCAGCTCCGACACCACCGCAGCCCACGATAAGCACTTTCATTTTCACAAGCTTACGGACGGCAGCTAGACCCATAGTTGCAATCTGCCGGCTGAATTTGTTCTGGAATGCTTTCTCCTCTGCATCAAGTTCCTCCATGGTTACTTCAGGCGAGATCTTGTATGCAGCTGCAGTAGATACGGCGGAGTCGCGGAGTCCTTTCTGTGTGTGTACGAATGACTTCGTAATAAAAAGGTAAAGAAGTCGAGAAGAAAAAGTAGTCCAGTGTCCAGTGAGAACAGGTTGAGGAGGGTGGAGATCAAGAGGGTTTTGTAGATATATACCCCCTTGTGGAGATGTTGGAGCTGAATATGAATTCCGTAAATTTTCGGTATTGCGTTGGAATTTACGGTCAACTGCGAACTGCGAAAAAGAGGTCCGAAAAATGGCGCTTCGCCCGGACTCCGCACCCATTAGACAGACCACACTTTGGCTTGACTTCTATCTAAGCTGCTTAATTTCAAATTGCCAATCTTAGGGCAGCGCTTCCAACTTACACTCTTGAGCTGCTTAGGTCTCTGCCTAACGCCTTCGAAGTCGTTTCTTTCTAACATGCGCACCTGTGACCTCTCTCTGCTCATGTCTACCAGGAGAAAGTAAGCGGTTTTGAGTTTCTTTAATTGACAATGTCCGCTCCCGATGCCGAAGAGGTACGTTGCTCCTAACGATAATGCGGGCTCTTGCTTATGGCGCCTTTCTAGTTTCTTTGGATCTAATGCCAAACCCCCATTTAGGTGGTGGGCGCTGAAGAGACAGCGGAGGCTGTTAAACAGGCTGAAGACGTTCAAACGAAGATGAATGTGCAGGCGCTTCCTATTCGCGCCTATCTGGACCAAACTGTTGTGCCTATCCTTTTGGATGGGATGTCTGCACTCGTCAAAGAAAGGTAAGTCTCGGTGTCTCGTTGGAAAGACAAGCACACGTACAATGAGGAATTGTTTTACTGAAGTCACACGCGCATTCCCTTCCATTTGCTCTTCAAGACCACTTCGTAGCGTACATCACGAAAGTGTCTTAAGCTCATAAGGTCATACTGGCACCTTAAGTGGTCTATCTTGTTTTGATAAAATGTGTTTTCGCTGTCGAACAGGCCCCCCAACGCTGTCGAGTGGCTCGCGACTTACCTGTTGAAGAACAACCCACAGGTCGGTCGACAGTGACGTAGAGTAACAGAAAGATTCTGCATTTCGCCTCGTATGGTTCAATCTTCCTTAGATTTATTCGATAACGCTCTGTATTGTCCTTTTCTTTCATTTTTGCGTCTTGATTCTGGTGGTCGGTTACAGGCGGCAGGGGCGGGCTCTTCTTAGGCTTCTCTGAGTGAAGTGCACGGCGGTTGCATTTGAAATTGTGTTGTTTTTGCGCCTTTCCTTTTGACATAGTTTTCCGAGGGAACTTCATTGGCTTCGTTATGGGCACATACATATACAGGTGTGTATATATGATTGATATATGATATAGAGATAAAGAAAAGGATAAGTAGTAAGTAGAACAGTAGAACAGGAGAACGCTGCACAAGGCACAAGCACTAGAGATTAGCAGTAAAAGCGAAGAGGCCGACCCCCTCGGCCGACTGCCGGCCAATGGCTAAATCCCTCTGTGTGCTATTGTAGGGGGTAGGGGGTTCCCTGCACCTCAATATAACATATGGCACAAATTCATTGTAGTTCGGGACATCCCGACATCCCCCACTGTAGTATACCGAGGGGATTGGATCTTGAACTCGGACTAATAACTTCAAATGACAAATCCAAATGACACAGAAGCCAGTGCTGCGGGCATAAATTTGCGCACGTGCGCTGCGCGCAAGCCAAAACCGGGAGGGGAATTAGTTTAGATCGGATTGCACTCCCCAATTGAAATTTGAAAAGGAACATCAACAGGTAGCAAAAAGCTGCTGTAGTCTAGTCTAGTCTAGAGTCTAGTCTAGTTAATACTTCCCAAAAGCAAAGAAAGGTTAGCACACAGCGGCCAACAGCAGTCACAGAGGCACATAAAGAATGCACTTGAGCTGCATATGCGCTAGCAAATTCGCTTCAGAAGGCCAATTGGAAATGCCTTGTGGACCTGGGATGTGACACACAACACACACGAACGAGCACTCAGTCCCGCCGACTTGCTCGGAGGAAAGGCGCCAGTTACAGAAAGCTGCGTATTCATGATTTCCACCAGATCAAGCCTGACTGGGTTGTGTTTCCTTTCGCGTAATGCAATGTTCATCTTTACTTCCATGGAACCCTTTAGGGTCAATTCTCGAAAGGAGGTATTGGCTTTGAGTGCGTTCGCGATCTCCACTCCGACCTATCCTCCCTCATGGCAAACCATTCCTTGAAGTTGATCGGAAGTCCTTTGAACTTTAGAGCCTTCCTCAATGTCCGACCCTATGTCATCTCAGGGTACCCATTCGGTCGAGATTGTGCTACCCAGCCAGTAAGCAACTGCCGCGGCGCCCGGGTCAGAGGCATCCGAGAAGCGCGGCCGGCCCAACGAGGAATCCGATTTCGGTAGTAGCTATCGAGCTATCAAGGACCATGACGTTGAGCCTTTGAAAAAGAGTGACTGAACTAATGTGATAATGGAAGGCATAACGATGGCTGACACGGAATAGTGTGTAGAGAGCAGGAGGAAGTCTGGTTTCATAATTATTTCATGAGCACTTTCCACTTTTAAGGGGGCTGGTAACTTGTGCGTAAGGAACGGGCATACACCTCAGCCCGCAGCACTGGCTTCTCTGTCATTTGGATTTGTATTAGTACGATTCGAGATCCAACCCCCGGGGCGCCCTGTATGTCTGTCCTCTGTACTCCAACATTTATGCGAGGTATATATACGTTGAAAGTTGAAAGCACAGTTTCCCGAAGGAACTTGGTGTGCTTCATTGGTTCTTCTATAATCCTTCCTCATATTTACTAGATATGAGTACACACAGAGGTTTTCTGCTTTTAAAGATATGCTGCATTTCCTTTCTGCCTCTTAGCCTCCTCTTTCCGACCCCTCGGCAGTGGCCGAGAAAACCCACGAGGCAATTGGGATTTCTATTAGCCCGCGTTGGAAGTATGGCCCTCGGTTGTCTGAAGGCTGCGGCCTTCAAGAGAGCGCCGAAATTACTGCCTTGAGTTTAGGTTTATCTCTTTCAGTCGAAGTCCACATATTGCGAGTTATCGAATTTAATGTACATGATGTAGAGTTATGGACAGGCCGACGCGAGAAATACAAGCCCACCCAATTCTCTCTTCTCTCATGCTGACACGTCTTGAGACTAAGTGGAGGGCAGAAAGCACACCGACTCAATTCCCTGAACTCTTTTCGCAGCTCCTATAACTTTGTGCAGGATAAGCGACAGTGAACTCTCGCCTTAATGGGTGCCCAGAGATGAGATGAGGTCGGGCGCTCAAGAAGCCTCTTAAGTGCATAGGGCTTCCGGTCAACTTCATGGGATGGCCAAAGGATACGTCGGAGTGGAGGTCACAGACGTACTCGAAGCCTACGCGTCCTCCTGAGTATTGATTCTATAGGGCTCATAGATTAGATTAGATTATATTATACTCCCCCGGTGTAAAGAAAGACAAGGACAGAAATAGCACGCTCTCAGAGGCAATTTGTATTTGCATATATGGCATGTATCTGCGCGTTCCAGAAGGCTCTATCTAGCGTCTTCCCTCCGATCAAGTCGGCGGGGTCTGAGTGCCCATTGTGTTTCACGTCTCAGGTACACGAGGCATTTCTCCGGGCTCATACGAGCTAGATAAGTTTGCAATAATCGAAAGGGAAATCAGCCCAGTCAGACTGGTTCTGGAGGGTCTTGTCGTCTCGCCGATACACAAGTTCAAGCGATTTCTTGATGTTTCTTTGCAATTGGGGAGTATAATCTAATCTTATTGAAAGAATAGCGTCTCTTTTTTCTTTTCACCTCCTTACAGAATCAGCTCAACCCAGGAATACCGCGAATTAACATCCAAGTCGCCTTGGGAGCGCTCGCATGAACTTACACGGTAATGAAAAATCTCACCTGAGTTTCTGGACAGCTAGACCTCTCCTCTTATTTATTCAGCGAACTCGGCAACTCTGCGCAGGCAGCTGGCCTAGTCACAAAGGTTGCACAGGCAAGCAAACGAGGCGCGCTCCGGAAGTGCATCTCAGTACGCCCCTCAGCTCAAGTAGACATGGACCCCAAGGGACCCTCTCAAAAGGTAGTTCGGCACAGCGCCCTCGATGTCGTCATCAATGATTGCTTACTCGACAAAAGTCCACATACAGATACATCTTATTTGCCGACACTAACACCATCGTGGAGGACCGCACTAGCTGGCTAAAAGTCGCCTAACATTGGCAAACCGCATCTGGGGGCATTCTGGTGCTTTTGGCTCGGCGCGCCCATAAAACGGAGCTACAGCGTGCTCTCTTCAATGCAGGAACTGACACCCCAGGTCTGGTTCCAAAATAAATTCATGAACAGTTTCCACTTTAAAAGAGCTGGAAGCACTATACTTCCAGCTCTCCACAGCATTGGCTTTCGTGTCATTTGGGTTTGTATCAATTTGAGTTCAACACCATTGACACAGGGTCCAGGTCGTTTTGACAAAGCGCTGCGACAAAAGCGCTAGAATTTACACCACGACCAAGGGTGCCACGACATAACACACCGCACGAGTGGTCGCGAAGTCAAGGCCATTCACCAATTAAATGGAATGCCGAATGGTGTTGGAGAAGCGGGTGAGAACGTCGTCCCCCGGGGCTTCGTAGCCCATTACGTAAGTACATTCGCACCAGCGCCGGTGTTTCTGAGAGACATTGGCATTGGACACACTTGAAAGTGCCTCCTGCTAGGAGCTGGGGCATGTCCGCTTGGACTACAACTTTTCAAATTGATGAAGACGGAGTTTAAAAAAAAAAAATAGCGTCCAGAAGCCGGAGTCGAACCCCCGAGCTCGGATTCGTAAGCTCTCCGCCAAAACCATTGCGCCAGAACGGCTTGGATTTTTAAAAAATATACTAATTTCAAGACAATTTTTACCCTATAATGCCGTTAGATCTTTACCTGTACAGTACTACTGTGTACTGTGTACATACTTTGTAAGTACTGCACTGGCTGGCCTCTACTTATGATACGAATTAATCAAACGCACGCATATCCAAGAGCCACCCGCAGAGGGCGACTACTACGACTTCCTTCATGCGACCCAAAATAAGATTCGCCCTTCCCAGAGGAACTTTACGACCTCATTTGTGTGCAAACTTCTACTTAAACATGGCTCCCGAAATGCCGATGTGGTTTAAGGCCGTGTGTCTGCGAGCCAGTTCCCGTGCAACGAAGTTTAAGATGAGACTGAGGACAGAAAAAGCACCCCCGTAGTGACCAATTACTGGGGCACGAATTCGGCCGTTTGGCCGAAATCGGTGAGTCTGCCCTCTATAGGTGATAGGGCTTCTTGAGTGTTGCTGCGTGCCATGCATTTATTTGCCCCAGCGGGGTATTGGCTCAATGTTCTTGTCAGGCGGCGGGCGCCGACCGCTCCTAGCATTATCTGTCCTCTTTCTTGCTGCATAGGGCCCAGGGTGGATCATGTCGCTAAATGGTCCGGCCCGCACAAACACGAATGCCCATACATCATTTGCCACCAGTGGTTGTTTCTCCAGCCATCTGCAACAGTAATTCACACGAGGACATTCAACGAGTCGATTGTGTTTAACCTCGGACTAAGTTACTGTCCAAGTTCAGGGGGTTCTCACCGCCCACCTCGACCCGACTTCCTCTCTTAAGTCAGTGGCCTTGCCTATTTGTGCCGATTGCATGACTTAGCTCATCTATGACTTTCGAGCCTAGGCTTACAGGTCGCTGGGAGGAACTCAGATTTAAAAGAGAGCTACAAACAAAAAGCAGGGGGAGTCGCCAATCGCTGAGAAAGTTTCCTTGTTAATTCTAAATTAAGTTCAGGGACCGCACAGGTTCGAGGAACTTATCGACAAGTGCGCAGAGAGGGAGCTGACTTTTGGGAGGGAAATGGGACAGGGTATGTCGCGAATGATATAACGCAGTGCTTCGGTGCCTTCTCAATAAAAGAAGCGTTCACCGATCACACACAATGGTTCAGTTCACGTGTACGCATGATTCAGGTGCGAGGTGCAGGTTTCCGCGTGATTCAGGTGCGGTCTATGTACATGTGCGGTAGAATCATAAAATACACGGGTTTTACGAGGATTGATCCTACAGGGTTCGTGAGAAAAGATGAAAATTGCATTAAGCAAAAGGACACTCAGCCCAGTCATACTTGTTCTGGAAGATTCATCAAAACGCTGCTTTATGGTATTTGTTGTTGATTCCTTTCCAATTGGGGAGTATAATCTAATCTTATCTTATCGTAGTGTCTTTTCGAGGTGGTTTGCGTTTCGCCGTTGTAAGATATCCCAGTGCCACTGAAGCCGATGCGAGCGCCGTGAAGTCCACCATCGCCTGTAACTTGAGAGACAGAGAACGATTCTTTATGCAACCCTTTTCCCTTCCCTACCTGAACTATAAAATAACCGGATCGCCATCCAGGAACTTCCTGACCTCTATGCCCTATCCTCATTACGATTTTGACTTGCGCACAACGCACGCGCGTACACTTCTGCCCGCAGCATTGGCTTCTGTGTCATTTGGGTTTATATTTGTTCGAGTTCGAGTTCGAACTGCGTGTGGGATTTACTCCTCAATAGACACTTCCTTCGTACTACATGTAGCCGTAGCCGCTATAGCAGAATAATCCCGCACTTTTTAGAGGTCTCTATTGAAATTATATGGAAATTTGATGGTAGTGGGTGGGTTGTGTTTTTTTTTTCTGCATGAGCCGTGGTTTCTTTTCCTGGACATCGGACATCCGACATCTAGCCGACACCCGAAATCGGACACCCTGCTCTTTGTCGAGATGCGAGATGGGCGCTAGGTTAGGATGCCCGCGGGAAATTCCGCAGAATTCCCGCGGAAAGGGAACGTTTCACCACGCCGAAATGATTTCCGCGACGGGAGTTTGGCAGTACCTTTAAACTTTTTGACTACGGCACGGAAAACCCGCGGAAAAACCGCGGAGATGCAACGTGAAGTGAAATTTTTAGCCCTCGCGCGGGAATTCCGCGGAAACGGGAATCGCAGCCCCGGATGAGCGCCTTTCGAATTCGAATTGCTACAAGAGGGAGCCTAATTGGGGCCGAATGGCTATCTGCCTTCACTTTCGTATTGAGCTACCTAGGCCGGTAGGCACCGAAAAATGGCATCGCCCTACGGAAGAGACATATTTACCATTACACGTCAGCACCAACACCACACACCACAAACCACCTGAGGGAGGTGCCACAGAAACTTAGCCATGCGGAGTTACTTGAATATTCATGAACTATAAATCCCTGGTCTGATATCGATCTCCTTGTCTTCTTGAAGATTCAGCTGCTGAATACCTACTTTCTCGCCGCGGAATTTCAGTCAGTGCATTGATACTGAACTGCGTGCGCGAAAGGATGCCACGCTTGCTTATGTCCATTGTATCAAAAAGCTTCTCCGCATCGTCGGGTGATAAACCCAGCAGTGCATTCGCTTCAATCACTTCGCTTCTTGTTAACTCACCGTCGCCATTCAGGTCAACTTTTCGAAAGAGATTCTCGAGGGTGGTTCCCAATTTTTCGGACTGTTGCTTGAAGACTCTGAAGAGGTGGAAGTCGAAGACCTCCCTGTTCGGTGCGACGATTTTTGTAGAACGTGGGCATGGAGTTTGCGCGCCTTTAACCCATGGAGATGAGTTCAAGTGCTGCAAATTGGTCAATTCGGCGAGAGGCGATCTCGTGCGAAGAGCGCGGGACCCAATCGGTGAGGTGTAGCAGCCGGGTGTATCTTTCCAGGAACGGTATGCTGCTGGCTCCACGACGCTAATGATGGGATCAAACCACAAAGCGTGAGGCAAGTACATAGCAGGAGGAGGCACTTTCCGAAGTTGAAGAGCTCGCATCCACGCTGCAGCCAAAATTAAAAAAGGGTGGCTGTGTTTCGGACACTTCGAACAACTCAGCGCCTTGGAAGCGCTCCGTTGGCAACGGCCAGCGCTGCTCCGCACTGCCATATGTTTCTCCTTCCGTGAAGGCACGATGCTTTCCTCTACAGAAACATCGCACTGCTGGTACAAAACCACATGGGGGTCTAGGTCGTCTGTTTCCAGCAATCCAGTTGGAGACGGGGATGAGTTGGCACACACGATGCGGCTGTTTGTCTCGCTCTTGCACTCAAGATATTCTTCAGTTTCATCATGGATCGTCGATTGATCGAACTTGGTTTCCGACTCAAAGTGTGAGACAGCAGTATACAGCTCAGCACATGACTCGGACGTTGGCTCGCTCGACAACGGCGCGAAGGACTCCGTCACTGCACCATGGCACTCGTGGTACAACACCACATGAGGATCTAAGTCGTCTGCTTCCGGCAGAGCTCCACCACCGACGTCGATAGACGATATGTAGAGGCCGGCCGATCCGATTTTGTCTGAACTTGCGTTTGACCCAATCTGAGAGTGCGACAAAACGGCGTCCGCCTCAATGAACTGTTTGGGCCTACGCTCGTTCCACGAGGCAACTTCGTCCTGAGTAACATCAGCATCGCACTGTTGGTAAAGTACAACATGAGGGTCTACATCGTCTACTTCGGGCCACATCCCACTATAGAAACCGGTTGATGACGCAGAAGATTCAGCAACCGTGCTGTTTCGACTCGTTCCCGGCGGAGTAAGTCTTCAATCTTGAAACGAACACAAGTCATGATGCTGTTAAAGATAGTGCCAACAATTTGAAAGAGGAGGCAAACAAACTCTCTGATTATGGGAAAATGTTACATACCGAAGGACAAGTCGATTCGAACCGCAGAAAGAACAGCAGTAACTATTTCTTTCAGGAGCTACTAAGATGAGGGCTCGAAAACAGTCAGCACCAAGGTCTCGACGCGCAACAGATGATGCTGGTATTGGCCTCATCAGCGCACTTTAGAAGCACAGTCGTCAGGACTCAAAACGCAAGATTTCTCCTTCTCGTCGGATATCATCGGCTTGCGTCGGCAGATTATTCTTTGTGAACTGCAGCGGCGCGCGCGCCGCCGCGCCACGATCAACGTAGTTGATTTCAGTGACGTGACAACGTGTCAGAACATGGTTGATGTCAGTGACGTGACAACGTGT
>Ga0307979_1002411_pt1 | contig 12941 bp, 13 predicted proteins | sample OrgLakmetage1058_FD_201833 | JGI IMG/M metagenome (GOLD analysis project Ga0307979, IMG submission 201833) | Saline water microbial communities from Organic Lake, Antarctica - #1058 | ecosystem: Environmental > Aquatic > Non-marine Saline and Alkaline > Saline | place: Antarctica: Organic Lake...
CCCTCCTGAATCATTCCGCACTTGCTTTGTTTGCGCAACGCACGCGCATTCCCACTTCTGCCCGCAGCATTGGCTTCTGTGCCATTTGGGTTTGTATTAGTTCGAGTTCGAGTCTGACTGGGCTGAGTACCCTCCTGCGCAATGAAATTAAGTAGATTCGATTAGATTAGTATAATACTCCCGAATCGCAAAGAAGCAACAACAAATAGCATAGAGCTGAGTTTAATGAATCCTCTGCAACGAGCCTGACTTGGCTGAGTGTCTTTTTTAGGGATGGCTCAACCCATATATATGGGGTACCCGTATATACGAGTATATACTGTATATACCGTAGGTCACTTTTCCATCTATACGGGTCCTGTATGGAAGGTTTCTCATTGGCGAACACGGTGTACACGGTGTCTGGCGCGAGCTTAGCCGCCGTCAAGTCGTTTGAGCACTTCTGATGCGACCAATAGAAGCTAGAACAAACTCTCGAGGCTCAAAAGAATCGCAATCGACATCGAGCCCAGCTAGGAGGAGCAAATTTTCAGATCAACTTCTCGACGTAGCTAACGTGTCTCGAGGTATACTTGAATGGCAGCTCGACACACACTCGACGCACACTCAGCGCACAACGATTGTTCAACTCGCAGAGTAAGTCATTTACTTAAAGGAGCTATGCAGCATATTCAGACGGGTCACGCTTCCTGTGGTTCGTTTTGATGACCATCAGAACAACATTGTGTGAAGACCTCAATATGGACGCAGGCAATGGCTGTGCAACGCGTAGACGGAGACTCAGTCGGGTTAAAAAATAACGTTTGCCAGCACGAACTCTTCAACCAAAATGTTGTTGATGATGCATTGACTAATTGGTGAGCTTTTGGACAAGCCACGCTCTGCATTGGCCATGAGAACAACATCTTCTTGATCACTCACTTTCTTCTTTTTCATACTGCCATACAGTACGTGGATATATACGAGTATATACGAGTATATACGTATATACGTGTATATACCGTAGGTCATTTTTCCATATATACGGTTTGAGCCATCCCTAGGAGTCTTTTTGCTCAATGCAATGTTCATCGTTGCTCTCATGAACCTCGTTGGATCAATTCTCGGAAGGAGGCATAAATGATCATCTTTTACTTCGATGAAACCTCCAGGATCAATTTTTAGGAGGAGGCACAGGTTTCGATTACGTCCGCGACCTCCGCTCCGACATATGTCCTCTGCTCTGTCAAACCATTCCTCGAAGTTAACCGAAGGCTATTTGCACTCTGGATCCTCCTTGCGAGCCCGGCCCCATGTCGTCTCTGGGCACCCATTCGGCCGAGAGGTTGCTATCCAACCAACCAGTAAGCAATTGTAACGTGGCCAGCCCAACGAGGAATCCGATGACCTTGAATATCCACAGCAACAGCCAAGGCGCCTCCAGTGTTTCGACTTATAGACTTCAAACCGATTGCAGGAGTAGGGAAGCAACACAGACCTCAGCTTGTGTCGTAACACGGAGTTATCGCAGAAATCTTCTATACCTCCATTAGAGCCCAGGATTTTTTTTTAGCAAAAAAATGCCATGCCAATATTCCAACATAAGGCATGCTAGCGAGATATGAAAGCAAGGCCAGCCCTTGAAAAACGATGGCCAATATCACATAAATAACTCCAATCTAGTTTCCTGGAGGGGATAGTATCGAAGTCTAGAACTCCCTTGCTTTTTGAGACAGGCTGAAACTTGATGCTTGGCAAGGCCATTTTTGTTTCCTGCTACCTCATGTGTGAAATTATCACCCGGCCAACTGGGGGTGTCCCACGAAAATTTATATGAATCCCATTGCGGTTTTGAGTTGCGGGCCAACTGGCACCTAAATGGGGGTCCTTCCGGAAATCAACTTTTTTTATAAACTGCTTTTCCATAATACATATACAAATATTAAATGGGATTCCCCCTGACCGAGCTCATAGGCCAGGGCCCCGAACCCCTTTTTTTTTTTGCCGCATCGAGGGGAAATCTTTCTACTTAGAACAGCGATGGTCTAATTGGCCCTAGTCTTGTCAAAACAGCAGCCACGATTTGGGGCAAACTTTTGGTATAACTAAATAAATCATTTTTTGCTGCCCTTGAGGCGAGAAAATTCAGTTGGTGCATGTTTCGCAGCAGCGGCGTGAAGGCGTTGGCGAATCAAGGAGTAAAGCTTGACGTCAAGAGCATTGGCGGCAGAGACCTAAAGGATGCGAGTCGTGTGACAACATTAGGGGTCATTGAAAACATGCGGTAAAAGACGAAAGAGTTGCTTCAATGAATCAAAGCCAAAAGATTGACATTTGCAAACACCTCTCATAACCCACCTAGTACCTCATCGCGTGTCGTGCTATCGAGTTTGAACCCAATTGGTTTGGAACTATGCTTCTGCAGCAGTGACCGGCGCTGATGCTTACGGCTTGCTTGAATTGCTTCATTGCCGAAGTCGTAATCAGCGGCGCCATTGTCCCGCATACTGCTGCTAATTCTGTCGTCATCATCTTCGCTGCTCGTTTCGTCATTTCCGCTACTGCCGTCGTAGTCGTCAACACCTTTGCTACTATCATCGTATACGCCATAATTGAAAGGCAAATCTTCTTCATACGTGTCTCCTGATTCAGACAGGCGTCTGCCTCTTCCTCCATTCTTACCCCTTCCAATGACACTGTTCCTACTACCACCGCCACAGTGATTGCCCAGTGCACAAAAGACGGAAATGGAAAGGTCTAATTCCTCTAAAATCCCCACAAACCAAAATCGTGTATCCAACACCGCGAGAACCTAAAAAGAAAATAGTAAAAATGAAGAAACATCAAATTTGTCTACGCTTATTGTCAATCGATGTATGCCTCGGTAGATGTGCTTCTCATATAGCGACGAGACAACGAGCTCTACGGGAAACCTATCAAATTTCATACACAATGTACTTAGCACCTCCTTGAGTAGCCCTTGGTCTCGATTCAAGGCAGCCCACAGTTGAGTGCGCGACTTCGGTGGTTCGTGAGGTGCGCCCAAGAGCCCTCCGCTTTTACTTGCTGCCTCAGCTCCTTTCATACCGTACCGCACTGCCCACACCTGTTGTGCGAGAAGCCAAAAGTGCGGTGAGAATAAAACAGTTGCGTTTTGGTTGAGTGGATCTGATATCGGGAAAAGACTGGGCGAGAAAGCGCACAACGCGCTTCGCTGAATAAACGCAATGCCTGCTACAATCACGCTAGTAAATGCTACATGCGCCATTAAAGTAATACAGGAAATGGACTAGATGCGAACGTGAGCTAGGCACTCAATTGATTGTTAAGACATGACAGAAAGAGGACAGTGGCAACATTACTTCAACACACCTCCACGGTAGCTTGCTCGTTTCCGATGGCGCAATTGTGCTTTCTCCTCAGTGGGGGTGCGCGGGTGTTGTTGGCGAGCATTTTGATGAACCGGTTGTGTGACGGGTTGCCAGATCCTTGCAGCCATTTCTTGAACTCGGAGCCTGGGGCTCCTTTTAAGCAGCTTTTCCCCATGCTGTCCCACAGAGGCCTCGGCCAATCGAAGAGCACTTTGCCCTCGTGCTCGCCCGTGAATCGTTTATTGACTTTGGCTCCACAGCCCCAGAAGAACTCCGACACCACGCGCTTGATGGGATCGCGCAGCAGGGTGGCATATCTGAGTCGAGAAAACCCCCAAAATAACGTGATAGGCAAAAAAAGTTTGTTTAAGACAAGCAAGTGCCTATCACAAGCTGCCACGAGAGCAGCACCAAAAAGTAAATTGCCAATGGATTCGTGCTTGCGAATGCTCATTGGAGGATCACCTTCGCTGAAAACTAAAATATATTTAAGCACTTGTAAGATTCGTTGCACTTCTACCTTTCAAAACTCTTTACAACTCCTAACAACGAGCAGTACAATCCTCACTTAAGTTTTTCGAAGGGCGTGCGCTGAAGTGAAGGAGACATTCCTTTCGCGTAATCCGTTTCAAAGCACACTTCTATTTCCGAATAATCGCAGTGTGCGGTGCCTCCTTTCTCGCCACACCTACATGCAAAGTAGGAAGCACAGTGGTGCGTTATGAATGATGTGAAAGCATGTTTTTAACCGTCTAGATTAGAAAGGTCTCGAAAAAGCATTCAGGGTGACGATAAAGCGAATGAGATGATATGTGACAGCCAAAGATGATTTCGAAACTCATGCTTATAATTGCAAGTCATTGTACCCGCGATCGTGAAATGAGTGTTGGCCGTCGGGATAATATCGTAGGCCTTTGGCTCGAGCTTTCATCTTGTCGAAAAACACCGACCCCGCTGTCTTGGGCACATGCACATACACCAGCACGTCACTTTTGACTGGAGCATACTTGGGATTGAATAGCACTGAGCGAGGGCTGCCATTCGCGTTGACAAACGCAGCTTCAACTGGAGATAGACCCGCCGTGACATCAGGACCAGCAGCAGCAAGATGGGAAGCGGGAGGTGGAGCAGTAGCGACAGCAGCAGTATGAGCACTAGTTGCATCAAAAATCGATCTACTGAGCTCCAAACCAGTCATAGGCCTATCCGCCGGTAGCTGAGGAGAAGCCTGTGGAGGAGGTAGTGATATTTCGTGCTTCATATGAGGCTTCGGCGGTAACGGCACAGTCGCAGTCTGAGGGCGCGGTCGAGGTGGCGACTTCACACGCAGAGGAGTGTTCACTGGCGCTGCTATAGTCCTAGCTTCAAGCAATTCCGCTGGCTCTGAGGCAACATTACCTGGATTAGGCGCTGCCTGAGCTATCATAGGCGGCGTGTAGGAAACGATTTCTGCGAGGCGGCTGGCGTAAGCAGCGACCTGTGCATCAATGGCAGCCTTCGCCTCCGCTGATAACTCTGCTCCACTGTTGCTGCTATCACTATCAGCTAGGCCATCAGTAGCTTTGGAATTAGAAGCAAGCTGGTCATGGGCTAAAATCTGGGCATTGGCGTTCGGGAAGTACTTGTAATTGTCGTGTAGAGTGAGTGTCGAGCCAGTGAGCACACCCGCAAGCCGCTGCCCAAGTGACGAAGATGATGCCGATGATGATGATGATGATGATGGGGCTAAGTCTCCTGCTGCATTTGTTTCGGAGACTGTGTTGCTGCCTACACTGCTAGGACGGTAAATGTAGCCGTCGGTTCCGACTGTGGTGGACGCATTGGCGTGTTGCCTCCAAGCGGTGATCAACGCAGTGTACGCGGCATGAACAAGAAGTGCAGCAGCCGCGATGAGAGCTATTGACTTCGGAATCATAGAATCTACGTGGCTGCAAGTTGGCACGGCGCCTCAATGTGTTCCGCTATGATCATTTATGAAAAGGGCGCCCTATAACTGTCGACATGCCATGCCGGATGGATGCCGAAAGACTATTAGCTAGACTACTGAAGATTGACGACGTGACGACGACGGATGGGATGATGTGGTTGTTCTTTTTTGTGTTTCCTCCTCTTGAGAGGGGAAATCAAGGCTATAGCTTTTAGTTCTTCGGTGGGAGCGCGTGCACATTGAGCCCATGACAAAATAGCCCTATATATCCCTCTTGAGACTTTTTACGAAGAATGGATCTACTTGGCGAAGTAGAAGAGAACTTGAGAGCGCTGTCCGTGGAGGCTCGCAAGTCAAAACAGTTGAGTGGAGTAAAGGAAGCAGCAGAACGTGGCACACTGAAATGCCGCTCCCTCAAGGAAGGCTACGCGGGGTACCTCCGACAGAAACGCAAGCAAGAAGAAGAAAGCGGCGAAAGTGGTGCTAAAGGCGCTTCTACTGGTGATCAGTGGACTGGTTTTCAATGCCCAGATCTTTTGCAGCCCTTTTTGCTCGTAAGTGAATTATCCTATACATTGGGGTGGGGAGGTGGGGAATGGACAATTCCACACCTTGTCAACACTACGATCGAGGTTCTCAAGCGAATATCTCACTCGAAATTTCTATTTAGCTATAATTAACATCACGCTATGGTTGTTTACCCTCATTAAAGCTTTTGTCGTTTGAAATGCCTGTTTTATAATCTTAGCATTTTATCCCATATATGCTATGCTCTGTGCCTTGCCTTTGTATGTAGGCTTGCAACTATACCGACGCTGGGGCGCGGCTGACGCTCCTGTCACTGAGCGGCATTCAACACTTGATGACAAGAGACGCCATGCACCCAGATGATGGGTTGAACGTCATGCGCGTGCTGGCGATTCAGGCGCACAGTGCAAGCTCAGAGGTGAGAAACCGAGGAAATATATCTCAAAAAGTTATAGAGCCTTTCTGTTGCATAGTATCTGACGAGAAAGATATCCGAGCGTATAACTGATGGATATATTCACACGGGCATGCCGCATGTTACTATTCCTCCTCTATCCATCAACAGGTCCAGTTGCGCGTGCTACAGTCCTCCCTCTTGTTGGTCTCCAGCCTGCAGAGCAGCGCCATGTCCGAAGAGCTCTTGTCGCAGGCTCTGCTCGTGTGCTTTGCCCTCACTCACGGGGCCAAGGACGGGGCGGTGCGGCATGCCGCCTTAGCGACGGTCAGGCAGACCTTGAGCATGCTGTTTGATCGAGTTGCGACTGTGGCAGCGCAGGCATCCTCGCAACACAGTGCTGCTCAAGAAGCTCTAGCAGTTGCCACCAAAGCGTATGACCAGGAGAGGAAAAGTCATAAATCAGGAGAGGGCGTTTCGTCTTCTTCTGCGGCGGAAACAGGTGCCGAGCAAGACGAAGGGTTGAAGTTAAAAGCCGCAGTCGACGAAGAGAAGGCCTGTGCAGCGGCAGTCGAGTCCGCAGGCCTCTCAGGAGTGGGGCGCTGCGCTTACCTGGTCTTTCAAGACTTGTGTGTCCTCAGCCGCGGCGAACAGGTGGTGATGCTTTGCCGTGCTTTTGTTTCGTTGCATTTCCTCTGATTTTGTTATCACCGTGCGTATTCTTGCCATGCATTTTCTTGCGGAATGTCGACCTCTGTTCCTAACCTTTTTGCTCTCCCGCTTCTTCTTTATATTCTAGGGTGTGTGGCTGAAGCGCACTTCCGTGGCGCCTGCAACTGGCTTAGAGCTGGTGGAGTCGATTTTGTCGCAGCAGCCGCGGCTCTTCCTGCACGACCCCATGTTCGCCACCTTGGTGTCGAGACAGGTGAATGAGTGGGGTGACATTATTACATGTATACATGTGGCGGGAGTTTCGTTTGAAGTCATCGAAAAACTCGACCTTTATATGAATGGTTATCCATCTCCTTTCTTCTGCTGTCTCTCGCTTTGTCTCCTATTTATGTCCTATTCTCAAGTTGCGAACTCATCATGTTCCCCCTCTTCCTGCTCCTATCCAGGTGTGTCCCCTTTTGTTGCAGTTGTTGCGAGGCCATGCCGACTTTCCTTTGTTGGTGCGAGCGATGCGCGCCGTGGCGACGCTGCTGAGAGACTTCGGGAAGCAACTTGTGGACCAGGTAGACGATGAAGTTCCCTTGGCGACAAACGTGACTACAGGAAGACGGATACACTGATACATGAGAATTTGGCCTCCTGTATAGATTGGCTCTTGAGCAAAGAACGAATTGCGTGTTCCATATTTAGTCTTACCTTTCCTTGTGCCCACCACCCTTCTCGTATACGACTTCTAGGCCGAGCCATTGCTCGCTGCTTTGTTGCACACTTCAGCGGCGGTCTCTGCGCATGATCATCAGGGGAGCTTAGACCCTCCTAGCAGCTACGACGCCAGCCCTGGAGCCTCAGCAGGAGGAGGAGGATCTCATCAAGGGCCGTCTTCTCTGTCCTTGTCTTCCTCTTCTGGGAGTGGTTCATCGGGTATGTTCTTAGCGGAGCGCGCGAGCAACGTGAGTGGTATCATGCGCGGTGGCCTTGGCCTCGGAGGAAGTGGTGGGATGAGTGGCACTGGAATAGGCGGCGGCGGCAGCGGCGGGTACGACGGTGGAGTGGGAAGCACCGCTGCGGAACGCGCATGGGCCGCGCTGCTAGCGCTGGAAGCCATTCTTGCCCTGTGCCAAGACCCGCACCTGCTTTTCGCGCTGTTCGCTCACTATGATCTCGCTCAAGACCCGCCCGAGGAGGAGAGTGAAGACGACGGCAAAGATGGCCATGCCGCCACTGGCCTACATGGAGGAGAAGAAGATGATGGAGTGCCAGATGCCCCCGATTCTAGCTTCAAGCACACGAGCAGCCCTCTGATTGCAAGCCCTGTCAAGCGGCGCCCTTCTGCGGAATCCCGTGCGGCCATTGCGGGAAGTAGCCAGGTGCCGCCGCCCTCATCCACTAACACCAACGGCGATAAGCCTCCGCAGCGCCGCCCTGTAGCGCTGATCGGCAACGTCGTCACGGTAGTGGCTCACTTCTTAGCCATGGGCACGAGCACAGAAAGCGGGGTGAATTCACTCTTGCATGGTTTGAAACGGCTAGCCGCGACACAGCCTTCTCCTTCAACCACAGCAGCAGCGCCAGTCAGCAGCGGCCACAACAACAACGGTTTACTCGTTGGTTTCGGTGGCACTCCTCTGGTGCCTCTTAGTACTCCCAGCACCACCGCTAGCGCCGCCGCCACTACCGCTAGTTCGACTCCTGGTGCTCCCTCTGTGGATGGTGTTCCTCCTGCAACTCCATCGATCGAGAGCCAAGGCAGCAACAGCAGCAGTGGTACGAGTGGGTCTGGAGATGCAGCTGGCCCTCCTCCGATGAGCCCTAGCAGCATGGGTGTGTCCAAGCACCACTTGCGAGCACGCCAAGCAACGTTTGCAGGCTCCCATTCGGTAAGAGAGGAGTCTCTCTGCTTCTATTCTTCTTGGTGTATGCTAGACAGCAATGATTTTTTAAAGTACTGCCTCTGTACCCATGTGAGCTCTTGTATGTATGTGCATTTTTCTGTATCTTTCATATTAGGTACGGGACCTGTTGCTCGAGCACACTGCACCGCTGCCCGTGCCTGACAGTGAGGCTCTTGCCTTGGCTCTCAACTGTTTGGTTGCCCTCTCCGAGTCCCTCCGTGCTTTGTTGCTCCAAGCTTATGGAGCGCCTCTGCCAAGCAAAACCTCGTCGTCGTCGCAATCGAACAAGCGTGCAGGATCCTCCTCTTCGTCTCCTTCTTCGTCGCCATCGTCGCCGTCGTCGTCGCACGCTAGTCCTGGCAGTGCAAGCGGAGGCCTCCTGTTCGTACCGCCGCCTCCGTCACTTCTAGTGTTTCGATCCCCTTCGGAGCAATCGCTCGCCGATTTCTTGGCGGACTCAGAGCAGAGCACCAATGAGGAAGGAGGAAGAGGCGCTGGCAAGGCATCAGTGGATGGAAACGAGGATACGGCAGATGCACCAGCATCCCAATCAGCACATGTAGTGTCGCCCGCGCAGCAGAGGCAGCGGGAAGCCGTGCGCTCGTTCGTGGAGGCGGTGTGGGAGAACGTGCTCTCCGCGGCGTCACAGCTCTTGATTCACTCGCACGCTGCCGCCGCCAACCACCGCACCACTACAGCCAGCGCTAGCAGTAGTAATAATTCGGCCACTAGTGGTGGTAGTGCCAACAGCGGGAGTGGTGCTAATAACAGCAGCAGTAGTGGGAGTAGTCACAGTAATGGAACAAACGTGGGCTCGAATCACAATGGCGCCCTTGCTGGGTCATCATCGTCCGCCTCCACCAATGGGAAAGGCAGCAGCAGCAGTGGGGCTGCAGTGCAGCGTCGGCTGCTGGACAAGCTCTTGACGGTGTACGTGTCCTTCACCATCAGTGCCGGTCTAGGCGGGCTGCAGACTCCTCGGGACTGTTTCCTGGGGTCCCTCTGTAAAGCGGCCTTACCGTCCCCCTGGCTTCACTCGTCATCGTCGTCGTCTTCTAGTGCTGTTTCGAAAGGTTATGCACAAGACTACGGAGGCAGCCCGCAAGCGCTATCGCCGCCACACGTGGCTGTGCTCAAGGTTTGCCTTTGAGTTCAGTTGATTGTTGTTTCGCCGTCATGCTGCACACCATGTGTGCGCTCTTTGTGTTATTTTCTTTGTTTGCAACTGCCCTCGACTCTCATCCTCCCCTCTCTCTGATTGTTTTGCTGCGCACATGTAATACTTTTTTTGTTTTACAACGCTGTCGTTGACTCTCATCGCCCTTTTTTTATTGTTTTTGCCCTAATATATAAATAATAGGCGGTGCTGACCGTGAGCCATACCCTCGCCAATTCCCTCGGATCGTCCTGGGCGGTAAGACATTAAACATATACATGCCTGCCTGTATATTGGAACAGTACAAACAAATTGTATAGGGACTAATATACCTCTGCATTCCTCTCAGAATATTACCCTATCTTTCTCCTAATCCTCTTTTCATTCTGTCCATTTATCATCCTCCTCTAATATTAAAAGGTGGTGATGGACACACTTGACCAATTAGATGCAGCTCTTCGGCGGCGGGTAACAGCGACCATGAATGCTCGCCCCAGTGCAGCCAGCGCTATCGCTGGTGGCCTCGCAAGCAACAGCAGCTCAGCTCTCACGAAGAGTAAGTCCACCGATAATGCCTCGGGAAGTAATACTACCAAGATGGACAGCGGCGGCGTGATTGGATTGGACTTGTCGGCGATGGGGCTCACTCCGCATGAGGTATTTATGAGGAGGAATTGGAAAGACACTTCCTCAATCGGTATCATGATTTATTTCTCGGTGCCGAAGCCATTTTTTTCAGAACACTTGCGTACTCCAGATATTGTCTAACAACCATACCGTATTTTACGATGCGCTCTATGTCCGTGCCCTGATACAATACAATATCATTACAGGTTCGCCTGGCCTCGAGCTTGGAGCGCTTTGTACGCTTTACGTCGTGCCTTGAGTCCAAAGCTCTTATTGAAGTAGTCGAGGCCCTCTCAGCTCTGTCCCGCACCTCGCTAGGCCTCTATAACTCACGCCCCAACGCTCGAGCGATCTCGTCGCAGTCTCACTTCATGCAGAAGCAGCAGCAGAGGCCTTCACCTCCGTCGGTTGCTTCGCCACATCCGCCATTCACACCTACTTCATCTGTGCAAGGGCCTACGAGCAGCAGCACTGCTGGGCGCATGCAGAGTGTGAACAACGGCGCCTACGAAGAAGGCAGCGGCGGAGGATGGGGGCTTCGCTTAGGCAACCTCCTCACCGGCGTTTCTGACCGGTAAGTCAATGCTTTGAATTTGCTTTGATCTGGCGAGTTCATTCTATTTGCATGCGTGCTCATCGCTTCGACAAAAAAACGCACAGATCATACGCAATCCTGATTCTCAACTTTTCTCACTCGATTCGTGCTGCCTTCTCCATGGATCCTCTCTGTAAACTACAGGGTTGGATTTCGGTCCTTGGCGGGGTATGCTGCCCCCAACGAAAAGCTTTCAGATATGGTCGAGAATGCCAACTCGAGTAGCCAGTCTTTCTACCAAGGAGCCAATGTCTCTTCATCTTCTTCGAGTTACAGCAGCAGCCAATCATCAGGCCTGCCTCGCGCGCCTGCATATGCTCAAACTGTGCCACCTTCTTCTTCTTCTTCTGTTGCAAGCAGCAGCAATGATAGCACTGGGGCATCTGGAGACATAGTAGCGCCAGCAGCAGAGACTACTTCACCACCTCTTGCTGCTGCCTCTGCTCCTAATCCTTCTGGCGCATCCTCTTCCTCCACATCCATGAAGCAAATGCCCCGCGCTGCAGTACCGCCTCTAGAAGCAGTGCCCTTTGCGCTGAGAGCTCTGGTGCAGGTGGCAGTGGCCAACCATAGTCGTTTATCCACGGTCTGGCCCCAAGTGTGCAGTTTGTTGGAGCTGGTGGCGACGCAGGCAAGGGCGCCCCCGCTGAGGGCGTTTGCGGTGGACGCCCATAGGGCTATGGCGCATCACTTGCTGAACTTGCACGCACAACTGAAGCAGAGCCAAGATAATGATGATGATATCGATGAGGGTGGATTGAAGCTGGCACACGAGGGAGCTGGAGGTGATTCAACGACTGCCACTGCTGGAGCTCGCGCTTCTCCGGATCAATCTGATCTTGATGGAACTGACACCAAGCAACAGAGCAGCAGCCGGCACTTAAGCTTAAGTCGAGGAGGGGGGCAGCTGTCTGTAGGGTGGTTGGTGGCAAGTGGGCTGGATGGGGTTTTGTTCGAAGATTTGTTTGCCCCTCCCCCCACGCCTACCAGTGCACATGTAAAGCAGTTGCAACGCGACGAAGAAGTGGCACCAGCTTCTGTGCCGTTAGAATCACTGTTGGAGCCATTGAGAGCTTTAGCGGATCGCACTAATCAGGTGATTGTTCATAAAAGGTAGCCTTTGCGATTGGGCATGTGTATCTCATTCGACTTCTCCGCTACTTTTTTGTTGTCTTTCTGGCCTCAAATGCTTTCTTCCGTCAATCCTACTCGTTGTCTAACAATCATCTCTCACATGTATTTACGACGCTCAAAAGGTGGATGTGCGCGAGCAAGTCTTGCTGGCAGCGAATGGTTTGCTGACGTCATGTGGCACTAAATTGCACCCCAACCTGTGGCAGTCTCTCTTTGACCTTCTGGCGGCCGCTGCGCACGGGAAAAGCTGCGTCAAATCAACAAGTAGCAGCAGTGGCAGCGGCGCTGATAGTGCTAGCGAGGACCTTTCGAAGGTTGATGTGGCATCTACCTCCGCTGCCACTAGCAATGCGGAAACGTCTCCTCCCCTGACCTCGAGTGAAACCGCCGAATTGTCGACCCTCGTGTCCAAAGGCGGCAGTTTAACGCCTCTGGAGACCCACCGCGTGCGGCACCTCATGGCCAAGTCCACGCCTGGCAGCCGGGACCCAAATGCGCTGCCGACTGGCGTGGAGAGCACGAAAGGGTCCGGCGTAGGTGGTGGGGGGTTCAAGTCGGCAGAAGAAGAAATGGAGTGGCTGATGGAGAAAGCGAAGGGGGCGGGCACGCTTTCGGCAAACGAGCAAGCGAGGGTAATGAAAGCAATTAATACTAGTTTTCGCGAGA
>Ga0307979_1002417_pt1 | contig 12926 bp, 12 predicted proteins | sample OrgLakmetage1058_FD_201833 | JGI IMG/M metagenome (GOLD analysis project Ga0307979, IMG submission 201833) | Saline water microbial communities from Organic Lake, Antarctica - #1058 | ecosystem: Environmental > Aquatic > Non-marine Saline and Alkaline > Saline | place: Antarctica: Organic Lake...
CCGTCAGGAATTCCCACTCGCCTCATAATTAAAGCTAGCGTGCCATTGCGGCCATGCCATTCGCTTTCCGGAGGGGCTCCATAGTAGTGCTTGAAGAAATACGCAATGCTGCTGCGGCGCGCAGCAGCCGCACCTTCGCCCATAAGCTCGCCACTATCAGTATGCTCGTGTGCAACACCACTGTCGTCAATTTGAAAGACGGACTCCATGGAGGCCTTGCCAGCAATTCTAGCTTTTTTGGAACGCCCTTGAGCTTTTTTCTCATTAAGCTCGACGCCACACTTGTCGAGGTAGTGTCCCTTAAGGGTAACTTTAGCGTAACGATTATCTTCAAAAGAATTGCCGCTAAGAAGATCGAGTCCGCTTGCCCGTGAACGCTTTGATTTGGACGTCTTAGTCGCCTCCGGGGTCCCGCAACTGATGCTGCAATTGATGCACATGAAAGTAGCTATTTTAATCAACGTGGCGTCATCATAGTCGCCACAGCTTCCGCAATATCCTTTATTGATTGCAGCACGCTTCTTGACGGCAGCTTCCTTAGCTTCGGCCTTCTTCAGGTCACCGAAGCGCATGCTACTTCGTAATCCTTAGCTACGTAAACGAAAAAGTGTTACATTTTTTTGAATAATTTTGGTGTTCGGCAACAGAAAATATCCCCTGTATGAAATTCGCATGTATTAGTTATTAATTCGGAATTCACATCACTAGCGAAGAAAGTTAAATATAGACCATCAACAGAGGAAGTTGGTACTTGGATGCTCTAATCGGCAGGCTTATTACAGTCGCAAGGTAGTTAGCTACCACAGAGGAATGTGTTTGGCTCTTCGCCAATGAAAGCACACAGCCCTCCTAGCTAATAGTATAAAGTAATGCCCCTGGTTACTGGCTAGATCTATCTGCAAGAGCACTCACACTTCCTCGTCATCGTCATCATTAGCTGTCGCCTCTAATTCAAGCTGCCTGCGTGCAATCGCTCGCATGAGTGCTGCTTGGAATGGATTCATCACCTGTGTAAGTCCACGTAGGAGCCACAGCATGCATGCGCGGTTCAGAAATAGCGGATTATATGGTGTGTACAAGAGGACACAATTCAGCCAAAAAATATGGGCCATGGCGGATGATAAGTACTACATCTACGAGTATTCTTCATTCCTTGGGTTATGTACTTACCTCGAAGTTTTCCAGAGCCGAGTCCCCATCCATCATGCCACACAGCACGGCTGCGCCTAGCGCGACAGCTTCGTCTGGATCAACCGTGCGCCGAGGTTCAACTCCAAAGGTACTGCGCAGCAGGCTTCGGATCTATCAGTGCCAACATCAAGCGAAAGAGAAAACGAGATGCGAAAAAGGTGTAAAGAATGCAAGAATAAAAAAGTAACGAGTGAAATTGTGAAAGAGTCTTTATTACAGCAAGTGAAGATATAGTGCGTCCACATGTGGTAAACACATTACCGCCGGCATGCGTGTAGCGCCGCCCACTAATATCACCACATCCACCGCTTTTCCCATGGGAAACGGGCGCATCCGATCGCTGCCTTTGGCGTTGTCTTTCGGCATGGAGCGGGCCTTGTTGCGCGCCTCTTTCGTCTTCTTCTCGCCTGACGCCACTGCTTTTGCCTGCTGTTGTGCGGCCTGGGCAAACGCTTCTCGTTCTTTGCGGCCCGCTTTCTGCCGTTTCTTGGCGCCTGCGCGAGCTTTCTGCTGCTGTTTCTTCAGTGCAGCCACCCCACCCGACGTCTCCAAAGCTTCCCAAAATTCGTCGCTGCCTGCGGCAGGCAACACTCCTCCACCTTCTCCACCTTCTTTGCCTACTGTTGCTCCTTCTGCTGCATTCGTGCCTCCTGCAGCGCGCTGCCCTTGCTGTTGCTGCTGTTGTCGTTGTTTCTGTTCTTGCTGTATCTGCTGCTGCAGAAGCTTCTGCGCTTGCAATTGTTCGGCAACCGCCTCGTCAGCCGCTGCGCCAACGTCACCTGGCAGCAAGACGCCCGCCATCAGGGCGCACTCGCGAATGGGCGTCATGACGCGGCGCAGCAAGTGGTTGGTGGCTTGTGCAAACGACGCGTGCGTTAACTCGACGACCAGGCAACTGGTGCAACACACAATATCCAGAAGGGAAAAAAAGAAAGAAAAAAGTCAAGAACCAATCCAAGAACAGAATGAAGTGAAAGAAGTTGGAATCTTTTCATGTGCACAGAGATAGAGACGGTTTCCGCAAATGAAGAAAGGAAAATAAACTGGCACGCATTCGACACTTGAACGCGTAGCAAAGTAGCAAACAGTTGGTCTTACCCGTCGCGAGCTGCAGCATCAGCGTTTTCGTTTGACTCGAGCACCCTCGACCGTTCCCTCTCTTCAAGCGCATTACCACCACCACCACTATTGCCACTACCTTCAGTAACAGCAGCGCTAGTGGTTTCCCTTCCACCTAACCCAAAGTCAGCAGGGTGCAGCGCCACTTGCACCAAAGCCGACCGGCTCAGCGCGCACTTCGCTCTTTCCGCCAATCGCCGCAGCGCCAAGCGGGCACTGGAGCTCATCTTCAACTTGGCATCAATGCTGCTGCTGCTGGCACTTCGGGACTTTGACTGCTGTTGTGTGATGCTATTGCTGCCACTACCACCTGCAGTAGCAGCTTTCTGCGCCGCCATCAATTGCTGCGCCCAGAGCTCTGCGATGGCGTCATCAAAATCGTCTCCACCCAAATGACCGTCCCCAGAAGTAGCAATCACTTCAATCACGCCACCGCCCACCTGTAGATTATTCAAAAAAAAATGAAACGAAAGAAGAGTGGCACGTCGGAGACGCTGAAATGCACAAGTAAAGTTATGAATGAAAAAGGACCGAAATCCAATTGGGAAAAATAACGAAAAGAAAAAGGAGAGTGAACAAAACAGTAGTAAATTTCGTCCCAGTACCTCCAGCACGGAGACGTCAAGGGTGCCGCCACCCAAATCAAAGACCAGGACCAGCTCGTTTTCTTTGCCGGCTTGGCCCTGCGTGCCCAAGCCATAGGCCAAGGCCGCAGCTTCTGGCTCTTTCAAGAGGCGCACGCGCTGCAAACCCGCAGCCAAACCCGCCTGTTCGGTCGCCGCGCACTGGGCGGGGGTAAAGTACGCGGGTACCGTGATCACCGCTCGGGGAATGTTCACTGACATTGTCGTTGCGTCTGCTCCTGTGGCGCCAGCATTACCCCCTGTATTAGCTGGAGCAGCACCCCCGGAAGGGGGCAAGTTCATGCCTTCCAAGGCGGCTTTTGCGGTGGCCAGCAAGCTCCTTACCACTTCCGCGGACACTTCTTCGGGCAGCAGGCACCCTTCGGTGTTTACGATTTCGTTGTCACTACCCACAGTAGCTGTTCCCTCTGCTGCTGCTGATGCTGATGCTGCTGTCTTCAATCTCCGCGGCGGGCAGGCCAGCACCACTGGTTCTGCGCCTTTGCCCTGGACTGCCACCGCAGCAGCCGCAGCCGCCGTAGCCGCAGCCGTCGGGCTATTGGACGAAGATGAAGAAGAACTGGACGAAGCACCATCACCTCCTGCTTTGGCCCGCGTTGCCTCAGCAGCGGTGGCCTTGAGTTCTTGCAGCCTGGCGGTTTGCAGCAAATGTCGGAGGCGCATGTTTTCCGGCGCAGCCCCCAGTAAAGCCAAGTCTTCGCCTGCCTCGCGCGCGGCTGCCGCGCTTCGTCCAATCACGCGCTTGATCGATGAAAACACCGCCCACTCATCGTTGCTGTTTTCTTGGACATCTGTTGCTTTAATCGCAGCACCGCTACTACTTCTGACACCGGCATCCTCATCACCGTCGCCTTCATTGCCTACAGTCAGGGCGTTGTCGAGTGCAGCCTTCTGTCGAGCGGTCCGCTTGTTGGCCGCTGATTGGCCCACGAGAATAGCTCCATCAGGCCCAAAGGCCACCACTGAGGGCACAGTGCGGGTCCCTCCGTTGAAATCAGGGTGACTCAGGAGCTGGCCCGAGTATAGTGAAAAATAACGAAGACGTTGAGTACGCAGTATGGTAGTAAGAAAAGTATGGCAAGCAAGACACTCAAATACTCTCAGGGCTACTTTAGGAAACGAGAGAGAGCTAAAACTGCGGAAAGCGTATACTTTGGATACAAGTTCCGCATCGAGAAAACGAAATCAGATTGGCAACACATGAATGACCAAATGAATAAGCACGCGAGTTCAACAAGAGGGTACCAATAACTCCCCCCAAGTTGGAATACCGTTGGCTTGCCATTGACCATGGCTGCGACTGCGCTGTTGGTGGTACCCAAGTCAATGCCAACCGACCAACCCGCGGAAAAGAGCCCTGCAGCAGGAGGTGGCGCTGCAGCTGCTGGCACTTGTTGACTCGACCGTCTTACGCTCCTCTTTGGAGCGTCAGCAGTCGAGGCACGATCCAAACTTGATTGGGCTGTGGCAGACGTAGTTTTAGCAGTGGCGTGGTCACCGCCACTTTCGTCCTCCTCTGCAAACATCGCTGCTGCCAAAGCATCTAGCTCTGCCTCAGCAGCTGCTTGAGACTTCGCTTCTGCCTCGGCTGCGGCTCCTTTGTTGCGCTCCCATTCCGCGATAACGTCCTCTAGGGACTGACCTCCTAGCGTAGGACCGCCGCCCTCACCGTCGCCATTGCTTCCTTCGCTCAGTGCTTGGAGCGCTGCTGCGTCATCTACGTAAACGACTTCGACGATTTCGTCGTCACCTTCCATCAAAGCTTCGATGCCTTTGTCGTCGATAGATGATGGTACGCTACCGATACCAAGCTTCATGTCTCCTTTCGCCGCCTCAACGGCTATTTCACTGCTAGGTCGCACATTGTCTTCTAAAGAAGTACTCTCAAGTTTCTTTTCTACGCTATCATCGTTGTCTCCTGCGCTCGTTGACGATGCTCTGTACCTACTTAGTCTTTCTATTGATGGCCTGACTCCGCGGCATAGTGGAGAACGACAGCTTCCGCTGTGAAATCCGACACTCGACGAGATAATGGCTGCGATAGCAATGAAGCATAGACTAGGAGAAACCTTCATGACTATGTTTTCAGCAGTTCATTAAGAGGCGTACTATGATGTAAAGCAAGACTTCCTAGAGACAACGAAGCGCAAAATACCTCAAACTGCAAGAAGATGTCTGTCTGATGTGAAATGAGGAAATGACTGATGATGCGAGCTGAGATGAGTTTGATGGTGCACGATTGTCCCTGTAAAGCCTTCGCTCTTTGCCTGTGTTGTGTGTTGATATTGATCTGGTGCTTTCGTGTTTCGTTTAGGTGCTGCGGTGTCTCGCTTATAAGCCACTTAGTGCATGGTTTTTTATCCTAGGTAGGTGAACTACTTGTTTCATATTGAATGTTTTTCTAGAGACGCGCACGGTTATCTCCTGAATAGAGCGCGCGAAAGGGGCAAGCAGAATAAACCCAGCCACAAACATCCGCGTTGCATATTGCTCTCATTGACTTATCTACCAAGTGGGTTTTGAAGCGGTTTCCAGTACGCGAAAACCACCTAAAGCGCTCTCGGTGGTTCTAGCAACGCCATTTTCGCTGCTCTGAGCGACACAGCAACTTCGGCATGAGACTCGCGCCTGCGCTCCCTGATTAAAAAGAAAACGAATAAAGTCAAACGTACCTACAAAGACTTCCAAGCGACTGAATAGATAGAGATGTCATCAACTCACATGGAAGCTGAAGAATTTGTCGTGTATGCACTCGTCACGTCCTCGATGTGATCGCGCCCAAGAGCAATGATGTACGTTTGCTTCTTGCCCCAGGACTCGTAAAGAAGCGGCTCGTTCACAGCAGCCTCACAGGGGTCCACATGAACCCTAATCGTGGCCAGAGAAAAACGAATGAGCTCTCATTGAGGTTTCATTAACATCCTTGGTCTACCTTAAGTACTGTTGTAGTCCTCATCAATCAAGGCATCAAATGTTATCACCATTTGCCGTCCAGTAACGCTTCAACCCACACGTGGTCACTCCAGTCCACTACCCAGCGCGTGGTGTACCCCAGGCTTTCTAGGAGCGCAAGCGCGCACATTGAAAATTCGCCACATCGTCCTAGTTTGGACTCAAACAACACCTTGAGGGCGTCGTTGAAGCGCGGAAAACGCGACATTTGACCGCACGAAGAGCATAGCAACAGTTCAGCGCGACTGGCATGGTGCACCTTCTCGGCTTCAGTAGCTGCAACGATTCCCAAGAAAGAAGTATTTTTGGGACCGTTGCACTCGGGGGTTAAACAAGTTGCATGGTAATAAGGATACGCCGGCTGAAACCACAACATGAGCTCTTTCAGAACGCCGCAATGCTCGTCAAAAGTGCGCGATTCGCGGAAGGAAAAGTAATCTAACTCGCGGTCTTTGAGGAGATTAGAGTTTAATAACTCTAACTGGAGCCACTGGAGAAGGTCTTCTGGGCTTTGGCCTTCTCTTGAGTGCATGTATAGACGCATGCGCTGGACGCTGCGCAGCAACTTGGGCTTGAATTCGTTTTCCTTCACGACACTCTCGTAGTATGGCTCAAGGGCAGTAACCAGGAGGCGCCCTTCAGTCCACAATTCTTTGAGTTCTGCTTGCACGCCCGAATCTTTGGCATCCACTGTGCGGTTAGTCAGTTGGTCCAATGGAACAGGCTCCTGTAAGCCTAAATGATGCCGTACGAAACGAGCGAACTGAGTAGCCTCCGTGCCAAAGCCATACAGTACCTGGCTACCTACAAGATATTCTTGAAGCACCACGGACTGAATTGAGTCATTTTGCCAAGGAACCATGGCACTGCTCGAGTGAACTTGAGGACGAGTGGCCTCTGTAGATGGGACGGTTTGGGCGCCACCGACGAGACGTCTACGACCTAGCCACGTCGGGCGCCGTGGTTCAGCGCCCCACGCATCAGTAAGACCAAAGAGCAACCCTAGCGAAGCCACTGCAAAGTATCTCCAAACCATGCTACTCGTCTAATCAAATATGAAAAAAAGTGTTTGGAGGCACACGTGCAGTACTTTCTATGAAGGTATTTTTTTTCAAAACAAAGAAGAGCTTCTCCACTAACTCCACTAATGCCTGAACAAACCAAAGGATATTGTGGCCGTCTAAACTTCGATTATAAATTCAGAGGCTAGACTTGGGCTAGAGTTTCAGCTAATAGCAAAACGTGTTGTAATTAATTAGTCTCGTTGATTCCGCAGTCTTGACAGCTCCATGTCGTCTAAATTATAACCTGCCGCCTGCTGCTGCTCTGCTGCTGTTGCGATGCGGGTTGTTGAGTTGTTGTTGTGGTCGCAGGAAAATGCGAAAATGGAAAATAAAAAATTGAGAGCAAGCGAAGCGTTTACAGGGAAGTGACGTCGGCTCAACGGCTCAATCTCGTCATATCGTTTCGTCGTTTCGTCGTTTCGTCCCGTTTCGGGTTTTGGTTGGAAAACAAAATCGCCATGCGGGCACACACACACAATAGGCCCATGAACTAGTAAACTGTGCAGTAGCCTCATAAAGAGCCATGAGCCAATATTCTTCGGTGTCAGCTAGTCCTGCTGATGGCGGTAAGGCCTATCAGAGCGTGACGGCTTCGACCCCGCCCTCGCCACGGACTGCAGGGACTCCAAGGGAGAAACGCCATAGCTCGACCCCTGCCTTCAACATGGACGACATGGTCTATTTCTATTACGACCACGCACGAGGCGAAGTCTTAGATATACGTAGCGAACTTTCGCGGGACTCTGGTGCCGAGCCTGATGCAGCTGCTGGAGGTATGCCCAACGCATCGGCGGGACAGGGTAACCGCTGCGACGCCTGCCCTCACTGCGCCGACGTCTGTTGCCTCGACTATAGCAACCCTTTAGCCCTTGCGAGCGCGCCTACCGTGTGTGAGGCATGCCATAGCAAGAACATAGATACTGCACCTGCGTCAGAAGTGGTGGTTCCCGCTCACGCAAAGCCGTCACGGCGGCCCTCGAGAAGGGCAGCTTCTCCGAGCGGCACTGTGAGGCGAATCACACCATGCGAAGTTGCGCGGCACAAGTGCATCGGATCTGCTTGGCTCGTGCTCGGGCGCGACGTGCTTGACGTGGCTTCCGTGATATTGGACCACCCAGGCGGCATTCGCTCCATTTTGCGACGAGTGGGCACGGCGAAAGACTGTTCTGCAGACTTCATGTTCCATTCGGCAGCTACCCGCAAACGGTGGAAGGCTTTGAAAGTAGGCGAACTAGTGGCCTGTCCAGGTCACCCAAATGCGCTGCCGCCTCTCGCTCCAGACTCAATCGCGCAGCAGGGCGACTGCACCATCTCGTGATGTGGCCCTTCGTCACTCGAAACTTTTGCGGATTCAAGTTTCGAATTTGGCGAATCTCGCACGAGATTCTAATTGTTTTTGAAGGCCGATGGGGATGGATGTGTAGACCAACAACTGAAGTGCTTTCAAAAAACTCGTGCCGTTTGTTTTGCATGCGATTTTCCAGGTAGCTGCTTTCTTCTAAATCCTTTTTGTTCCTCTGATGTCGCGACAATGCGACAAGCGACAAAACAAAAAACTGCCCTAAAAATTAAAAACGAGCTCGGAGCTCGGGCTTTATTCATATCTAGTGAGCTTAATGAGGCACATCGATATAGCTTCGTTATAAATGCGCGTTCATTTATATAATTTCTTTTTTTATATGTCCTAATTGTTAGTTGTTCTTGGGCTCAATTCAAAGTTCAGTGTTTTACACTCGCCGTATACCGTATTACTCATCAAACGTTTTTCATGATCATTGTGCGGTCAGGATTAATCGGGATCTGCATTCAAATATACATCTATGCATTTTACAGAGATATCTGCACCCAGGCGTGTTCTATTCCTTTTTGGCTTTCTTTTCTTTCTTCTCCTTCTTCTCCTTCTTCGCCTGTGACAGAGCAAAAGACGAAATAACGAGCAATGACGGCATTGAGAATCTTTGGCCAAACACGAAGAAAGAAAAAGATTATCAAGTCATTGACCTTGAGTGCAAGTCAGGGGATGACGTGTCGGTCTATCTTATAAGCCTCCTCTCTCCTTTTCGTTCAATGTACATGAGCTCACCTTCTTCTCTGCGCTCTCGTCTTCACCAGCAGCCTCCTCATCTCGCGCCCGCTTGCCTTCTTTCTTTTCCTTCTTTTCGCTCTTTTTCTCGCTCTTGGGCGCGTCTGAGGCAGCGCTGTAAGCAGGCTCTGCAGCTGCACGAGCTGCCTTCGCATCGTACTTGGCCACCTTAAAAATATGAAGAAGAAGTCACAAAGCAAGGAAACGGAGGGAAGGGCAATGTGAGAGGTTAATCTATGATGTTCTTGCATTGTCCTTCTCTCGAACTAATACAAACCCAAATGACAAAGAAGCCAATGTCCTTCTCTAAGAATGGTGAAACAGCACAAGTTCTATTGAGCAAGTCACCAACATACACATTTCAATGGGCGCGCGTACTAAAAGGTGGTGCGTACTACAGATATCTATACGCACCTGAGCGCCGTTTCCGCCGTTGCCGTAGCTCGCCGACGCGTTTAGGCTGCTGCCGCCTTCCAGCTGCCGGATGCGCTGCTCTACGGTGGCCCGGGACTCCAGGGCTACGGAAGCTTCCGAAGACTCGCCCAGAGCGTCCACTCGAATGGACAGGGCGCACTTGGCCGCCAGAACTCGGCTGATTTTGCCCTTGTTTTTGGGCGCGGTTTGGCCAATCAAGCTCGCGTGGTAAATGAGCCCATACTTGGGGGTGTCGTGCTTGGTTTTCAACGCCCGGAACAGGGCCTTTTCGGCTCCCAAGATTTGCACCGTAGACGCCGGCTGTTTGGCCAAGTTCATTAAGCTGCCCGCGTGCGCAATCAGCCGAGCCCCCACCAGCTCGCCCACCATGACAGTGAGGTTGGGGGCGATCGCCTAAAACCAATAGAAACACAGGCGATCGCGCACACATACACAACAAATTAAAAGAATAGAGGAAATAGAAAAAGACGAAGTAGAGTAAGTCACAATGAACTCCTTTCGTTTAGAAACCCCTTGTCACTAGTCATTATTTCTTTCGTTATCCTCGTGGCCTCTCACGCGGTCTCACCTGCATGCGGTTCTTCAGGTACTCGAACAGCTCCCGCCTGTATTCCGACATGGCCACCACTTCCGTCGCCAGCGCCTGAATGTTGGCCAAGTCCATAGGTGTTAGCTCGGTGCCCATGCTGATTTCTGCGGTTTCTTTCAAGGTTTGCACGATCGACTCGTCTTCCAGAATGCCCGACAAGTCCGTGGTTCGGAACCCGTTCCGGACCCCGCACTTCAGCACCACCCGGCTGTAGTCGATGGTTTCCACCACGATTTTCGCCATTTCGGGGAAGTGCCACCCATACCACTCTTTCACCCGCATGGCGTACGTGTTGATTTCTTTGTCGAGCTCGTCGAGCAAGCCAATCGCTTGCACGATCATGGTGTCCACCTTGTCAGGAGAAAACTTGAGCTTGTAGCGCGACAGCGAGTGCGAGAGGCCTAGCCGCATGGCCGTCATGTCGCCATCAGTGACTCCGCCGCCCAGCAGAGGCGCCAGCTGGGCACGAATGCAGCGGTACAGTTCGTTAGTGGAGTTGTCGTGCACGCAGCCAATGCCGAGTTGGTCTTTGATGGCTGCGCCCAGGGTTTTGTCGTTGACCACCAGCTTGTCCGACGACTCTTTCTTCACCAGCTGCTTGGTTAAAAACTTCTTCAGCGACTTACCCAGGCTTGATTCTACCATGGCCGTCGCCGCCGATACAGCCTATTCCAAATTGAAAGAGGTGAGTTCCAGTAGAGCAGGTGAACAACAGAGAAGCGAAAATATCTCCACGCTAAATTGGAAGAGATGGCCACTGTAGAACCAAGCTTGAACAGCGACTACTTCTTCAGCCCAATCCTAGTATTCAAGCGACCTACAGCTTATGGATATAGCCATCGCCTGCGATAAGCGCGCACTAGTGTTCTCTTTCTGTACGATTTAGGTGTGTTAACTCACTTCGACCGTGTCTTGGAACTTAGCGAAAGCCTTGAGCTTGATCATCTTCGCTGCTCCCTCGGGGGTCTCAAATTCTTTCTGAAGTGCAGCTCCATCAGCGATTTTCTTCTCATCTGTCACTTTGAAGAGGGCATAGCCTGCGGGCGTTTCAAAGAGGACGAGCATTGTTTGATGCAGCCCGCTAGAAGTAAAGTTGGCGAGCCGTGGAAAAAAAGAAGCGACTGTGATCTTACCGTAAAACGTACGTTTTTACGATAAAATCGCTTCGTTTGTTTCATGTATCCCTCCTCAGGGCGGGTGAAGCCTGCTCGACTACACTACTGCTCGACGCTCGACTGCTCGACTGCTCGACACAACACGGAGCATGAAGCAATTAGTCGGAAGTAATATCATCTGTAAATAAAACGAGTAGACGTTGCATTCTTGGCGTAGACTGGAATAGTAGCTATAAAGTAGGTAAGTGCTGATATTGCACAGTGTTGCGCACTCTTTTTTTATTGCTAGCTTTCTCAAGATTTCTCGGGTCTGCCAAGAAGCCGCAACTGGAGCCTACAGTAGGTAGCTAGGAGTAATAGCTAAGTATAGTGTTTACGCCTCTGGCAAAGACGCACACGCATGTGCGATTCGAGCAGCAGCGAAGACCTCTTCGCTGACATGACAGGTTTAGGTGATGCGGCAAGCGATGACGAGGAGTCAAATGAAGACCATGAAGAAGTTGAGGCCGCGCGAATGCGTGAGGCCGAACGCGCTGCCATGGCACGTTGGGAAGCTGGGCAGCGCGCTCGAGAGCAACATGCTGCAATCACCGAAGCAACCACTTCGGCTACGGCCAAACTCGACCTTTCTAAGCCAAGTGCATCTCCGGCGGAGGTTACGCCCACGCATAGAGAACCAACGACGAGTCCATTGCCCGAAACTGACCTTGGAATAGCAGCAGCGCTGTCTGTGCAGGACACCGGGCGCTTTGCGTGCAGCGCGGAGACTTGCCTGGCTGGTGCTCACAGCGACGCGTGAGTTGAAGAAGAGACAGGGAAGAGCTTCTGTCCATATTTGAACGAAGCCTAGCTCAGACTCTTATCTAAGGTCTTGTAAACTGGCTGAGCGGGGTTATTTGGATCTACTAAACACGAAGTGTTTATTTTTAACATCTTTGTGTTGATGAGGGAGTTTCTAACCTCCGCTTATTATTACTGCTCTTAACCTTGCCCACTTTGTTCCTGTTGCTATTCTTCGCAGTGTGGCAGTGGGCACCTACCAGTTAGATGAAGCCGCCGGCCGCCGGGACGGAAACGTCCAACTGTATCGCGTGGTTGGCGAGGAGCACAGCCACTTCAGTGCCCGGGGTGACAACCATGAGCCAAAGGATGAAAGTGGCGACTGTGGCAGCACCAGCGAAGAAGCCGATAGAGATGACAAGGCAAATGACGAGGAAGATGACTTCAAACGTCGCACGCGTTTGGTTCCGTGCGGGCAGTTGGAAATGCCGAGCGGTGGCGTCCTCGATTGCAAAGTAAGTTGTTTAAATTAAGAAGTGTTTTGTCATGTAGTGCACGCCATTTGTTTTCATTGCATTCACTTTCATGTCCTAGTACCAGTGAAAGCTTTGCAAGTACTTGAATTCATTTCGATAGTTGTTGTGCTCAATGTCGCATTCATTTTTGTCTTGTTGCAGTGGGAGCTAGTTGTATCGAGTGGCAAGTCCCCTCGCCTGGCCTGTGCGACCGCCAACGGTTCTCTCGTGTTTCTTACGTTAAACGAGCATTGGCGCCGCGAAGCATCTATTTCTGGTAGCAATGGCAGTAGCAGTGGTAGTAGCGCCAGTGACAGCGGTAGTATTGGCAGTCCATTTCGTTTCGAGGGGGTCTCAGAGCCTGCAGGGCACCTGTTCTTGTCGCTGGATTGGAACAACCGAAGCCCTCTTTTCCACCGTGCTCTTTCTCCTAAAGTGG
>Ga0307979_1002420_pt1 | contig 12925 bp, 11 predicted proteins | sample OrgLakmetage1058_FD_201833 | JGI IMG/M metagenome (GOLD analysis project Ga0307979, IMG submission 201833) | Saline water microbial communities from Organic Lake, Antarctica - #1058 | ecosystem: Environmental > Aquatic > Non-marine Saline and Alkaline > Saline | place: Antarctica: Organic Lake...
TGTACTTGCCGAATGGACTGTGTTGCCGGGCTAATTTCGGAGATAGCGGCAGATGGCCCTCCTTGCGACATCCAACGCGCAAACGAAAAAGAGCGGGCCACTTCGGACCGCTACCATCCGGCTATCATCTACCATTGACGCGAATCTAACATGCCACTCGAGAATGTGTGTCTGATAAGCCCAATTTCCAGTTCAAGCTGCATTCTGCCTGTTTTCTGTCTGTTAGCCCTCTAATTCCAGCCTTTCGGGTCTTTGGGGCTTGTGGTGCGCATTCTCGACCGATTGGTTGTCCACAGATGACTTGGGGCAGGACGTTGGAGAACGCGCTCAAAAGTAAGGGCATTTCGAAGGATTTTGATGAGTGGATCGCCATTGCCAAGGACAGGTCGAAGTGGAGACAGCTGACTCACTCCATTCCCAAACCTCCTGATGCCTGATGGCTGAAGGACACCTCGAGAGTAAATGATCACAACTGCATTACGCAAAAGGACACTCAGCCCAGTCAGACTTGTTCTGAAGGTTACATTTTTCTGTTGCTATTTGCCAGTGGTGTTTCTTTGTATTTTTGAGACAGGCTCCGAAGGGCCGGAATTAGAAGACTAACAGGTAGAGAAGGAAAGCAAAGCAAAGCAGCGCAAACTAGACCTGAGAAGCTAATCAGGCGCACATGCCCGAGTGGCCATATTTCTTTGTATTTTTGAGACAGGTTTCTTTGTATTTTTGGGGAGTATTAACTAGACTAGACTAGTGCCAAAAACCTTACGCTCTATGAGCTACTAGTAGCATACGTTCAAATGAGGATGACAGTGCTGGGAGGCATATAGCAAGTCGTGAGAGGAAGAACAGGAAGAGAGCAAAGCAAAACAGCTCAGAAGAGGAGCTAGAGAACAAGACCAAGACCCAAGACCCCCGACGAGGGTGTCGTGTGTCGTCTGGTCTTTGGTCTTTGGTTGGTTGGGTGTTGCTGACGGACGGACGAGGAGACGAGGAGTTGTCTCGATCGAAACTCTGCCACTCCTTTTTGGGGCCTCGGGCTAGGTACACCATTACATAGATACGTCGGCGTGGTGTTCGTGCAAGTGCATAGCTCGCTCTCCTAGTCAATTTACTAATTCCTTCCTTTTTATACAGTGTTCCCAATTGTAATCACTGTAGCCATTTCAATCCTTATCAACATATTCAACTAACTTTTCTCGAGACGTAAGTTTGTGTTCTTACCTATTGCGCTCACAAATAAGTTAGTTGATTCTCTGCCTGCATCTTAATTTAGGCAGTGCCGCTATCGAATCCAAAGACTAGACACGATAGAGTATAACAATGTCAGCGGCTGAGTCTTCAACTAGCATGGATGCAATCACAGTGCGTGTCAAGACTATTGAGGACACATCCTATTCGCTAGACGTCCCGAAGGACCTTACAGTGGCAGCTTTCAAGCAACGCCTCAAGGTTAGCACTTAATACAAGCCTACCCGGGAGTACTGAGAGCGTCTATACTTCCTTGCTTTATTGGTTCCTAATTTTTACCCTTGTTATCTTCCACCCGGTATCAGTCGGTGAGCGAAGTCTCCGAAGATCGGCAACGGCTCATCTACCGAGGCCAAGTGTTGAAAGATACTGACACTCTCGTGGACTGCAAAGTTGAAGACCAGCATGTCGTGCACTTGGTGGTTCGCCCGATTGGAGTGGCCAGCCCAACTCCCTCGTCGACCAGCAGTCAAACTCCAGGTAGCGCCTCGAGTGACCGCCAAGAAACAGAACGCCGCAATCTGAACCTGGGCGCGTCACCAGCTTTGAACGCGAATAACCTCTTTGGCTCGCTCTTTGGTGCCTTGCCTGATACCAATGTCCCGTCTGGTTCCGGGCCAAGCCTAAATACCCGCCATGCTGTCGGTGGCTCGGGTGCTGGTGACGCAGGTGCGGTGGGCCGGCTTGCGATGATGAACGCCCTGTTGGGAAACACGAACGGTGGTGGTGGGGGCAACCTCGGGCCGTCTGTGTTTTCGTCGGGGGCAATGCCTGCGTCGCCTGCGCGTGAAGGCCCTGCAGTGGTTGACCCCACTTCGCTCGAGCATGTGCGGCAAGGGCTGCTGACGTTGCAGACTCTGCTGACGGCGCACCCCTCAATCACGGGAGGTGGTGGCCATCACTCCAGGCAGACCCCTTCTGTTGTTCACCCCTCTCAAGGAGCACTACCGCTGGAGACCAGGCCTAGTTCTGCTGAATCAATGGCTGCTGCTGCAGAGTCGGCTAAATCGTCGCCTTTGTCTTCGGCTGCAGCGGAACCAGGCGATCTTCAAGCAGAGGAAAGCGACTACGACGAACCACCAAGCTTGGTCTCATTGGACGATAATGACTTCATGAACCATACCAAAAGCAATCAACAATCAGCAGATCGTGGTGAGCAAAGTGTCTCTGGCGGTGGTGGTAACATGAAGAATGCTTCGGAGGGCGACAGCGACGATGACGATGCCTTGCTGGGAGACCTAGAGGGGCCTCACCTGCCAGATGCCGCGAGGTCACCAGACAGCAGCAATAGAGCTGATGGAGGAGGAGGAGGCTTTGGAGCTATGCGAATGCACCGAAGCAGCGTCAGTGGTATTGCAAACACAGCTGCCGTGGCACCGACGTCTCCTACTCCTTCCGCACCTCACTACTATGTGGGTCAGTGGGTCGATTGCTGCGATACGGTATGAGGCGATTCAAACACTTTTGTGTGTTTTTATTTGTAGCTTGGCGGCAGGTGGCACTACTCTAGTGATGCCCTCGTTCTTTAGTACCCTTCACACCCACGTACCTTTTCTACCAACAGGTCAGCCAATGGTTGGAGGCCACGGTGATGGCAGTGGAGCATCGCCTTCCCGCAACCGAGCCTGCAGTCATCCGCCAGCGCCGCCGTGCCGAGACTCTGAGAGCGGCCCGCCGCGCCACCCGTGCTCTGCGCCGGGCGCGCAACATGCGGGCGCGAGCGCTGGGGGCCTTGTCGGAGGCGACCAATAGGTTGGCGACCGCAGAAGCGGCTAGGGATGAAGCGGCTAGGAGTGGTGGTGATGGAGAAGCAGGTGGAGACGACGAAGAGCAAGACAAAGACGCTCCTCCAGCATCTGCTGCTGCTGATGATGATGAAGCAAGCACTACGAATGATGACGAGGAGGGAACACCAATGGCGAATATGCAGTCTGCAACTCGTGACGGCACAGGATCATCAGTGCTTGACGCTGTGAGGAGATGGTCGGACTCTGAGGAGGATTCCAGCGAAGAAGAAGAGGAAGAAGTGCCGCTAGTGGCGCCAGTGGCGTCGGTACTCGTGCACTACAACGGGTGGCCTGAGCGCTGGTAAAGATCGCTATGCTCTGTGTATTCTCTTATCTCTGGTCGAATCTTAGTCTGTGCATCGCACAGTTGCCCCGAGCACCTTCAAAATGTCTTTTTATAGTCACCTTCTTCCGTGTCACCACCTCTGCGCACACATACAGGGACGAATGGGTGCCTTGCTCGTCGCCTCGCCTCGCTCCCTTCCGGACCCGCACCCACCACCCTCGCTCCGCGCCGTACCTCAGCCCCAGCCCCTCGGCTCGTGTCGCGGCAGCTCTGCCTACCGGCGACGACGACGCTCGACTAGTGGTGCCTGAGGTGGCACGCATGTTCAACGAGTCGATCGGGCCTGCTCTGGCGGCTTTTGCCACTCGATGCGAGGCGCACTTGCACGCTCAGGCACGGTCAGAGGCCGCGGCCGAGGCTCGATTTTTGGCTGCTGGTGCTGCTGTAGACGCGTCAAATGCTGCAGCGGCCGAGAGCATATCGATGTCTGCGGAGGATGGAGGTCAAACAGGAGTGATCGCTCAGTACGAAGATGCGTCATTTAGCAACACTGAAGGAGGTGAAGCAATTCCCGCGACCTCTCACTCAACGATGGAGGCAACACTTTCGAGTGAAGGAGCTAACATAGGTCAAACTAGTGCTGCTGCAGGAGCAGAAGTAGCACCTACCACACCGCAACCTCCTGCAAGCACTAGAGCAAGTGAAATGAGTGGGGCGAACACAGCAGGAGAATCCACCGTAGGAAGGCCGCCAATAGCTCCCAATATGCCGTGGATCTCCTCTGTAGCTCTCGAGGGCGGCCGCCGCAGGGACCAGCCTGTAATCATGCCTGCCGTTGCGACCGACCTTCGGAGCGCAGCGGAAGCAGCTCTCTCAGCCGAAGAGGTTGCCACGGAAGAGAGGCGCAAGCTGCGCGCTATTTCGGCTGTATTAGCGCCGCTGTTAGATCGCTTCGGGCGCCTCCTCGCTGACTTAGCACCCCACCTTGAGACGTTAGCCCAGCTTGAGGACACACCAAGCACCATCGCAGCAGCAGAGGCCGCCGCTAGAGCAACTGTAAGTGCGTCATCAGGAGCGAGTGGCGGCGGTGGCAGTGGCGGCGACGCTGACTTGCTGTCTCAGCTTTCCGAGCCACTCCTGAGCTCGGTACATGCCAGTAGTTCTGCGCCTGCGTTGCGCAGTAGCGCCCGCGCCTCCTCGTCCACCTCAAGTACCACTGGAGCAACCGCAGATACTGCAAGCGCCACAACAGCGTCTTATGGCGGTATAAGGCGCCTTGATTCTGAGGAGCCGCTCTCCTCACTGGCGAGGCGACTGACCGCAAACATCCCTCCTGGCCGGCAAACACCCAGTGTTCAAGAGTCAGGTCGATCGTATCGCCAGCTGATCTCCACTCCGGTAACTTGACATTGCTAAGATGAAGATGATGTGCTATAGATGTGCGTTGATAATGCTTCTTTGGTAGTGGTTATTAGAATCCGCTTGAAATTCTTCTATCGTGCCCTTATTTGCGATTTCTCTCTCTCTCTTTTTCTATTTTCTGTTCTGGTAGCCGGCTTCGGGTGCAGGCAACATCGACATCCACATTCATGCCATTGTTGCCCCTGTGCGCCGCGATCCTCGCAACACCACGACTGAAGCCACGCCGCCGCCAGTGGCGCTCTCCTCAGAGGATGATCCCTCACTTCCGGATCTCATACCGCCAATGCCGTCATCACCCCAAGAAGAGGCAAATACGGATGCAACGGTGGGTGCAGCTGCGGCAGACACGAGCAATGGACAACAAAACGATGCTTCTTCTTCTTCTTCTTCTTCGGAACGCTTGCGTCTTGCAGAGGAGCGCGCTGCAGCTGCGGAAGCACGCCTAGAAGCTTTGACGGCACAATTCAACGAATTGACGGCTCGCAATGCACGCACGGAGGAGGACCTACTCTCGAGTAGTTTTGCGCAGGCAGCATCCGGTCAAGAGAACGCAGTGATGGTGCAAGGACAGCGAAGTGAGGAGGAGATAGCAACAGGGCCTGGAGATGGAGGTGGTGCAGACTCTGCGATGGCACGCTCTCAAGATACCCACGTCCAGACTGGAGAACAAGTACAAATTGAAATGGAAAGGTTCGGAACGCCTCCCCGCTCTCCTGCAGAGCCCTCGAACGATGGCGGTGATGATGATATTAGTCCTTCGGCCCCGCCACGGAGCCCTTCCTCGTTTGGTTCCCTGGTGGGGATGATTCGGCGCATCGGGAGTCGTACGCGGCGCCAAACAGGGAACGAACGACGGTCGTCTCTGGGGAGTGGTGTTTCGTCCAGTCCACGGGCCACCAGCCGCAGAGGTAGCATGTAAGCATACATGTACCTCAAAAAGAAGGAAAAAGAAAAAGCAATGGGCGATAGCCGCAAATGGTTCAACCCCTTCTAGTGTTCTCAATCGAATCGAGTATTAATATCATACGAGATAGAGATAGCGGTTCTTGGTTCTTGGGTGGTTGGAGTTGCCTTCTCCCGGCCTGATATAGTGGCACATGGCTCTATCAATGGCGGCTTTTATAACTGCATCTACAAGTCCCATGAACTCCGTGGCTTTGTTCGAATGTTAGGGCCGATTTTGTTGTTAATTTAGGATCTAACTTGAACCAGAGCGCAGAACCAGATCAATGATCATGATCAACAAAACGAAGGAACAAAAAGAAATCGCGCGTTTCTGACATTCCGGGCCTACTCCAAATCACTACTCTTTTACTTTCTTAGCACTGCTCGTGTTTTTGTCCTTAAGCTCAACCTGGTCGATGTCTACAGGGCGGGCAGCTTTCCGAGGCTGTTTGGCTCCGGTGGCAGGCGAGAGCATTTCGTCCCAAGCCACTGGTAAGAGCACATCCCCGTCGCCACCTCGCGCCCAAGCTACGCCTAGGGCAGGCTCAGCCGTAGAAAGCCAGTACTGTTTGCTGTCGCCGATGGAGGTAAGGCGAGCTTTAATGACATCGCCCGGTCGAAAGCAATTGGACATTTGCACCGCGGTATGGTCGACGGCTGCAGGAAAGACGTCCTCCACTCGAATGACTCCTTGGGCCGGCTGGGGTAGGACAACTTCACCGCAGCAGATAATATCTACGTTGGCTTGAGATGCCGTGATCCGTGTAATTTTACCCGACACAACACTCCCCACCTGGGGCACAAGTGCAGCACCCGTAGCTGTGCGCCGCCGCCAGTGTTTGACTTCAATTGTTCTGTCGTCGTCTGTTGACACCACGCCAGCAAGAGAAGCACAGATAGACCCTTCAACACAATGCGTGCCTGGCCCACTTTTAAAGTCGCCGAGCGGTCCTAATACTGCGCCAGGAAGTACAAACTTTTGCGCCATAATCGCTAGGATAAAAACTATGTGATAATTATTGCTGAGGCTGTTCGCCACTGTGCATTTCCAATTACAAGAAGAAGAGAGGAAGTGATTGCTTCGAAAATAGAAGTAGGTTAAACAATATCTTTGGAGCCCTCAAAACTTGCTCAGTGCTTCTATTTGCAAAGCGTTGCGAGTTGCTACTAGCTAGGTTTTGTTGAGTTAGTAGCCGAGTTTCTTCGGCGTTGTTGTCCTCGTCGCCGAAGGGAACGATGCAACAGTTCAGCGAAAAAATATTCGAGAAGATATATCACATTAGTGTAAAGTCCCTTTCGGCACACACACCGAAGAGCTTGTTGCCTTGCATTCTTACATTGCACAACACTGCTGCCATGCCAACATACTTACATGTCGGCATCCTCGGAGTCAGTCTACTAAACCATGATGATTATTGCAGCAATTGACGTGTGACCTCTTCAGATTTTCATCTTTCCTAGCTACCTGCCACAGATAAAGATTGAGTACGCACTGCTACTTTATTTGGCCAAATTATACTGTACTGTATGTACTACAGCGGATGGTGCCTATTTTGAATAAGAGACTGCGTTCGTATGTAATGCTACAGATAGCCAGATAGTTGGTGTTCAAACGTCACTTATAAAGAACCTGTGCAGACTAGCATATTATGCCGATCGAGGATCCATTCGAGGTGGGGCTGCGTGGCTGGTTTCCCCTGGTTCAAGCGTCGCTTTTCCCACTAGGCTCAGATGTGCGACTCGGCGGAGTGATGCTGCACGGGCCTACTGGCGTCGGCAAGTCAGCTTTGGCAGCGGCTCTGCTGCAGCGCCTAGACTCGCACAAAGTTGGACGCCGCACCATCGATTGCACTGCTCTGTTTGGCCGGCGCGTGGGGTCAGCTGAGACGGCACTCGCTGGCCACTTTGTGGCGCTCGACGATGAGGCAGTCCACCGACCTTGTGTCTGCGTGCTTGAAGACATCGAAGGATTATGCCTGCGGGAGGCGCGTGGCGTTACAGCGCGCCGCTGCCGAGCCCTCTTTTGTCGCCTCCTTGATAGTTTAGCTGCTCGTGCTGCAGCAGGCCATCGTCATCCTGTCGTGTTTATTGGCTCGTGCCGTGACCTAGCTCGTTTGGACCCATCTCTGTGCGAGCCAGGTCGCCTCGAGCTTATGGTTGAAGTTGTGCCACCTGATGCGACACAGCGAGCTAACATTGTAGCCCACCTCGCACGCGATATGTTGCGTGGCGACGTCATCAAAGACGGAGCTCATGCACGGGCTGGAGGTTTAGTAGAACACGTAGCATTGGAAGTGGCACGCCGCACACATGGATTTGTGGGTGCTGATTTGAACAGACTAGTCAGGGAAGCTCTGGTGCATGCTTTGCAACAAGCACGCGGAAGGAAGCTTGTTGGAGCCACTCCAGCAAGAACGAGCAATTCGGGTGCTGTTGGTGTTGAGAAGCTTTCTTCGCCTTTTGTAACCCTCGAAGATTTTGATGCAGCGCTTCAAGTAGTTCAACCAGCAAGTGTGGCTGCTGGCAACCCTGCTTTTGTGCCGCAAGATCCAAGCGCCTACAAGGGCATTGACGACTTAGGCGGTCTGCAAGATCCATGGCGCGCGTTAGACGCCGCTGTGCTCGCTCCTCTCCGCTTGCAAGCTTCTCCTTCTTCTTTTGGTCCTTCTTCGTCTTACCAAGTGCAACACCAAATTGCCAGCAAGGTTGAAATAAAACCCGCTACCGAATCAGATGATAGTGTTAATGATACGAAAGGTAGCGTTAGCGCTGCAGCTGACGCTGCAGCTGCAGCCGAGGATGAAGCCCATGTAGCAGCGGCGCTATTACGGCTTCAAGTTCCTTCGCCTCGTGGCGTGTTGCTGCATGGACCTTCTGGCACTGGCAAGACAGCGCTTGCGTTGGCCTTGGCGAAAGCAGCTGCAACGTTTGGGTGTCGTTTCATGAACGTTGCTTGCACCAGCCTCGTAAAAGCCGAGGTAATTGCATGACTATGGACCTCGTTGATTATAACATGACCAAGACTTTTTGGTTTTGACCTTCGTAGCACCTCCATACCAATGCAAATTCATCTTGCGCCCGGTTATCCTTTTTATTTCCCTTCGAATAGGTTGGTAGCTCCGAGCGGGCTCTTTCCGATGCGTTTGCTGCTGCTCGACGCGCTGCTCCCTGCCTTTTGCTTTTAGATCAGGTAGTGTACTTCAAGTACCAGCATAACCTTTCACCTCTCACCAAACAGTCTTTCTTTTACCCCCAGGTCATTATCCATGGCTCTCGCCTTCTTACATACTACCCCATTTTCTATTGTTCATATTTGTGATACTTTTAGCTCAATATTGTTCATTTCTGGTGCAGGTGGAGTGCATCGCTGGTCGCCGCTCCGAACCTGGAAGTGGTGATGATGCGTCCTCCTCCGCCGAACTCGCCGTTGACCGCCTGCTTTCTTTACTTCTCGTGGAAATCGACGGGGCCTCAACCCCTCAGCCTGGTGCTCAGTCTTCCCCATTTGATGTCGTGGTGGTAGCTACAACGCACGACTTGCTTCTTGTGGAACCAGCACTCCTCCGCTCTGGTCGATTAGACCAGCATGTCGAGCTCGGGTTCTTAAGTGAACAGGGACGTGAGGACTCGTTGAGACAGCTCCTACAGCACACGCCACTCTCGTGCGACCTTTCAGAGACGTCTACAGATGGCTCTGTGGCAGAACGCGACGGAAAAGAGCGAAGAGAGCTCCTCGTGTCGCTTGCACACGAGTCCGATCGTTTCAGTGGCGCGGATTTGGAGCGACTGTGCCAGGAAGCTGCACTCGTGGCAGTTCGGCGTTGCTTTCAGAATGGTACAGTCCAGGAGGCGTGGGCGCAGACCTGTGTATCAGAAGATGATTTCAAGATAGCGATGGCTTCGTGTGCACCTCGCCTCTCGGAGTAGGGGATATCTAGCGCACTAGTTGCCAGTCGGGGATAGCTCCTAGCACAGCTCTCTTTCAAAGCCAAACTCAGAGGCGGGGGTTTATAAATAGATTGGGTTCTTGATGAAGAATTTACCTTATAAAGTATCGATTCTGAGATGTTTGTATTGTTGCGATCGTAATAGTAATAAAGATGACTCTTTTAACACATAAAGGAGTTACTTTATAGAACACGGAACACAAAACCACTAGTAACCAGCTGCCGGAATAACTAGAAGGCTAGAAGATAGAAATAAAATGAAAGCAGCGTGAACTAAATGCACGAAGCTAATTAGGCGCACATGTCCTAGCGTTCTCGAAGCAGAAGCTCTGTACCGCAAATCCACCAAAATTGTCTAATGGACGAAAATTTTCAGCTTTGGCGCTCCGTTCTCTCATAAAACATAGCCCGGCTGCACTGGTAGATTGGAGCAGTTTGGGTTTGGGCCAATTCTAGGCCCTTCATTTAATAGTATAAATGAGTTCTTAAGACCAAGATAGCCCCTCGATGAGGTCAAAATTTCTGGCCGCCGCAGTGGCAAGACCATGTGAACAAGGTCAGGGGCAATCCCGATTCGATTCGATTTGCGTATGCCATAACCAATAAAGATTAATTATAAAGGGGCGTTTCCCAGAAGTGGGAAGTGGCACCCTTTTAGTACCCATACAAATACAGGGAGTTGTGGATTTCTGAAGTAGCCTGACTTCCATGAAGGATATGTCTTTGAATTTTCGTCTAAGGCGCTTGTTGTGTGTCTACATAAATTTTTGTTTATGGACGAGAGAGCCAACAATTTATATCATACTTTATCGCAATATAAATGGCGAACTCGAAATCGAACTAATACAAACCCAAATGACACAGAAGCCAATGCTGCGGGCAGAAGTGTACGCGCGTGCGTTGCGCGCAAGTCAAAATCGTAAAGAGGATAATTTGCAGAGGGCCAGAAGCATAATACTTCCACCCCCCTCTAAAGTGGAAACTGTTCATGAAATATTTTTTGAAACCGGACTTAAGTCGCTGCTGCGTCTAAGCGTGGATATTTGTGCGCAGACGGATAATACGCACAGATATAAAAGCCTGCCAGTGTGCTCACCCAGACTGGCTTCTGGCCTCGATTTAGTGTGACTTGCTTTGCGCGCGCTGTACATGTTACTGCGATCATATCTTAATACCTCCAGTACTTTCCGCTATCAATATGTGCAATGCTTTCTTCGTCAGGATGCTCCGCTACTGGCACTAACTTATGCTTGTTGGCATCCTTGTCCTTGCCGAGTCCCAACTGCCTAGTTTTCACTCCGAACAGCTGGTATGTTTCGGAACCCAAGTACATGAGATTTTTTGTTTCTCCGTACTTTTTTCGGAGAAGGTTCATGAGCGGAGGGCCCCAGGCTCCACACCCGAGTACAGCCGTGTCGAAAGTGCTGTAACGGCTGTCGATGTAATCAACGATATTTGAAGCGACATCAATCATGCTTGAATTTGGCTGAGACGTGCCGCGTGTCGACTGCGGAATGTAAACAGTGTGGAAGCTAAAATTCGATACATTGAATTTCCAAACATTTTGAAGATTCTCATACCCTGCTTGCATGGAGTCTGTAGCTTGACCTAGGTAGAGGATCATCTTTGAATCAGATTCCCGAAGTATGATTTTGAACAGGTCGTGGTTTCCCCAATTGTAATAATGCCCTTTGACTCCAATATGCGCCCAAACCAATAGATCAAGGTGCAAAAACACTAGGCAAGAAGTCAAAACCGAGTGCCTGACAATATCGATTGTTTCTGACAACCACCATGTAATAACGTTTCTCTGGTCCGTTTGATTCTTGAAGTACATGCCGGCGTTTGTCTGCATACCCTCGCTGCCGCGCCCACTTTGCCCGCACCAAGGAGACCCGTAGCCAACAGCGGCAATGAATTGAGATTCAACGCTACCTAATCGTGTTGTGATCAGCTTGTTGGCTCTGTAAAGCGAAGCAAGCTCTGAAAAATTAGATGTTTCTCGCAAGTCCGGGTTCTTCTTTTTCTTTTTTTTATCATGATCAGCCGTGGACGCGCGGAACTCATCCCACAATTGCAACGACGTTTTCTTCCCTCGATTGCAGTCTGCCAATAACTCCCGATATTTAACCAAATAAGAGGCCGTTGAGTCTTGGGTGTTAAAAAATATAGAGGCGTTCGTCCACGACTGTAACCTCTGAAGTTCGCTCGAAGAGATTGCGTAAGCATCTGGAGTTGTTGTTGCCTTTACTGCTCCTTCCGCTGAAGGCTTGCCTTTTGTAAATAGATTGAGGAACGCACTTGCACCGTTGAAGAAACTTAATAAAATTGCAATGTAGGCTGTTGCACGTTCTATCAGCATCTTGAGTATAAGCAGAGTAGACTCGTAGCGTAGTTATAGCAGGTTAGGCCGTTCCTACAGTACTGAAGGCTAAAAAGCTGTAAAGCTGTAGACTTTCTGTAGACTGACTACTGTATCTGTAATACCAAGGGTATCTTCCACACTTTTGATACTTTTGATAGGCCGTAAAGTTCCGCCAACACCCTTTTTGTGAGCCCCCCCGAGGGGGGACTGGATTTAGTAACTAACAGAAAGGGTGCCATAACACCCTTTTTGCGGAAGATACTCGTGCTCTGAGAGTCATAAGCTCAAAAGAAGTTTCCGCCCGCAGAGGAGGGGACTACAACGAAGTCTGCCAAGCGACCCAGAAGAAGAGTCGCCCATCCCGAGCAATTGCGTCAGCCTATGACTCGGGCGCCGCGACAGTTGTTGCTTACTGGTTGGGTAGAACACTCTAGGCCGAGTGGATGCCCTGAGATTACATGGGGTCGGACATTCCAAAAGTGCAAAGGGCTACCGGTTAAATTCAAGGAATGGTGTTCTGTAGCAGAGGATATCGGAATGGAGATCGCGGACGTACTCGAAACCTATGCCTCCTTCCGTGAATTGATCCTACAGGGTTCATGAGAGTAAAGATGAACATTTCATTACGCCAAAGGACACTCAGCCCATCACACCTGTTCTGGTAGATTCATCAAAACGCAGCTTTATACTACTTGTTGTTGTTTCTTTTGTGAATGCTCGCGAGAGCATTAGAGTTACAGGGGGGAATATGGACTGGATTTATCCAGGGAGAAATGAACTGACTCCTTACACCATTGATTAGACAAACTTACTGCCCCAGAGTAGTAGTGGGATTAGCAGGGTTTAGTTCGAAAGACAGGGAGTCTTTATAGCTTGGGAAAGGTAGTATCAACAGGTAGTGGGCTCAGTTGAACATTTCCTCAAGCGG
>Ga0307979_1002422_pt1 | contig 12921 bp, 11 predicted proteins | sample OrgLakmetage1058_FD_201833 | JGI IMG/M metagenome (GOLD analysis project Ga0307979, IMG submission 201833) | Saline water microbial communities from Organic Lake, Antarctica - #1058 | ecosystem: Environmental > Aquatic > Non-marine Saline and Alkaline > Saline | place: Antarctica: Organic Lake...
TGGCGCCTTTCCTCCGAACAAGTCGGCGGGACTGAGTGCTCGTTCGTGTGTCACGTATTTGCAGGTGCTGGTAGAATATCATGAAGAAGGCGAATTCATTAAGCCCGCATGTGGCTGGATTTTTACCGGTGAAACCTTGAGAGAGGGTAGAAGATATAGATTTGAAATATGTGCAATAATGAATATGAAAAAACCTATCTATCAATGTATGAGAGTTGAAAACTGACAGGTTGTCCTGTCTTGGGGCTTCGCATGGCTGATAAGAAGTGCTGTATAGAGAATACATGAATTAGATAAATTAATGACTAAACACAGGAAGGGCTTGAAAATTTCTGGCGGTAAGTCAGAAAAATTGGGAGGTTCAATGAAGGATACAATATTGTTTGCCGATCAAGCCTTATAATTTCTATCTAAGATAAATAATGATGTACTTCATAGTATAATTATATCTTTCATTGTATAATCTTAAGATGATATCAAATCACGATATTGGTAAACTCAAAAAATGGAATGGGACAGAAAATTATATATCTAAATATTGAATTTGATAAAGGAAACAAATTTAATGTGAGGAGTCATTGAGTAGCACTAATGATGGATGATTTACTAAAAGCAAAATATTTTTATCGGTATAGAGAAAGAAATCGATGCAACAAGGAATTTTTATTGCATCATCAGTTTAAAATAGCACATAAATCGAAAACTATTCCATCTCCTATATGACTAACTTATGTGACTTATCTACGGGTATCTTTTATTCACTATTCAACCGTGAATGAGTATAGAACTAAAATATCATAAATGATACTTGCATAATCATATTCTTAGATTTACTTGAAGATTTAGATTTAGTAGGTGATATTAATAATCATTTTATCATTATTTGTCGCAGATAAAAAAATATTATTTGCTAATATTAATAATAATAACATTAAAGATAAACCATTACTTTTTCAGTTCATTAGCTTCAATTCTGTTCGGGTTAATATTGTTGGAAGAGATGGATGATTCATTATTAGCTGTGTTCAACTATATTGAGTCTATAATTAATATATTATCTTTGATATTCATTTCATTAAGTATACGTAGATAAATTTTCTATAAATTAATATACATATTTTAAATTTTCTTAAGATTCACAACGCCGCCTATGCCTTCATATTTATTAGGGAGGCTTAAGGTCTTTAAGGTATTTAAAGCTAATGTCTTCAAGCTTTTGGCGAATGTTCTTCACTAGAATGGTTATCCCCATGGGTACAGAATACATTTCGGTTCTGGTTGGTATTGGAATGAATTCCGCCCAAGTTATGGCAGCCTTTTTTTAAGTTACAACTCCTGTTGCCGTCCAACATGCTAGCGCCCCCAACCCGGACGGTGACAAAGAAATTCAGAGCTTTTCTTTCTCTACCCTCAACGTAATACTAGTACATTTTTGCGACGCTGGAAGAAAGAAGTGAGAAAGTTCGCGGAACGCGAATCTTGAAGCAGGAAAACTTATTAGCCCAAGAAGTGCTGATGCGGATTCTCGAGGGACTAAGGTCGTCACGGAATCATGCGGGAAATGAAAACGAGGCGCAATAAGATTGTCGTGACATCATGATACTTCATCGCGATGTGTGCGGATCGAATACTTCTCATAATGAAGTGAATGCTGCATATTGTTGATGATGAAATTAAGTGGTTGCTGTTTGCTTGTCACATTCTTTCAAGCATTTTGTTCTTGTTGCAACCAATGACGCCCGAACTGCAATTTTCAGTCATTTTCGCCATTCGATTGGTAGCGTGCGCTCCAACGTATATCGAAAGAAAAAGGAGGCGAAGCACATCCAGGGGTATTCTTTTCATGTCCTTACTGAATAGATCACTCGAGCTTAGATTATTCATGCACCAAACCCCTATTGTTTTGACCTATTTTTGTACATGGATTCAACTCAACCACTGGGAATACCGCAGCCACTGCAGCCCACAGGTGTTGTGTGTTTGAAGCGTATTGGGAAAAAGAAAAAAGATGCTGTAGAAATGGAAGATGAAGATTTGCAAGCTAAAGGCAAATATGTCTCTGGCGGCGCAATCCATAAGGGGGGAATGTCGAAGCGGCGGCGAGTCCATGATGATCCTTTGGCTTCGCGTTGCAATGAAATGGCGAAATGCGATAAAATTGGTCGAGTTATAGGCGTCAAAAGGCGTCAGCTCTTTGGCTGTTAGTGCTGCAATGAGAAGGGCTGCGACGAAGAAATGAACCAGAATGCAGGCAGTATATACATCGCCAACATATGTGCCAAGCCCTCAGATGAGCTGAATCTAGAGAAGTCTAGGCAGGGTGCAGGGGAAAAAAACGAAAAAGTGCGTGAAGGTTGTTGGTCCAGCGATCAATCGGGCTGTAGGGAGTTGAACAACGAAGGTTCAAGCGGTGAATACATCGCTCACAAAGGTAGTCAGCGCTGCATCGTGGTGGGCTGCGAAAAGTTTAGCCAAGGTGCAGGTGGCAAATGCAAAGCTCACGGAGGCGGTCAGCGCTGCAATGAGAAAGGATGCAATAAATTGAGCCGAGGCGCAAGTGGCAAATGCATCGCCCATGGAGGCGGCCAGCGCTGCATGGAGAAAGGATGTGATAAGCCAACACGAGGAACAGGCGGCAAATGTGTCGCCCATGGAGGCGGCCGGCGCTGCGATGAAATTGATTGCAAGAAGCCAACCCGAGGAACAGGCGGAAAATGTATCGCCCACGGAGGTGGCCGGCGCTGCGATGAGCCAGGTTGCAAGAAATTAAGTAAAGGTGCAACTGGCAAATGCATCGCCCACGGAGGCGGCCAGCGCTGCAATGAGCCGGGTTGCAAAAAGTTAAGCAAGGGTTCAAATGGCAAATGCATTGGCCATGGAGGTGTCCAGCACTGCGCCGAGGCAGATTGTGATAAGACAAGCCAGGGTACAGGTGATAAACGCAAACCCCATGGAAGGCACCTGGACTGCGGTGAGTTAGACTGCAATGAGCAAAGGCGAGGTGGAAAGGGCAATGGCAAAGCCCGCTGTGTAGACAAGGGCGAGAGCAATGGTTTTGAGCGTTTTCGGCTGATGCGCAGCGCCATCGTGTAATGAGCGAGGTTACTGGCGAATCCCATATGTATATCTAATTGCCTTCCATGCAGCCCACAGAGTCGTTACAGTACTTTTCTAGGGCTTTACTACTTTAACTTTGTGATGCCGACTCCGAACTGCCGCCACTGTATAAAATGACAGCGTTTGCTCGAGACAAAGCACCCATTCCGCCCCACCCCACCCAGTAAACCCATTCTTATTTCTTATGCTTCGCCATAGGTCTGGGAATTGTAGATATGGTTATAGATAAGATAGAATTTCTGGTCCGGAGTCGGAAATGGGACTTAGAAGTAGCGAATTTACTCTGATGGTTCACTTCGCGCGCGTATGGCGCATGACGTACAGGCATAGCGGTTTAAGCACTGCGCTCTTCAGCGCCGAAGGAACGTGAACAAGCAAGCTTCATAAAAAAATCATCAACACGCCCTTGACCACCCTTCCGCCCTTGTATTGGCCCTTCTATTTATATCCGTTTCCCGGCCCATCGAGGCCTGTGCCAAGGACCACACGCCACATGAATCCAACGCCCAAGCAGAGCGCGGCACTGTTAAGTGACCTACAGCTACCCAAGATTAGCTGTATGCACTTATTCATCACGGTCAAGGACCAGAATGAGATGGCTGCCAAATTGAGTGTTCACGGGTCCATGCACGACGCCCACCTGCGTGAAATATGCCAACCATATCGCAAAAATTATGTGCATGAATCACTAACATGCTTGTTTTTTTGTCTCTCACAATTGAATCCTTCCTACCTCTGGCGCACGAACTATCATCACCTTCTCTTCACAACGAATGAAGTTAATAATAGGGCACGATTACTGTGGCCAAACGGTCACTGCCATTTCCTACGTGAGCGTTAGCTAGCGTGCACCTACCGCTTCGTTGAAGACCACTTTGTCGAATGCAGGAACCATTTGGCCCTTCCCAAACGACCCTAGGCTTCCCCCCTTTTGTGCAGACGGGCACGCGGAGTTTGACCGCGCTGCTTTGGCAAAGGCCGCTTCGAGCTTGTCCTTCTTGCCCTCAGCACTTTTCTCAATGCTGGCTTTCAGTTCTTGGCACTTGGCCTCTGCGCCAGCACCCTTGATCAAAATGTGGCTAGCTTCAGCGTTGGCACCACCACCGAAAAGGTTGTCGAGCCATCTGCATTTCGATCAAAAATTAATGTAATGTTTACGTGGATGATTCAATCGTCACAAATCAACGATGGCGCGGACAGAAAATGAAGTATCCCTTGTCGGTCGAAGACAAAAGACTTTGCAAATACACCTGAGCGGTACATTGTTTTTCGTCAGGTCTCACGTTTGCATAGAGCTTCTAAACGGTTTTCCTTTAAAAAGAGGGAACTCATACGTATCTTGATCAGCTTGGAGCAGTGACCTGAGGACTGAAGACTCACCCATTTGTGATGGTGGTTTTCTTCACGTTCTGCAGAGCCCGAGGTTGGCTAGGCATGAAAGCCTGAACGCTGTGCGCCAGTAGAGCAATGGTGACCAGAATGAAGCGCATTTTCTAAGGCTAGCCAGGAAGTACTCTATAAACGAGAAAGAGCACGAGTCAGAGGGAGGACTGATGAAACCTGATGATTTAGATCGATGATGATGATGAATGATGAAAGCTGTTGACGAGATGATGACGACTGTCGTCACACCAAAAAGTCCAAATTAATAGCGTCGCCCGTTGTCAGTCTTTTTGCTCCTCTCAAACGGGTCCGTTAAAGAAAACTTGTCGAACGAGTAGTGCCGCAGCGCCGCAGCAGACTGCGGTAGCGAGAAGCTCACCTAAGCTAGGCACGGAGATGACAGACAAGTCTGACGCTGGATGAGGGATAGAAGTATGTAGATTTCGTCGCCACCACAGTGATCTGGGTGAAACAATCTAGCTATAGTAGCACTACTTCTTGATAATGCCCGACTTTGAAGTTGGAATTGCGATCGAAGCGCGATTTGGTGGCGATGAGCATTACTACAGCGGCGTTATTCAAGCAGTCTACGAGAATGGCACCTACGATATTGCATACGATGACGGCGATCAAGAAAACGGGGTGCCTCACAGTCTAGTCCGAGTTCGTGATGTTGATGGCACAGAGGCTAAGGCGGCTGGCGTTGCTCTGAACTCGAGCGAGGCCAACTCGCCTGAGAAAAGCGGAGGCATAGCGGTAACTTCCGCCTCTTTGAGCCCTAGTGATACTGTAGTAACTTCGGCGTTGGCCAATTTACCTGCTAGTTCTGTTCATGGAGGCGTCGAGATGTCGACAACTGTGCCTAGCTCGCCCCCGATTGTAGTAGATTTGGGAGGAAAGCCTCCAAGAATACCTTTAGGCGGGGGGTCGCTCTCGGCAGATGAATACGACGACGAATTTGTCCAGGTCTGCTCTCCTTTCAACTGCCTCCGCTTCATATTTCAAAAAGGAAGTTATGTATCAAGCTTGCTGCATATCTATTCATTTTATGATCAAATGACTGATTTCTGCGGCGCTTTTTTTTACTTTATTGCACGAAGAATGCTCAGTTTTCGGATGTGGCTAGGATGCAGCGCTTCTTCCAACATTGGTATCTCATTTGGTCCATGCTTTTTGTTCGTAGGACGACGACGACGGTGACTCAGTGTCATGGGAAGCCTCCGCTGCGGCTGCCACTTATTCCCGCCCTCAATCAGCTGTTGCGGCATCTCGCCCTGCGAGCGCCACTCCCGTCTCGGCTCGTGTGTCTCGCCCGCCTTCAGCGTCTGCTGGGCAAGGAGGGCCCATGATGGGCACAGTGGGTCAAGCGATTGAACGAATCGGTACGTGAAAGAATGCACTACATTTTGCTCCTGCTAGTGTTTCTTATACCGTGTGAATGTGTGGATTTCGCATGCTTTTTAGCAATGACCACTTAATGGCATTTCACATGCCTCTCTTCCTTGTTTGTACTACCTGATCGCTTTTCCATATTTTTCATTCGAATTGCTTGCAGAGGTGGCACCGCCATCAATCACCTTAGTACGAAACCAAACCACCCAAGCAGCAGGAAGGGCTGCATCCTCATCTCCAGCCAAGAGCAGCACCAGCAGCTACAGCCAAAGCAGCGACAGTGCCGACGAGATAGACGGCGAGGATGACAACGAGGTAGCCAGCAGAAACAACGATGGCAGAAACATCAATAAGCTTCAAGGTGTTAGCACTGTTCCATTGAAGGATAACTCGCAGACTGCAGCGGATCAGAACGCTGCAGCTCTGTCAGCACTTCTCAAGGAAAAAGACATTGAATCTGCAAAAGCGGAGGCGCTTGCCGCTCGCCAGTCTTCATCTTCATCCGCTGCTACTGCTGCCACCGCGCCTGCTAATGTTCCTGTTTCCTCGTCTGCCTCAAGCTCGATGGTATCTGCTGGTCTCAGTAAAAGCCACTTGCACAGGCCTTCTTTAAGTGGGTCATACCGTAGTTATCAACGCCCTCCTAACAACAACAACAACAACATTGCTGAAAGCCGCAACAACAGCACGGCTAGTCGAGCAGCGGCAATGGCAGCAGCGTGCGCAGCGAGAGCCGCGGAGGCCGAAGCTCTGATGGATCCGGTAAGAGTGGCAGCGTCGTATTGCGGCGATGCATGATTGTTGCTGGTGCTTTGGTAAATGTTATTATCTTAAGGTAGATTGGTACATCAGCCTTTTAATATGGAGGTGGCTCTAGTACTACAGTTCTGTATGCCTCCTCAATTTACATGATTCCTGCACTTCCTTTCCCATCTGAACACCATCTGGCCCGCCTTAACACCATCCTAAACTTATCACATCATACATCGTAAATCCCGAAATCAAAACAACAACAGGTGGCGGTGTTCTATGCCGAGCCCTTTCCGCCCCCACTCAGGGCGGTGTACGCAGACGACTTGATTCACGACCCGTTCGAACTGAACCGCACCGGCGTGGAGTGGCCCTTTGTGCACCGGCGAGAACAGCCCGGCGCGCCGCATTTCGTGTGCCATGTGCAGGTGACTGCGCACACATCTTCAACACAAACACAAGCCTTAAATCGTTACTCTCTTTTGTTTTTGTTGCATTCATTTCTTGTAAGCTTCATGTACATTTCTGCCACAAGCATCATGTGGCAGATAGACGACAATGCTTTTGCTCGCTACCATAACAAGATCACAGTCCTCAAAACAGTACGCTCCCTTACTTGCCTATCTGAATGCGTCCTGTTCAACTCTAGGTGCCGCGCAACCCTCACGCGGCAAGCTTCCTCGACCCCAGTAGCGCAGCAGGCTCGAATACCGCCGACCGCCGCGCCGTAGATCGGATACGGGAAAGGACGGGAAGGCTGCGCGAAGCTGCGAAAGGGGCCCGGGCGCAGGTGGAAACTACATGGCAGGAACGAGGCACCGTGGCACTGCACAAAGCGGTATGCGCGCGCGCGTGTGTGTATGTGTGTGTGTGAATTTTGGAAGTGAAAAGAAAAAAGTGGTGCTACGTGCTTTATCATTTCTTTATTTAGAATCCTCCTATTATGTGCGCGACCAATGTGTGAGTTGGTGCACGGAGAAGGTGACCGGAGTGCAAAAAATAAGCATACCCTCTGTCTCGTATCTCTTCTTTAATACTACAATCTTTGCGCCTTTTCTACTGTTCTAGGTGGCCCAAGCACTAGCAGATCAGGCCCGTCGCCACGAGCAAGAGCGCCATGCCGTCGTGCAACAGCTGCGGACAAAAGCGGGAAGGCTCGAGGACACCATGCGGTTTTCACCCAAGGTGACCTTGTCTTTCTTTTCCCTTCTAAACTTGCATTTTTTTGCTGAAGCACACTTTCCGATCAATCCTTGCATTTGCTTCTTATTCGAATCATCATCGGCTTTTGCGATAGGTGGTTACTTTACTTATCCTTTCAATAATATATGTGTTCCTGCTTCTTTCTGTCCAATCAGGTGCTCGATTTAGTGGCCAAGGAGTCTGCGGCCTTGTCTCAATCCCGGCGGGCGTGTAGGCCCGCGAAAGCGCTAGGCGGGTTGCTCATACCCTCAGACGGCGAACGGCAATATCAACGTAGCAAAATGAAGAGCAGCGGCCCCGGGTCAGCTTTTGGTGTCTCATCATCATCGCCCACTGCTGGTGCCATGAAGAATGAGGCTTTTGGCACCTCCTCTTCTCCCTCTTCTCCTACGCATGCCACAGCGTCGGGCAGCATGTACCAGCAGCAACTGCAGCACCCCCTGGTGATGCTCGGGCGGGAAAGCAAACGAGAAGCGGAGTCTGCGAAAGCGCGCAGTCTGGAATTGGCCAAGTTAGCAGACACCATGAGGAAATCGTGGGACGAACCGAAGCAAGACGCGGATTTGCAGCGCCGTGAGAAAATGGCGGTGCAACAACTCATGCAACGCCAGGCACACGAGGTAGTTCACGTCGTTAATGGGGATTGGAGAAAGGGGAGGAGACGAGATTTTCCTTCATCAGTTCGTGGATACAGTACGATCACCAGCCGTCTTGTTTTGCTTTTGTCGCTATTGTTGTTCTACTTCTTCTAGCTGTCACCATTGCTCTTTAGTTTCCTCCTCTTGCTTGCTTCCGCTGCCTTGTTGTACAGGTCACGGTGGTGCTGGAGAAAGGCCGGTTAGAGCGTGGCCGCGTCGCAGCAGCGCGGGACGCCAGTCTCAAGGCCCTCGACGCCCGCGTGGAAGGGAGCTTGCGGGCCTTGGAGCACGCTGCGCGATTGGACGGCAGGTTGCGCCGCTGCCGCACTTCCACGGGTATGTAGAAGTGTAGTAGTCTAATGATTACTCGTACTCGTACTACTACTACTACTGCACTAATGTTGTTGTCGTTGCTGCGCCTGCTTTCGTAGTCATGTTTGTCTCGGTTGAGTGGGTTACAAATAGTTCAAGCGCATTTTGTTTTCCAACTTGAAGTAGATTCTCAAGATTCCTGCGGTATTGTCTGATACTGACTATCATAATTAGATATGTAAATGTGTGCTTGGCAGGTCCAGAAGGGCTTGCTGCCAGTTCCTCTGCGGCTCGCAGCGACATCATCATGGTGGGCCTCTCGCACCATTGCTTGCAAGCCATCTCCGACGCGCAGGTGTTTCCCTTTGAGTCACACTTCTTTCACGATCACCACCAGGAGCAGCAGCAGCGCTCGCGCCCACGTAACGTCAAGAAAAAGAGCAATAAAAATAGGACAGGAGCGTCAAACGCGCGTGCACATTTTCAGTCTTCGGAAGGAATTGGAGGAGCAGGAACACCGCTGTCGGACGCGTCGCCCTCGCACAGTCCTCCTCCTTCCCCTTCACCCTCTTTACCCTCACCCAATACTGCTGCAGCTGCCGCCACTGCAACCACCACCGCCGCTCAGAGTGACAATGGACCACAACCAGCAGCAGCAGCAGCAGCAGCAGCAGTGTATTCGAGGCATGAAGGAAGCACGGGTCAGAATGGAGATGAGGAAGATCATAGAGAAGGAGAAGGCGCAGAAGGAGGAAAAGAGAAAGAAGGAGTTGCCAGGACCATTGCCGACGAAGCTGAGACGACTACAGCAGGAACACGAGTAGCGGGCGTGCAGTCGTTGCGGAGCCTTCGCAGCACCTCGGACGTGGTGGTTCCAGCTCGTGCAGGGGCAACAGAAAGAAGTCCTGTTGAGGGAGCAGCAGCAGCAGCTGCAGCATCAGCAGCAGTGCAACAAGGCGGTCACGTGAGCAGCGATGGATTACAGCGGCCGAAATCAGCACCTGTGCTCCGGAAAGTGAATTCAGGGCAGCCCCTGGCCTCAACTTTGGGTACGAAACCAAGGAGCGATGTCTTGGACTCTGCTGCTACTACTGCACTAACAACATTAGCCTCGCCAGGAGTACAGCAACAGCAGGAGGAACAACAGCCGCAACAGCAACAGCAGCACACCCACCCACTATCGCGTGAAACACCTCCATCAAGCTCACCTTTTGAACACGAATTGCGCCACATCCAGCAAAAACCACCGTTGCGACGGCCGAAGTCTGCCTGTGCAACCACTCGTCGAACCGCCGGAGGCAACAAGAACAACAATAACATCAAGGCCAAGAAGCAATATGAGGTACACGGAGGAGGAAAAGGAGGGAATCGGTCGTATGCCGAGGCACAGGCAGCGGTGCGAGCAGTCGGCGTTGCGGAACTCTGTGCTTGGTGCGGGTGCCGGTTCAAAGCCAACGGCTATAAAGTGCAAATGCCGAGGGGTGACTTGTCGAAAAGCACTATCGCAGGCTTGCCCGACGGCAGCGCGTTTTGCGATTGGCCGTGCGCGAAAGCCTGGAACGCCAAGTATTCCCCTCCACTGCAGAGACACGCGCGCGACGTGGCCATCGATTTCGGCGCGGGCTATTTCGTGGCTATTAACCGCTACAAGGAGGAATGCAGCCCAGTTGACCGTCAAGTGAAAGCGTTCGGGATTGAGCAGCGCGCGCGTGCACAACGGCAGGCTGCCACCGCCGCCACGAGGTCGGCTCAGTCTCTTCCAGAGGATCCTTACCTCAGCATTGTTCATCCCCGCAGTGACGGCAGCAGCAACCACAACCCACAGAACGATTTCAGCGGCAGTGGCTTTAGATTTGAGACGGGTGAAGCGCTTCCTCCCAGGCCAGATCTAGGTGGGCTGACTGCACTAAAGAAGCCCATGGCAGCTGCGCTAAACCAAGGACGAAGTTTAACGCCGGCGAGGAGGAGAACTAAGAAGGGCAGTTTCAATGAAACAAATGATAACTGCGAACTCAACATTGGCACTATTATGCATCAAGGGATTACCGGAATCCTTTAGAACGATTTCTTTCTTTCTGGCTCTTAATCTATATTCTACTCCCCGCCCGAAAGTCATACCCTATACCCTCAGTCCTCAGTTGAGGCTTGCACCAGTTTTTTGAAATCACTACAATTGTTTGCTCTCATTTCTCAAATATCCATTATGCAATTCATAAGTCTATAAAAAACGAAAAAAACACAGAACTCTGTGGTCTGCAGTCTACAGAAACCCCTGAATTGAACGCCAGTGTCCAGTGTGTGTATGCGTATGGGTTTGTGCATTAGCGAAACTTGGACAACTCGTGCTGGAGAAGGAAGAGAGCATCGTTACATCATTTTATCATCCACCATCCACCATCACAGATAGGTTGATGAAAATTAGTTTTGAGACAGGCCCCGAAGGGCCGGAATTAGAAGACTAACAGGTAGAGAAGAAAAGCAAAGCAGCACAAACTAGACCTAGGAAGCTAATCAGGCGCACATGCCCGAGTGGCCATGGAAGTGATGGTAGCGGTCCAAAGTGGCACGCTCCTCCATGCTCTGAGAGTGCAGCTCAAAAGAAAATAAGTTTTACTTATATATACAAATAAGTAATTTTATAGGCAAACAAGCAACACTTTAAAAAAAAAACGGAATTAAAGTGTGCGCCTGATTAGCTTCTTAGTTTTTGTTTGAACTGCTTTGCTTTTCTTCTCTACCTGTTAGCCTTCTAATTCCGGCCCTTCGGGGCCTGTCTCAAAAAGACCGCTATCATCTCTTCCATGGCCACTCGGGCATGTACGCCTAATTGGCTTCTTAGGTTAAGTTTGCGCTGCTTTGCTTTTCATCTCTACCCCTCAGCCAACTAATTCCGGTCCTTCGGGGCCTGTCTCAAAAATGGTACTTTTCGCCTAACACCGTATATACCATATTTACTCAATTTCTTAGCTATTCCTGGTGTTCGTAGGCCTGTGTTCATTCGTGTTCGCACAGCCTACAGCATTGCAGCCACGTGATCCATCCTTCGTTAGCAAGAAAGAGGACAGGCGATGCTGAGATCGGCTGGCGCCCGACGCCTGAGAAAAACATTGAGACGATGCCCTGCTGGGGCGAAAATAGCCCAGAGAATTGCCTCGTGAACCTGGGACGTGACACACGAACGAGCACTCAGTCCCGCCGACTTGTTCGGAGGAAAGGCGCCAGTTGGAGCCTTAATTGGCCTTCTGGAGCGAATTTGCTAGCGCATTTGCAGCTCAAGTGCATTCTTTATGTGCCTCTGTGACTGCTGTGTATTAGTCTTTCTTTGTTTTTGGGAGAGAATTAACTAGACTAGACTAGACATACTTATTTGGGTTTAAAATGTTACTTTCTTTTTACGATCACATTGCACAGCACAGATCCTTACTTACCATCATGGCAATGGCACAATCATAACTGCATAGAAACAAGGATGCAAGAGGAATCGACAGGCTCAACGATCGAATCTCAACTCTAGCTGGGCAAATTTGATGCCTCTTTGAACTCAATGGCAGAGCTATCTGAAGCTAGCAACCCTGCAATTGGCACTGAGATCATTCAAAGAACGCTTGCTTTCCTCGAGAACGATCGCAGCCCACTTGTGCGTACCATCGAGGCATGGGCGAGAGCGCACTGCGACCAATTCGACCATGTAGCAGCCCGGGCATCATCAGCAGATCCGACCGTTGAGATGCCGATATGGTGCCATGAGCTACACCAGGAATACACTGAGTTCATTGAAGCTAAACTCGACGAATCGCTAAGAATAAATGAACGCGGCGGGGCTGCTGCTCTCTTAGAAGCTGTCAGGGCGCATCCTAGTGGTATTGGTGACGAACTCTGCCGAGCAATTGATGCTCTCTGCAACTTCGATGTATTCGTGCAGATGATGAAAGATGCTCGCGAGGATGTTTATTGCGACCGAAAGTAAATTACAAGTAGTGCACTGCGTCCCACGAAATGCAAGCAATGCTGTATCTTTTGCAATGCTTGGCCCGTCCATCTTGCTTATTAATGCAATCATTCTGGGTCCTTCAATACTGTAGACTCGTAGCTGGAGCAATAATCCGCCGTTTGTTAATGTGCTGAA
>Ga0307979_1002424_pt1 | contig 12920 bp, 14 predicted proteins | sample OrgLakmetage1058_FD_201833 | JGI IMG/M metagenome (GOLD analysis project Ga0307979, IMG submission 201833) | Saline water microbial communities from Organic Lake, Antarctica - #1058 | ecosystem: Environmental > Aquatic > Non-marine Saline and Alkaline > Saline | place: Antarctica: Organic Lake...
TTTTGGGTCCTCGGTGTCGTTGTCGTCGTATGCTTCCTATCCCAGACCGCCAACTTACCTGACCCAATAGCCCATGCTCGACCAGTGGCGCCCGCAGCCCACCTCTTTCGTGAGAACTCGCACAGCCACTCTGCTTTTAGTTCAAGTATATCTACTACCACTGTTTCGGCTGCTGCGGGCTCTGCTCCCGCGACACCTGACGCTGATGCTCGTCCGCTAGCAGTAACACCCAGGGCAGCGCCTTCGCTAGTGGAGCGGCTCGAAGAGAAGCTGGAACACAAGCTCGAAGAGTTCTCGATGCACCGAGGAGACAATTTCGCTTTGGAGTCATCGCTTGCTGGTGCAGAGGCTACCACTTCATCGCTCGCTGTAGCACTGAACCTAGCTTCCCTGCTCACGATATCCAACGGGCGAGCCGTATGGCGAGGTGATGGCGACCTCCTGCTGGCTTCCGCGAACGGCGAGGTTTGGAAACTTTGACGGCTCTTAGGCATGCTTATTAAATACAAGTTGAAGTATTTGGTTTTGTTTCATAGTACTTATTAACATGTATTGTGGCTGTACATAAGCTACACGTGTTCTGGTACTTGTATTTCATTCAATGAATTCACATACTGATCCGAAACGCGAACAACAATCCTTAAAAACTGAAATCAGGTACCCTTGAGCGAGCGAGTGTTTGATGTTATCTCCACTGACGGGGCTAACGAGTGGGTTGCTTTTCGGCTGCGGTCCAGTGCAGACCCCCACAACTTGCACGGTCGTTACATGGAAATTGGGCCACCGCCAGACTTGAACTTGCGCCTTCAGGCTGCTGACACTGCTGCTGCTGCTGCTGCTGGCACTGCGGCCGCTGCAACTACAAGTAGCGGTGAATCAACGCAAGCCAGGGATGGCTCTTTTTCGCTCGTTGACCACCACGAGTTGCACTTTCGCTTGGAAGGCCCCCGGCGGCACCGGCACCACCCGACAGCCCCGCGCGGCGTGCTGCGGCATCGGTCCACGAATGCCTTCGTGTGTTTGGTGGCGCCGGGCACGCTGCCCTTTGGCACCTTAAGAGCTGACCCTCTGTCGAGGCGCAGGGACGCGACGATCTTTGCCGTCAACGGCACGAACGAGCAAGAGGTCGCAGCGGCAGCGCAGCATGACAAAGCGGCTCGTGCTTTGGACGCAGCGCAACTGGCAGCTCAGGTCTAATGATAGAATCTTGATCAGTTGTCTCGAGTTTTCCAATGCCATTTTCGTTGCATTCTTCGTGCATTTTTACAATTCTAACTCGAACGTTCCGTGTCTGCCGATCTACAGATTGCAAGCTTGCCGGCTGCATTTGGTGTATCCGATTTACCTTCATCGAAGCCTTTACAAGTCGGAGGACTATCAGACTATTTCACAGCAGGCGGCTCAGATGCAAGCGCTTATAGCTACCTGGCAGCACCCGGTGCAGAGGGTCTCTTTGCCACTCACAGCAGCAGCAGTAGCAGTACACTCTTGAGCAGAAGTAGCAACGTCGCAGCGTGGGCATTGCGCAATTTGAGAGGCGGCTTTTCATCGTCTTCGTCGTGGTCGTCGTCGTCCTCTGCAGCGGCCTCAATAAGTGGAGCAACAAGAGGAGCATCAGAAGTAGACGTCTCAGGAGCACCTGAAGCTCGTGTACTAACGCCGCCGCTCGTATTTGCACCGCCACGGATTTCTCCTTCGCCTGATTCGAGTACAAGTGTTAGTGCGCAAGGCGAAAAGTGGGTGATAAGCTTCGGGTTGTACGGTGCCAATCCCAAGTACGTCAGTGGTGCCATGCGCAACGCTGAACTTCAACCTCAGATCTTTCCCGGCTGGGTGTGCCGTTTCTATGTCGATGATTCGGTGCCTGAGTCCGCCATTTGGCAGCTTCACTCGCTTGGAGCAGAAACGGTGGGTTTGTTTTAGCCTCAACTCTTCGTGCGTAGGCGGCCACGAAGCTATCGACTCTTTGAGCTCCTCCTTTGCTCCTCTTTTTACTCCCCGTACCATTTTGTCCCTTTTCGCTTTCCGCCCCATCAATTCACGTTGCTGACGTTCTATTTACAAAGTTGCTCAACGAATCCTTGTGTTCTTTGTATTGAATTACTTAGGTCAACATGGAAGGCAAGGGCATTGTGGGTGGCATCGCTGGCATGTTTTGGCGTTTCTTAGTTGCCGATGACCCTACGGTGAGTACATGATGAATATTATGTATTACTCAATGATGCGCAATGATGCGCAATGAAAGCTATTGCTACGAATTGTGTTATCCAGTGCTTCCCACTTTCCTCCTTATGGTGTCTAGTTTCACTTCTTGCCACCACCTGCCACCAACACTACCCTACTACCAGGTGGATCGGTTCATCGTGCGGGATTCTGATTCGCGCTTAAACCCACGGGACGCCCTCGCAGTGGCCGAGTGGGTGGCAAGCGGCGCGAACCTTCATACGGTAAGTATGATAACGTTCATTTAAGCTCATTGGGCGTCCAATTTGATTTTGCCTCAGTATAGTTTGAGAGCTTGTAAGCTTGCGTGTGTGACATTCGAGCTGATACTGTAACTAACGTTACACAATTAGAAATATATTACAGTACCGGTAGGAATAAACTGTCGGGTGATACTCAAGTTTCGTTGTATTGTGTGAATACTGTATGCAGGTGAGAGATCACCCGAACCACGAGCGCCCTCTCAACGGAGGTATGTGGGGCGCGCGCAGGGGGTTCTTGAAAGGGGCAGCCGAGCGACAAGCTGCTATTTTAAGAGAAGAACAAGCGTGGTGGGAGAGCAGCGCGAGAGACAACGATTGGGCGGGAGGCAGCAGCAGCAGCAGCAGAGATGACTGGTGGGAACGAGGCACGGGTTCGTGGTCGAGCAGCGGTAGCAATAGTGGCAGTGGTGTATTTGGTACTGGTAGCAGTCTAAGCAGCAGCGGATATTCTTTCGGCGCAAGACGTTTGATGAACCAGCGAACATTGTTATGGGAGTCATACCCGTACAGATCTAGCGAAAGAAGAGATGAGGGTGTTGCTGAAGTCGAAAAAAATGAAGAAGTTGAAGGTGAACTAGCTGAAGTAACGATGGCCTCGTTGATTCGGGGCTATTGGAACAAAGACGCGTACGGCGCCGATTTGACCTTTCTCAGCGAGGTATGTAGATGCACTTAGTTGTGCACCAGTTGCTGCATTGTTCCGCCTCAAGCCTTGCATTTGATTTAAACGCCATTGCATACGTGTGCATCTCTGTGCGCTTTGCGTCAGGTGGTTTGGCCGTTGGTAAAACACGACCATTTAGCTCACGATGCTTACAGCTGCGAGCGCTTCGAAAACGCTCGGGGTTTTCCTTCGCCTCGGCCTTTGAATTTTCAGCACGTTGGCCAAGTACGCAAACTCAACTTCTTTTTCTTGAGATGATCTTCCATCAGTATCCCCTTCTTTTTTTCTTTTTTGAATCAGCTCGGCATGCAGATGTGCTATTTGCGTCTATCACTCTTCCTATTCTTTTCCACTCCTCTTCAGTAGTATTTTTCTGAGTTGATGCCTGAACCTTTTTGTCTTTTTTGTGGCTTGCTTTGGGGATTTGTGTATGGGCAATGATTGTTGTCGCTCAGGTGTTTGACGGCTCTGGCAAAAGCAGGCAGTCGGACATCGATGGGTTTACTCGTGGAGTTGAAGTGCCGGAAAAGTGCCGTCGGCGCCCGGAGTGGCGGTTTGGATGAGGGCTTTCTAATATGCGCACCCTGATTTACATGGGAGAAGTGTAGCGGTGAATTCGCTTTTTGTCGTTTGTATGATCGGATGAATCATCAAATGGTGCATAACGAAATAAACACTGGGTGGTTCTAAACGCCACTGGCAACGGTAATTTAATGCTGGTGCCTGCTTAAAAGTTCGCCATCACTATGCCGCTAGTTGTATATCGGACTCACACCCAAAACAAGCGAAATGAGGAATTTTTGTAGAAACGTGGTTGGGTTTACTATTTCAAATGCCACATGTTACCGGACTCACACCCAAAACAAGCGAAATGAGGAATTCTTGTAGAAATTAGATATGTGGTTGGATTTACTATTCCAAAAATGCCACATGTTATCAATCACCAACGAAGCCCCGGCTAAGGCTATTTATGTGGCTCACATACACACAGAGCACAGAACTGGATTTTTGATATCACAAGGGCTCCAGATTTCGTTTTCTATCAGAAACCGAATTGGGTGCTGCGTGCGGGATTAGTTAATACCACATATCACAAAACAAGACATTTCAGTGGTGAACGGCAAAGACATGCATATGTATATATTCTAGGGCACTTTCCATTGATTTCACATAAAACGTACAAGATTTGAAAATCACTTAACAAAATTTTGCTCACTGAATTGGGACAACGTAGCTGGCCAATTGAAAAGTGAGTGTCGAGGTACACTTCGTACAGCTGTCAGAAAGAACGCATTATCTTGCCGCGGGCTTCAACCAAGACCCATGAAGGCCGTGTGGGCTAGCGTGGTCCAGCCATATTGTGGCTTGTCGCTGCATGGTTTCGCCGTCAAGCACCGCCAGCGCAGAACGGTTAGATGGTGCGTCGAAGAACATTCCAAGTACCCAAACACGTGCCGAAGGGTGCAATTCGGAGGTTGAGTCTGCGCCTGGACTGGAATCTCTCAGAGGTGCTTTGGGAACCAGCACCACCTCTTCACTGAACTGCCTCGTATTGAGATAGTGTACGGAGTAAGGGTCAGTTGAAGCAACCTCATCGTTGCTCTGACCAATATTCTCACGACCGTGCCAGAGGTCTACTCGCACCCAGCCTTGAGGTGCAGTAGCAAGACCGACTTCATTGGATATTGACATGAACACGTAACGTGATTCTTCAGCCCCACTGTTTCCGCTCGACGATACAGTGGCGGTGCCATCTTGAACTGCAGCTTTGACGGTTTCAGTGATGATGTTATCTTTGTGCACGCCGCTTTCGTAGTTTGGGTGCACGTGGGGGTGTTCAACGCACAAATTGGTTCCGAGAGGCCACGGCGAGTGCGACAACACTTTCGGCCATTCAGACGACGACATGCCAGTAGACGTCGCAGTAGGCGGCCATAATTCAACTTCAGTCTTCCAGTATCGGGTCACTGGAATGACGTCGTATCTAGGAGCTTCACCACCCCTGTTGAAAGAGCGCGGTGTCAGTAATGTCTATCACACATGAGATTACGAAGTATTCTACGATGGACAACATAATATAGCTACGTACAATATAGTAGTATAAACTTCGCGTCAGTTGGGCATTCTCAAAAATCAAAACAAGTAGAAATCGTACCAAGCTCCCAGAAAAGCTGGAGGTTTCCCGTCAGGCCCTTTCTCTTGCTTGGGCCAGCCACTGCTATAAATCCGAAGCACGCGCCCGTCAGGCGACTGAGTTGCGTGGCTCGTGTGAATGCAAAACCACGAGGGGCACTCCACAATAAAATCTGCGGGTGAAGGTGCTTCTGAGTCTCCGTTACTGCTCTGAACTGGTTGGCCTGGATTTGGGCGCCGCTTTACATGTAGCCTGACTGGCTGATCAGGGCAAAGGTTGAGCGTTTGGGCAGGCCCCTTGAGGCCGAGTACATATGGTGCCATGTCCATGGATAAGCGGTTTTCGGTGAAGACGTAGTAATCCGGCTAACATTGCATACATAAATACATACGGTAAGCAAACTTGTAAAATAGTGTATGGCATGTCCTTGAAAGGGCTCCGAAAGTTAAATAGTTTGGTTTCAATGAGACGAATGTGCAGCTCAAATTATGCTGATCAATTTACCGTGAGTGCGAAGTCGTGTGGAGCAAGCGTGCAGTGCTCAAACACAAAGCTCGTTTCGGGCGCAGCTTTGGACCAGTTCTCGTCCCATTCCTGGAGCCGCACTCGCATGCTGTCGGATAACGCCATGTTGGTCCAGCCCCAACCCACGAAGCGATTCAAGGTTGGGTCAACGTGCGGATGTGCCGTAAAAGCTAGAACATCGAGAACATAATGAGGGATAGGTACATAAATACGACATTAAAGGACCAAACAAGATATTAGACTTGGCAATATAGTCATAAACGATCGATACTCTTCAGTAAAGCTAAAGCTACTTCTATTGGTGGAGCTTGGACATTACCAGTCCCGCCCATTCCCATCGCGCTGTTCAGAGTAGGTGCACCAAGATCCACCGGTTGTCCGCGCCCGACTGGGCCCAGCTCACAGAAACCACCGAGAGAGGTGGAGCCCAGAGTTTCGAGAGTTTCAGGGTCGAGGGCATGCGGTAATCCAGCTTCCCAACATGCCAGGAGTTTATCACCCCAAACCTGATTGTGGATGGAGCATATTAAGAACTTCATGAACGGTACAACTGCTTAAGAGAGAAAGACGACATGAGAATACCACTAGTGGACGTCTATCGGAAATGGTGATTCACTATAAATAATAAGAAATGAAGTTTGGAGCACCTGAGCATTAGTGTTAGCAACATTCTTGAGTTCAATATTGAGAAGATTGCCTCCTAGCGCTCCACCTGCTGGCTGAGTGCCTGATATGAAGCACACAATCATGTACACTTAGTTAGCGTAAACCAGTACATATTAAAGAAGGCAACTGGTAGAAGAATCCAAACTTCTTGAATTCGTAAAGCCTGATAACCGCTCTACTGACCAAAGGTGTTGCGGAACTTGAGCTCGTCAGATGCTTCTTCTTCCTTGTACCATGCCGTTTCGACAAACTTTCCGAGCACATGTACACCGCAAGCCCCATCCTGCCCTGCACCTTTTGCTGCTGCAACCTCTTCTGCCGAGGGAAAAGAAAACTTGAGCACATAACCGTCGCCATCAAGTACATGTTCGTATCGCGTGCCACCGCGGTCGAAGCGCGCTGGTCCTGCACGATACAAAGACCCTCCTAAAAGTTCTGGTGGCAAAGAACCATCGATGTTAGTTGAAGTATAGTCTACTTCTGGCGCAGTCCGCCAAGCTGCTAGCCAGTCATCGTTGCTGAAAATTCCAACGCCAGGTTGGAAATCGTGCACTTCTTCGCCTGATAGAGTGAGCCCATAACTCAGTGCTTCAGGAGGAGCAACCGCTGCGAGACGTCGAGTCTTAATGCGTCGTGAGCTCGACACCTTCGACGATGGTGAAAATACCAATCCATAGCCTAGGAAAGGAGATACTGCCAAGGTGGTCCAAAGTAGCCTTAGGTTCCTCATGGCTATTCTTACGTTCAGGACTAATAGTAGTCGTTTAGACCTGATGATGAGCTAGCTTTTCAGAAAAAGTTTCCGCCACGTACACCTTTTTTTTGACAACCAATGAATGACCAATCGATGACGACCGGTCGATGACGCCGTTGACCGTTGACCCGATGACAACCTTCTTTTTCGGCTTGTTTGGTGTCTCGTGTTTTACGGTGCTTGCTTCCAAAGCTAGTTGTGTCCTCAGTTAGTACTACATGCTACGACATGTAGTGCAGGTCTGTGCTACTTTACGAATAAAGTGCTGTGTGTTATGTGTTGTATCTTTTTAAGACTTCAGTAGTAAGTAGTGCTCTGCATGCGGACTCTCTCAAAAGAAAATACGCAGTAGGATTTCTTCGTTCCATGTGATAAGCGTTTCAACGTAAAATCATAACTAGATGAATCAGTTAATGGAGGAATGGTATGCCCGCAGTATCCTATACTGGCCTCTTCGAGCCAGTAGCTTTCGTTTCCATCGCAAGTCGGCGCTCGAAGGCTTCGAGGGCGCTCTGGAGAAGAAATAAAGCCAGACAAAACAACGAAAACAAGTGAGGGACACTAGAAAAACACCAAATCGAAGAAAAAAAACGAAGCAGTAATTGATCAATTACGACATTAAAAATGAGGAATAGTTCATAAGCATGAGAGAAATAACGAATAACTTACTCGGTCAGTGGTTGGCATGGCTTTCAAGCGGCTCGCAACAACTGTACCCGCAAACGAGTGAGTGGCAGTGTCGCACTGCTCACGGCGTTGTAACTTCGCCAAGAGCTCAGGACTCACACTTGACATACTGAAAACCTCAACACCTTTTGCCTACAGTGGGGGCAAGTAAAAATTCACAGGGTGAGGTATAATCGTCAGGTCAAAAGTGGACTATGTTACCGGAGGCCGCCATAACAACTGAAAGATGATCAATGTGCTTGCAGTAAGCTCCCTTTCTCGGGTGTCAAATCTATCACAAAAGTTCACAAGTATAGGAGAATAAAACATTGGTCAATACATAAGAGATGCATCCTTGGTATTTACTCTTGCGCCCGGAGTGCGAAAGCCCTTCCGCGGATGCGCTAAGGCCGAAAAAATGGCTGCTTCGCCCCAACCAAAAGCCTGTAATATAGATACATAATTCAGAAGTGCACGACAAATAAGAAGCGTTTGCAATAAGCGCAAGCGTAGAGGTTGAATTCATTTCGAAGAGATGTGTATAGACGGAACCTAAGGGAATGGGAAGAGTTTAAGGGTAAGCTGACGCCTGAGTTTTGAGTTGTCTTTAAACTTACCCGTTGGGTAAGCCACACAGTTCGCACATAAGTTTCAGTCGTGCCCGCAACGGTGTAGGTTGTCAATAGCCGCCGTCTGGATTCAGTGATAGCTTCGGATGCGCTGTGAACACAGCTGCCTCTGTCGTGCGAATGGCCGTTCACATTCAACGGACCAATGTTGGGGACGCCATTGACCATGGCGGTTTGGGTGTTGACTGCATTTTTCATGGCCCAGTTGCTTTCGAAAGCTGACAAAGACACGCCCAAATAGTTCGCCAGGGACACTAATCTTGCCACTGGTTCTCTTAAGATCACCATGGTGTACACCGGCGGCACAAACGGTGCTGAAGGGACTGCTGTTTTCAGCTGTCGAGTACTATGATCATTCCAGCTTCTGCTCCTTCCAATGCTGCTACTTTTACTCTCACGACTCAATCTAAGGCTCCTGCGGCTTAATGTGCTCATATGGCTAGCTGCCGGCAAATTGACATGCTTGGCGCCTTCGATGTCAAGTGACAAGTGGCCCCAAAGCAAATTGCTTGAATTGCGTAGACAATGCTGGTTGCGGTACTTCCCACGCGTGGACACTTTACGCGCTGCCGCACAACCGATGCCCTTGTCCCGTTTGGCAGCAGGGCAGCCTTCAAGGCTATCCATGAAGCGCCTCGCGCAGAGCGGCGGGCGAGATTCCGTCAATCCATTGAACACTTGCTCTAAGCTTGTTCCGCCCACCTTGAAGATAGGTTCAAAATTATTGAAATTATTAGCTTTATCGCAGATAAACGGGAGACTGAAAGAGAGCAAGCCGCATTTCAAGCTTCCACAAGCTTTCATGAGACCAGCAAAATAAAAATATCGAAAACAGACCGCAAACTACGTCGCCTGTTACCTTCGGCACGTGCACGAAAAATAAGGTAGCTTTGCCGACCGACGGAGGCGATGCTGCTGCAGCCCCAGGCACCACACAACGCCACCATGTAGCTGCAGCTTCGGCATTGCTCACATTCCCAGTTTTATCGCTTGCAAGCAAGGGTGGCGGTACAGTTGACGATCCATCCGATGGACCAGGACAAGCCGTGCTGCTACCTTTGCTTCTGAAGGGCGAAGAGGAGCTGCGAGGTGTCGATCCAACTGTCGAAGACTTCGCTTTCTCGCTCCTCTTCACTATCTCAGACGCACTTTCTGCAGCTTTAAGCGGTGGGATTCTTGCCTTGGTTGCTCGTAATTTTTTATCATTTTCGTCTCGTGTCTTTATAGCCGTAGTGTCTCCTAGTCCTCGTTGTCTATTCTCAGAGTCGCATTTGGATCGATGATGCGCGATCGACCAAGAGCATCTACCATAAGCGGCAGGCCAGATGTGGCCGATGACAACTATTAACCAAGAGAGTTGCATTATACTTCCAACTTTGCTAGCAACAGGTAATTTGGGCGCCGATTTCTACCACAAAATTGCACACTTGGTTACCCAGTTAGCTGACGACAAAACAACCTCGAGCATTAGTTAATTTGTGCCCAATGCTAGATTAGCCATGCAGAAAGCTGCGACGAGAAGACAGCCCCAGGAATGCTAAGGAGTGAATGTTTTCTGGAACCCTAGTTCGGCATGCTCTGGCGCTGTGGTTAACCTAAGAGCAAGAAGGGCTGTACTGTAGCCTTTCTCGTATCTTTTCTCTGAGCTTTTGGACATTTGGACAAGCTGGCATCATGCACACTGGGCTGGCACCGATAGTAAACAAACAACCACCACAACCACAACACCACCAAAAAGTTCAAAAACTCGTTCGGTCATTCGCACTCACTTTGGCTCAGTGGCTTTGAATCTTAGCTTGCCCGCCACAGCGCCAACAATTTGCCCACGAGCGCGATTATTCGAAATCGCTCACTTAGAATCGTCGAACGCCATTGTAAGCATCGAGAGGTAACGCAAATTTCAACTGCTACAGTAGCATCATTAGCTCTTAGTCGCTCTTACATATTACTGCAACATTATAACAGCCTTCTGCAAATAACGCGTACTCGACTAGGCTAAGAAAGGTATGGCGGCGCTTGCTGAGAACGACGATGCGGAGGGGTGGGAATTTGTTCAGAGGGGTTCACTTGGAAAAGTCGCTACTGGGCCTGAAGTAACTCCCAAGAAAGGCAAATTCGGATTGCGCAATGAAAAGAGGCGGGCTAGGAAACTCGAAGCCAAAGCAGCTGAAGATGCTGAGGCTGCGCGGGTGCAAAGTATTTTAGCTGGCCAAGTCGTTGCAGCAGAAGAAGAGTCTGCGTGTCCTGGGCTCACTCGAGCTCTTCAAGAATCCCTTGCTCTTTCGGGCAATGGGGCTAGCAACGGCTCTGCCACTGAGACGCCGGAGCAGTCCAGGCAACGGCGGCTCAAAGCCGCGAAGAAAAGGCAAAAACAAATCGATTCGATCGCTTTGCAGCCGCCCGAGTCGCTAGATGCCGATCAGAAAGCAAAACTGGTAAGAACTAAGCTGCACCTAGAAGTATATCGTACAGAAGCTGTCGCTTTTCCTATAAGTTTGAATTGAGGATTGGGCACTGAAGCATTACGAGATTACAAGGGATCAGACTAGAAATAGACCGAGAGAAAATCTAGGAGTGGTTTCAATCCTCACGTACATAAATTGCGTCTTGTTGCATAGGCGCGCCGTAATGAAATTGAAGAGGAAATATCGAGCCTTGAAACTGAAATTGCCGTCGAAGCAGAGGCGCAGCGTGCCAGGGAGGTGCGTTTGGTCGTTAATCATGCGGTTATCGCATGTATACTTGAAGCAAGAAATACTGGAAGGGCGCAAGCAAACGTGGGAAGCAACTGTGACTTTAAGCTTTGCTTTTCTTCTTTTTCAATTCGCACATCATCGCTGGTATTTTTTTCTCAGGAAGCTGCAGCCCTTCTGCACGCTGAAAACATGCGACGCCTCGCCGAATCCACTAGCAAGGTACTTCCCAATGAGAGGCTCACCATTCCCATTGTTTCGGTAATTCACGCTTTTAGCTAGACGGCTAACTAGTAGTGATCGAAATCAACCGAACCGTGCCGTATGCTTACTATACACATGACATAACATTATAAACACCAAACAAACAAACAAAAACAGGTGCAGTACGACGACACTTTCGAGTGCCCCATCTGCACCGAGCCCCTGGAAGCCGCCACGCTCGCGCTGCCCTGCCGCCACGTGTTTTGCCGCGCCTGCTTGGAGCACGCCATGACGCGCGCGGCGACTGCGAGCCGCGGGGACCCCAGAGCCTGCGTGTGCCCCCTGTGCCGCGCCTGCCTCTTCGACCCCAAGGTGAGTGACGTTGGTTGAAGCGGCCGTAGTAGTGACGATGGTGACAATGACGGTGGCGGTCGGTGCTTGCGCTGTTATTTTGTTTGTCCTGTAGTAGCAATGAGCACGGTTTGAACCTCACGTGAAAAGTTTTTAAATAAACATGAGGGCGGTCGTTCTTCACAAATTCACCCATCCTTCCCTCCTTCTCATGTCGAACGGAATTTTAATTTTTGCGGGTAATAGGTCGGAAAGTTAACCACAGAGCCAGCCAAGGCTTTGAGGAAACGGCTAGCTGCCAAAAAGGGCACTTGCGAGTGCGGGCTCGTAGTGCCTCTGTCGTCGTTGCGACAGCACCTTCGGACTTGCGAACAGGTCTATCTTCAGTGCCATCTTCTAACCTGAGTATACTGTTGCGTGTGTTCACATGTATCCAAACGTATTTTCTTGAATTTGATCTAGTTTCGCGCCAGTTCATTGAAATTGATTATCGCGCGCATTGTGTGCATTGCCCTTCTCGTGTGCTTACTGCGTGTATCTTACCAACTTCAAGGTGGCGCCCTTGGCGAAGAGCCTCGACCAACGCCCAACTTTTAGCGGGCACGAGTTCTTGCAGCCGCAATTAGGTGCGTGTTCATTGAGAGAGATGCGTTCAAGGCCGCTCCTGGCCAAGATTTAGTCTCGAGGAATATGCAGGCATAAACCCCACCTACTATCTGTAGTAATCACGCAGTTATATGTAACATCACACTGATTTAGCGTATCCTTAACGCACGTCTCATAAATTTGCCATTGATCATGCTTATGCTCATGTGTTTTCTTTTCCCTTGTATTTTTTTTTCAATTAGACCAAGAGTTGTGCCTTTCGCTTGCGTCGGAGCTTAAGCAAGCACGCAAAGATTCGAACAAAGTTGCGGCTCGAAAGGCGACTCAAGCCAAGCAAAAACAGGGCAGCGGCTCTGGCAATAACAGTCCTGGGGGCGGTAGCCCTGGGAATAACAACAGTAGCCGCAGCAGCCGCAGCAGCAGCAATACCACCAGTGCCAATACTGATGGCAATGGCAGTCCGAATGGGGGCCGCGCTTCGGGAGGAGCAGCAGCTGTGAGGGCGCCAGAAGGCTACGACGAGGGCACTGCGGCACAAGCAG
>Ga0307979_1002425_pt1 | contig 12919 bp, 8 predicted proteins | sample OrgLakmetage1058_FD_201833 | JGI IMG/M metagenome (GOLD analysis project Ga0307979, IMG submission 201833) | Saline water microbial communities from Organic Lake, Antarctica - #1058 | ecosystem: Environmental > Aquatic > Non-marine Saline and Alkaline > Saline | place: Antarctica: Organic Lake...
CTCTGCTTCTTCAGCGGCGGCTTCTTCTGCCTCCGCTGCGGCCTGTTGTCTCGCAGCGCGCACTGCTGCTTCACGACGCTCGCTCTCTTCTAAGTCAATGCGCCTTTGTTCAGCTGCAGCAGCCGCCGCCGCCGCAGCAGCCGCTGCTGCGTCCTTTTCTTTCTGTTCCTCTTCTTCGCGTTGTAAACGCTCCTGCTCGAGGAGGGCAGCGGCCGCCTTTTCAGCTTCTAATCGCGCTCTTTCATCTTCTTCCTCCTTTTGTTTATCTTCCATCTTCTTTCTCTCAGCCTCTATGACTTCTTGCCCGAGCGCTTCTTCTTCTTCTTTTTCTTCTTTGACGCGTAACGCCTCTTCCTCTTGTTCAGCGTGCCTTTCTTGCTCAAGTTTCTCTCTAGCCGCTGCCTTTTCTTCCTCTTCTTTCATCTCCACTGCTCTTTGTGCCTCTTCAGCTGCCTCTCGCTGAGCTGTTTCTCTTTCCCTAGCAGCAGCAGCGACTTCTTCAGCTTCTCGCTTCGCTGCTTCCTTCTCCGCGCGCGCTTTCTCTTTTGCCGCTCGCCGCTCTGCGCGTGCTGCTTCTTTCCTTTGAGATGCTTCTGCTTCTGTCGCCAATTCCTTTGCACGTGCCGCTTCTCTTTCCTGGGCTCGCTTTGCTTTGTCTTGCTCACTCGCCACCAGAGCTTCCCTTGATGCTGCCTCCGCGGCCCGAAAGGAAGCTTCGCGCTCGGCTGCTTCTGCTGCTTCCGCTGCTGCTTGCTGTGCTCGAGCAACTTCTGCTGCCGCTGCTTCTTTTGCCGCAGCTACTCTGGCAGCTTCTGCAACACGCAATTCTTCGGCTCTCCTAGCTTCCTCTTCTTCGTGCCGAGCAGCTTCATCTGCAAGCTCTTGCGCGAGTCGTTGTGCTTCTTGTTCTGCGAGCGCTTCTGCAGCGCGTTCAGCTTCTTGCCGAGCTTCTTCGACGCGCTGAGCTGCAACTTCGTGAAGAGTGTTCGCTGCACGCCGCGCCAACGCTTGCCGCCAGCAGCACTGCAGCATCGTCGATGCCTTGGCGCATTCTGCTCGTCGAATGGCTGCCGCAGCAGCGGCGCGGGCTTGAGCTACTGCTCGTGCAGCATCGGCAGCGGCCTTCTCTTTTGCCGCCGCTATCTCAGCTAACCGCTGGGCTTCTTGCTGTTCTTTTTCGATGCGAGCGGCCTCGGCGGCTGCTCTGGCAGCGGCAATCGCCGCAGCCGCCGCCTCTGCCTGCTGTTGTTGTTCGAGACGGGCCTGAGCTTTGGCGTCCTGCTTGCGCTGCCAAGTTTCTTGCTGCTTTCGGGCGGCGACGGCAGCGGCTTCTGCCTGTTGTCGTTGTTTGGAGGCTCTGGCAGCGGCTGCAGCGGCGAGGTCACAGGCAATTTGAGCTTCGATCTCAGCGTCTCGCTGCTTCTTGAGTTGTTCTTGGCGCTTCTTTTGGCGAGCGAGTGCTCTCCTACGTGCGGCTACTGCTCTCGCACACGCCTGAAGCGTACTGGCAGCTCTGTGACGGCGTGTGTGCAGATGTCTGCGGTGCGCTCGCTGCAAACGCACCAGCTGCTTGCCGAGTTTGGCTTTTCGAGCGGCCATGAGGCGTCGTCTGGGTTCCACGGCGCGAGTTGCGAGCAGCCTCCGCGCTGAAGCCTGAATCAACGTGGCGGCGGCGTCGCACTGCAGTGCAGACAACACCGCTGCAGCCAACGATTTCGATTTGATGGCTCGGAGTTGCCCAAATCCGCTGGCTCCACCGCCACTGACACCACCACTAATGCCAGCAGGACCACCACCGCGGTCCCCGTCGCTGACTCGGTGGAAACTGAGGTGCGCGCAGCAATAGCGCGCTGCAGCCCATGCTTCTGCTGCTTTCGCACTCGGCAAAGAAGCCATTCCTTTCGGCATCAGTTCCGTGGGTGCTCGTTGCGTGTGGCCTCGTGTTGCAAATATGTCATCATCGTCGTCCGCGCCCTCATCTTCATCGTCGTCATCGTCATTGTTTTTGCCACCACCGCCCTTTTCTCTAGCTTCACCTTCTCTCTTGCTGTTGGGCTTTCGAAGCAAGGCTCGCGCTTCACGATGCTTGGCAGCAAGATGAGGCACCGCTACGCTCGGAAAGCGCGCCAGAACATCCAAGCGGCTCAGGCGGTCGAAGAGCAGCAAAGTCAAAGCTTGCTCGTCAAAGTACACGGTAGCCACGGCGTTTGCTTTCCCAACCAGCAGTGGCTTGGTGCCCAAGCATAAGCCCAAATCCCGGCGCACTCCAGAAGATGCTTTCTGAGGGCTGCCGCTGCTAGCACCTTTGCCGCTGCTAGAAGTGGCAATGCTGCTGTTCTTGCTGCGGTGCGCGTCTCTTAACTCGTCGGCGGCGTCACCAAAGGCGCGCTTTTTGAGTTCCAGCACACGTTTGACTTTGCCCCCTTCCAGGCGCGCCGTGAAAGTGAGGTGTTTCACTAGAGTGCGGTACAGCTCCGCCCGCTCCCAGCCCGTGCGATGGGGGCCCGCAACGCTGCTTCGCGGCAGAGCGACTTGCAACATGTAATGCTCGGCGCGCTGCGGCACTGCCAACTGCAGCGAAAAGCCACTACCGCCACCACTGCTGCCGCTGCTGCTACTGCTACGACTGCTACTATTATTACTACTACCGTTGTGATCGTTGTCGCTACTTCGATCTTCGCCGTCCTCGTCAGCTTGCTTCGATTCAAGGCCTTCTCCCACAGTTACGAGCGCAGCTGCAGGCTTTCGCGGCGCCGCGACGTACGCTTGGACCTCCAAGTAATCGGAGCACTGCGTCAGCTGCACGGTGCATGCCACGTTGCTCAAAATCGAATGCTCCAGCAGCACGATTTGTGACTCACGCTGACCACCTTTACCCTTGCATTTTCCTTTGCCACCCTTCCCACCCTTGGAACTTCTTGCTGGTGGATTTCTATTAGTCTTGTCATTTCTTCCTGGCAACGCTGCTTGATTAAGTGATTGGTTGACAGCAGATGGGTCATTCTCGTTTCCATTTTTCATGGCAGCTGCCCCACTGAAGGAAACAAATTTATGCTTGGACTTCTCGGAGGGGTTCCAATCTGCGTGGTTCGCCGTGGAATTATTGGCAGTAGCGCTTGTAACTACAGCGGCCGTTGCTTCAGCAGCAGAGGGGAGCGCACGATGAGCAGGCTTCGTACCATAGGCTTCAGCTTCGATTCGAGCTAACCCTGCGGCTCGAGCGGCGTACCTGTACATCAAAAGACCATAATGAGGAATTCAAATGACAAGGCAAATTTAGCATTGATTAACTTCAACACGAGGCTAAACGTTGAGGGTGCAGCTTAACTGAGGTTACACCATTCGGAAGATTCTTTGATGCTGAAGACTGCATTCTCAGCACACCAAAAATTGCACACTGGAAGTAGCAGGCACCTTAAACTAACCATTCTTTGTATGCTGCAGCTTGTGCTTCTCGTGTCGTGGATTTTTCTGCTGCCCTTGCCGCGGCTGCTTTCGACTTCTTTTGCTGCACTGCTGACGCTTTCTCTGCTGCTGCTTTCCGCTTGAATTGAGCTTCCCATGCTGCTTGCCGCATAGCTTGCGTGAGTTCAGGCGGTGGCCGCGGTGGAGGTTTACTGCGCACTGAACCAAAGACGTTGTTACCTGGGCTTCTGTTGCTCCTGGTGTTCGTGTTCGTGTTGCCATTGTCAGGTTTCGGTGCAAGTACAGCTTTATCGCTGCTCCTCCTCCCGTCTTTCTCGGGGGTGGCTCCTGACGTTGCAAGGGGAGCTATTTCGGATGGATTCTTAGGAGGCAGACGCAAACGGCGGCGTGCAGCTAGCGATGTATTTCCTAGTGCGCCTTTCCCTGCGCTGGCCTTGCTGGATTCTGAAGTATCCAATACGGCTGCAGAAGACCCTGAAGTAATTTGCGCAGCGTAACGGGAATCTGAGGCATCATTGAGAGGTGCTGCATCGGAAGGACTATTCTGGGAAGAATGCCCTGGTTGAGCAGTCGATGGCTTCGCGTTCAAGGAATTCATTGTCCCTGGTGTCATTGTGGATGGCGCTTTTGCCGCCAATTTCGCTTCATTCGATGATCCAGGCGTCTTTGATCTCAAGATACCTGCTTGGTTATCCGCTGAATTGGCTGCCAAAGAGTTCGCGGTCACAGCTGTGTTGCTGGTACTCCTGCCTGGATCAGTGGCCGCACTGATTGAAGCTGCAGAGTTGCCCGGAATTAAATGAGCTGGCTTGTTAGGTGGCGGAGGTGGGCGCGAGAATCCCTTGCCTCCCTTACTGCTTCCAGAGCTCATGCTGGACCCAGTTCCGCCCTTGCCTGATTTCCCACCCCCCTTCGAACCTTTCCCTGTGCCATCCAAACTTCCTTTAGACGAACCTGCCACTGTTTTGCCCCCTTTTCTGCCTTTTCCTCTTTTTCCTTTGCCGCTCCCGTGGACAGAACCTGTGCTTCCTTTCCCGTTTGTGTCATGGGCGCTTCCATTAGAAAACAAGATGAGTCCATTTTCTCCGTCATCTACTTCGTTCTCACGTTCCTCTATTTTGCCAGTCTCCCCATATACTCCATTTGTATTAACATTGCTAACTTCTTCTCGCACGCACGTAGTTACGACCAAAGCAGCATTTGGCAAATGGTCGTTGTCGACGTCAGTAGCTACTTCATCGTCCACTTTATTCTCCACTACATTGGAGGGTACTGAAATAACTAGAGCTGAACCCATTGAGTCTTCATGTGCCAACTTATCCCCTGAGTTCTTCTCATTTGTTTCTTTATTGAATGGAATATCTTCCCGCGTAGTCAGATCCAACTCTTCGTCATTGCTGGTACCCACTATTGCCATGGATGCCACCGGCATATTTTCTGAGGATGACTGTTTTGCAGTCCCACCAGCTGTGACAGTAGCTTTAGGACTCGCAAGATCATATCCAGCGCCGGAGGAGCTCGTTACAATTTTCTTAGAATCATTGACCGCTGTGAAACTCGCAGACGGCAGCATTGCTTTATGTGGGAGTCCTTTGGATTGTTCCCACATTTTTCGCGCCAGAGCAGCACGAGCTTCGCGTTCTTTCGCGAGCTCTAAATCGTAATCGAACTCTTCTTCCACTGCCTCTTCTTCTTCACCATCTTCGATATCAGTCTTCGTCATGTGAGTGCTCTGTCCTGAGGTCCTATCTGCTTCCTTCTCATCGTCGTCGTGTGATACATTCGCCATTAATGCTGCGATAGCAGCTTTCTCAGCTTGGTTTTTGGCTGCCAGTGCCGCAGAGTTCTTGCGCTCTAGTGCCACTTGATGACTTTTCAAATGCAGTCGGAGGTGCGCCGCAGCCTTGAACTCGCGCCCACATTCTGGGCACGGCCATTTTTCAGAATGCTCCATTATATCAGTCCCTGGGACACCCTTGCTAAAAGCACCAAGAGAATAAGAGTAGCTCGGGAGCTTTTTGACCAGTAATGACTTGATGATTAGTATTACATATTTAAAGTGCAGCTCAGATCGGATTATTCTATGTTAGTGCAGTATAGCATGTGACTATGGCTTATGATCAACAACCTAAAAAGCCAACGCATGGGTTCTGAAACTCTTCGGACTTCGCGCTAAATCCTATAAATTAGTCATGAAACGCGAGAGATGCCGCCCGGACAATTTTTTTGAAATGACACGCTACGTTAGAGATATCATATCAACTCGCGAAGGTGCTGCTCTTCGAAGTTGTCGTAAGGTTCTAACGGTGGTCAATCTACTAGACCGCTGAAGCTAATACCTAACACCTACTCGAACAGCTTATTGGGAATAGCGGGTAAGAAGTTAGTCAAGCTAGCAAGCTAGCGTTAAGCGTCGTACAGTGACGGAAAGCACTCTTCGTCTGAATGCTGTACAGAACCTACTCTGTACAACATACATACGAAATGCGATGACAACATGACAACATGAAGCATGATACGCACGGCCTCCTTATAGACCCTTCGTACCATCGTTATTATCGAAGCATCTGTGTAAAAACTAGCTAACTTTTTTTTTTCGAAAACTTAAACAACGAAGTGATAAGCAGCATCAATCACTTCGCCTGAGGATTCAATTTATACAAAGAGCTTTTTAAAACAAGACGTAGGATAATTTGGTTTGACTGATACAAAAGTGACGAATTAAGTTACCCGGTTCTGAAGGATGCTTTTACCAGCCTTGTCTTCTGCGCTGCCCCTGCCTCCTCTCTACACTTACTTATGCGACTCAGTCTGGGAACTGACGAAACGGCACGAATACCATCGAGGAGGTGCTTTCGGAACTTGGACGGGCCAAGCGCGGTTCACCCCTACTAGCAGCTTTGGTTCATTTCATCTACTGTATACTGAGGAAGGCTCCATTGTCTTTGATGGCGCGAAAACCTCGTTTGAGAGTGCAGGGCGGCCGCTATGCTACGATTGTGCGGCCAGCAAATGTTACTTCGTTGAAAGCAGCTCTGATGCAGCTTCCGAGGAAGAAATACTATCTTTGAGGTTCTTTCATGACCTTCCTATGGGAACTTTTACCTTCGACGACAAAGGCTTCGAAGCAGCAGCATCCGAGGAGCCCACTTCGTTTGAGCACTTGTGCGTACGCGACTTGTATACAGGAAAATTCCTTATTCAAGATAAAGACCACTTCGAAATTTTATGGAGTGTCGAGGGCCCCTCAAAACAGGGCTCTGTAGATCAAACATTTACTCGCATCGTTACAAGAGGTGCTGAAGGTGTACCTTAGTACTGAACCAATGCACCTCTCGTTGTTCAAAATGTTCTCCTGGCAGCGATAATTCGTCATTTGAAATTTAGGGAACTGCAGGTCTGCAGTAAGCAGTAAGACTTGTGCCACTTACGGTATTTGTTCTCATTACGCGAGCTCCTGCTTCTGGAGCCATGCCCATAAGTCTATTGGGATCATGGAATTAGCTTCGTGGGTTAGATATGTGCCAATTGCCTTTGCTTTTTTTTAATTTTATTTCCCCCTTTCCCTTTGTTCTATTTTTGTTCGTGTTATACGATATATCGTATATCGCAATGGAAATGTTAAGTCGCATCTCGCTTACCAGCCCGATTTAGCACGAGCTAAATAAATACAGGAAGATAATTAGATTAGATTAGATTAGATTGCACTCCCCCAGTGTAAAGAGAGACAAGGGCAGAAAAAGCACGCTCTCAGAGGTGATCTGGATTTGTACTTGTGGCATGTATCTGCGCGTTCCAGAAGGCTCTATCTGGCGTCTTCCCTCCGATCAAATCGGCGGGGTCTGAGTGCCCAATGTGTTTCACGTCCCAGGTACACAAGGCATTTCTCCGGTTTTTTTTGCATAATCCATTTGCCATTGGCCGAGCTAAAATTGACAATTCCTGTTGTTACTATAGGATTTTGAAACTTTTTCGATTTCAATCTACACTCTTCGAATTATAAATGATATAAAATTTGGTCGACTGAAGTAAATATACTTGTAGGCCCGTGTTCGAATCGGCATTCATTAAAAATCCAAACAAACAAAAGACAGGAAAAGCGGGATTGACTCGCCCTTCTAAAGCTACCAGCTGACTTCTTAATCCTCAGAAGCCAGTGCCCAACGGGTTATTTGACGCCGCGGCCGTGCGTCGCTTGGTAATTTCATCCGTATCGACGGCCACCACATTAGGGTGCCCTTGCACGCCCTTCAAGGTGACGCCTTCAAACAGCATGGAGCACCCAATCCCGGCTCTGTCGAACTCCGCCTGGTGCTCCAAAAACTCATGCTCAAACACCAGGAGTTTGCCGCTTTTCGCTAAGCTGCAGACCCGGGCGGCGCGGTTGCAGGTGGGGCCCGTGAATTGCGCGCGCGATTGGGTCAAGTTTTTGGTGATGGACCCGCACGACATGCCTAAGCTCAAGGTTAAGCCGTTGTACAGCAAGTCTTTGCCCGAACGGCCACCGCCAGGGCCGTACACTGGTTTGGTTGAAGGCAAGTCTTTGTACTTCGCAGGCCAAATGACCTAAAGATGAGCAAAGGGGCGTGCATGCATACAGTTTATATACAAGAAAAACAAATCGTAACGCACGGGCCGGTGATGGTGCCAGAATGAATAGCAACACGCGAAATAAAAAAATCATCCGTTCTTCATAAGTCGATTTTGGTTTCATGTATCAAATACCTGAAGCAAAGCAGCCTGCAAATCGGCGTGAAACTTCGCCACGTCTACGGGGGAGTGAAAAGCAAACATGAAGCTACCCTCGCGCTGGGGCAAAATGTTGTAGCCCCGGTGCGCCATCAGGAGAGGCCCTACCGCCGCATGGGTCTCTAGCACCGCTTCCGTAAAAGCTTTTGGGTCGGCTTTCGCAATCGCGGTTTGGTCGCCAATGAACGCGAAGCAAATCACCACCGGGCCAGGCACGCCTAGGTTAAGATTGAGGAGACAAAACGAATGAATATAATTCGAGCAAGAAGGGCAGAGGTTTTATGGTATGTTTTTTTTCCTACAAACAATCAAAGAACGTCAAATCTCAGGCAAAATGCATCTTCCAACGATAAAGAGAAGTTCCAAGCAATTTACCTTCACGAAAAGGCAAGTCGTAAAAGCCCAAAGCGTGCATGGTGGAGTCCCGAAGTTTGAAGTGTTTCTGAAGGAGCAGCAAACACACAGAATGTGTGCACAACGAAGCATTGAGTGCTATAAAGAAGGAAAAGAAGATTTTCTTTGAAATAAAAGCGATATCCATTTTGTTCTGTACGAACAACAACAACAACAACAACAAAAGCACGGCCGCCCGAGTCTCACACCTCATCCCACAGCACGTGGCGGCCCCGCAAAGGCTCATTGAACACGTGAGACAGCTCCATGGGCTGCGCGTAGTCGCCGAACGTGTGAATCCCCATGCACGCCATTTGCGGCACCGACAGCGCTTCTTTCGCCGACGAGGCGGTGTTGCCCAGCTGCTCCAAAACACCTTCCAGCGTGCGCGCCACCTGTGGGCAGGTAATGGAGCGCGAGGAAGTTAGTGACGAAGTGAGTAAATACGACAGGGAGATGGTATGCAACCATGATGAGCGTGAATACAACCAACTGCCAACGATGAAATAAAACACATATTTGATTTACGGTGAAATTATCGTGTTTCGCAATTGCGTTTAATGTGCAAACTTTCAAACGGTGTCGACGTTGCGCTGCGATTATTCTGTTCCTTATTTCGTAATCTTTTACCGGTTCCGAGAGGAGGATCATGCCGCCCCAGCTCAAGTCGGTCAAATGGTGCACGAAGCGGCACGAGGGGCCTTTCACGCCGCCCTCGCTCGAGCCCATGTGGATCGCCATCCGCACCCGCAAGCCCTGTAAATGTGTGTTTATTTGACCCAAATAAAGAAGGCAGTACATGCACCAAATAACTAGAAAGAATAGTTCCACCCCGATATCATATTACAGCCATGAAGGGTTCCTACTATTCCTATTTCTTCTCCCACTCTCTCTCTCTCTTTTGAGGAGCTACCTCTTTCTTTTTCTCTGTCTCATTCTCTCCCCTGACCTGAAATGCGAGTAGTTCTACACCGCCGTCCGGCCCTTTCCGCTGAATCGCGTTGCCTTTTGCAATTTTGGACAGTGTTTCTTTTTCCAATGGGCCCACGCTCGCCCATTCTAAGAGCGCGTCGTCGTCTTTCAATAGTTCGTCCGGCCAGTCCTAGAAGAGTATACAGGCGTGCACGAACACACGTGCGTCAAAAGAAGATGCACCGCAAGAAAAGAAACAAAATCAAGAAGCATGAGATGAATGAACATAAAAGACCTCACGGCGACATAAACATAAATTGAGCACTATGGTAGCACACCGTAGCGTGAAGTAACTATCTCTACCATCAGAGCCATCTTGAATGCAACTAACCTCATCCATCAAAGCGTCTTGAAATGTGAGCGCAAACGAGATCGCGTCGAAGCAATCGTGAAATGCCAAAAGAAAGGCATCTCCTTCAGTGGCCAGTTCCCAGCCGAAATACTCCAGGGCTAAGGCACGCATCATGTTGTGGTGCACCTATTGCGTAGTGAAGACGACAAAAGAAGTAATAGAGGGATGGGTGGCTGGATAGGCGCAGTGTACGTGCGCTTCATTCAAGCCGAAAGGTTTTACAATAAATAAGCTTTTTGAGTTTCAAAGCCCCCTCTCATTACCTTGATGGCCTTGTGCATCACATCAGTATGGTGCTCCCACAATTTGGTGCTGCTTTGCAAGTCGGTCTCCAAGTACACGACTTTAGGTCCCGACGGCTGCCGCTGCCGCTTTTCCATGTTCGCCGTGAGTTCGTAGTTCGCGTTGACTAATTCGCGTTCCATGTTGAAAAGCACGTGCCTGGAGTGGCGAAAGCGTTAATCAGAGGGGGAGGGGAATTTCAACGTTTCAAATAAGGAAGAAATTGGGCAAACGATACATTCAAGAGAGACATGTGCATATGCATGCTTGCGCTACTTCATAAACAACCATCAAACAAACCAACAAAAGAACAAAAGGCACGGAGGCGTACGCGCTGTAAATGTTCACGGCGCCCGCGCAAAAGAAGAGGAAAATGGCGGTGAACACATCGGAGGCTAACACGCGTTCCGAATCTTGCCAAAAGTCGAAGCCTTGGTACCTAGTGAGCAGCGTGAGAAAGTTCAGAGAGAATGAATCACACAACTAGTATCATAAGAAACGAACGCCTACATAGTTATCAAACACAACAAGAAATGACACTGGAATATCGTAATTCTATGTCTGGCGCCAACACTCGTCAATATAGTTATCGAACACAACAAGAAATGACACAATGACACTGGAACATCGTAATTCTATGTCCGGCGCCAAAACTCGTCAACGCACCAGCACCCGAGAAACCCAATAACCCCGACAGTGATGGTGTAAGCCATAGTAGCGCGAAACGAGGGCTTGAAGAGGGAGGTGAAGGCAAAGAGGTACAAGATCAGTTGCCCCACCCACGGAAACACGTTTTTCTCGAAGTGAGTGCGCCGATCGATCAGGTAGGCTTCGCAGGACCTGGAGCATAGAATAGAATAGACGGGTAATGGAGAGGGGTAAGATCTGAGGGGATTGAGGGAGGGTGAAAAGAAACAAGAAGGTGAGCTGCGTGCATGGAAGAAATCCCATAAAAAAACTCAAAAACTCGCTAGTCCCTCATCTCCTATGTTTCAGTGTTGCACTCTTTCCCGTAGCAATATGACGCGAGCAACTACACCTATGAAGTCCTTTCCTCTAGCTATCATTCAGCGCATTGAAGAGGAAATAGTCATGCACCACAAATATAGTACAGTTACCCGCCCATGGCCGCGTCGTCGAAGGTGAAATCGGTTCCCCCTGTAAACACGCTGCAGACCCCGCGCCGCAGCTTGAACAACGTGGATGACGTCATTAACTCGATCCAGATGGTGTTCTCCGATATTTCCACTTTGCGCCCGCAAGTCTGCATGTATATCACGTTAAGAGATTGAAAGGTCACCGCCACACCCATGCAGGTCCACAGAAGCATAGGATGAGAAGCAGGGCATCGAGAAATAAGAGCACCAACGCCTTCTCTTTTTGTCACGCTTCTCTTCACTTGGTTGAAATGCATTTGGATTCTCGTATTTCAACCATATTTTCATTAATGTCTATATAGCCTTTTTGCGCACCTCGTTGATTGAGGCTGAAAACCCCAGGGTTGAAATGAGGGCAATGTACGTGGCGATGTAGACGCCCACCCACTCCGGCTCCAGGAAGGACGCCGGCCACCACCCAGACCGCCATAAATAGGCCAGGTAGCTGGTGGGGAACAACAGCGCAAACCGCAAGAAAAAGTACGCCAGCCAATACTTGCACGGTATAGGGTCCTGTCGTTGGGAAGTTTTGATTTCATAGCAGTACAGGCGCGACAGTGTTCAATGAGCACAAAGAGTTGTACGGCACGGCGGGCAATTATAAAGTAGCCAAAGAAGATTAAAAGACTCGTCTAAAACAAATCAACGATGCAAATTTTCTAATCTAGAATAACGAGAGTATCATTATACCATTGCGAAGTAGATCAGGAGGCCACCGCAGTAAACTGCCCACATGATGCTGAACACGGCAGCACTGTTCCATTTTTGGCCTACCGTCTGGCGCCGCTTCGTTTCTTTCAGCTCTTGCATCGCCATGTCCAACTGAAAACAAGAAATCGTAATTGCTGAGACGAAATATTAGCCTTTGATCAAATCAGCTTCTACAAGACCACATAGATGATAGGAAAACGCCGGGTGACACCCACGCCACTAATAGCGACACTAAGATCGACAAGGCGGGCCGACTTATCCCAATCCACAAACATGCCCACCTACTGATTTCTCCTAAACATGCTCATCTTCCCGAGAGCGCATCCCCTGCATCCTAGCCTTTTATTCATTCAGCTGGTAATCACGGCATACCTTCACTGATGAAGGGATGATTTTCACATGTTTCAATTTTCGAGCCCGTGTAACGGCCATGCCTTTGCCCTGGGCGGGCTTGCCTTCCCCGAATCGCGATCGAAGTGATCTTGAGAGGCTCGACGTGCGCCGTTGACTGCCGCCCGGAGTCCCAGGTTCATCCATGCTGCTTTACCGGTTCAGCCCCTTCCTTGCAGCAACTCCAATATTTACTTTTTGCCAAATCAGTCATCAGTCATCAGTCAGTCAGAGCTTCGAAGCTTCTGTTAATCTGTTATGTTCCGAGTTCTGAGTGGGTTCCAACAAGTCTCGATTCCTCCTCGTACAGGTGGTGGTGGTCGTGGTGGTCATCGAATTTTTAGACGGTGTTTTGAAGAGATTCATTCGCTCGATTGTCAGGAGTTCCTGTCAGCCCCTCTTTGATGCAACCCTCGCTGGCCTTCGGTCACGCGAGTCATCGGCACTAGTGTCGCGTAGTTTGAAGGTTGTCTCCCTACATCGCCAC
>Ga0307979_1002426_pt1 | contig 12913 bp, 10 predicted proteins | sample OrgLakmetage1058_FD_201833 | JGI IMG/M metagenome (GOLD analysis project Ga0307979, IMG submission 201833) | Saline water microbial communities from Organic Lake, Antarctica - #1058 | ecosystem: Environmental > Aquatic > Non-marine Saline and Alkaline > Saline | place: Antarctica: Organic Lake...
ATTGAGGGCATGCCATATTCGACCACTTATGGCTCGGCGTTGTGGTAAGATGAGAGAGTTATGGTGCCCCTAGTACTCGAGCTCCTTGTGGCACGTCCAAACGAGATAAGCAGCTTTTCCTATGTTCTTTTTATTGTAACCACGCCCAATCGTGTGTATACTTGCGCTGATTGTACTTGCTTTGCGCTGGGTCCGGTGGTGAAATGTAATACACTCCTACAGGTACAACTCCACCAACGCTGCTTCGTCCTCCAAGTGTGGCAGCGTGAGCGGGGAGCACAGTTTGCGGTTCAGCGGGCGCGCGACGCGTTCTGCGGAAACCAAACCCTTGGATTTACGGTACGGCGGCTGGGTGAACTTCCACCTCAAGTTTGGGCCGGACCCGGGCACCGAAGACTGCGACACGGCCCTGATTGGCCAAGTCGACTTGTTCTGGGCTGCGGAAATTACCACCGGGGTTTTGGCCACGAATTGGACCAAGTGGGACACTTTCGTGCCCTATGAATTCCCCACTGACGGCACTTGGACGTTAGTGACGCGCGAGTTGCCGGTGGAAGCGCACAGTAAGGGGACACGCATCATGTTCAAGCAGTCGGTGTTTGTCGCCAAGCGAGACCATTTCGCGATCGACGACTTAGTGGTAGGGTTTTCAAGCGATGAGTGCGTCCGTGTGTGCGTGTGCGCGTGGCTTATTTTTATTTTTCAGTTCATTTCTTCTTCGCCATCGCCAAACTCCTTTGATATCACCTTTGTTCTGCTGTTGCTGGCATCGTAGGTGTGGCACAAGTTTGAAAAAGGGTGGCACGGGAGCGAGCGCTACCAGACCCAATGGGCAACCTCCAGGGCGCGCATGGGCATCGCGCAGTGCTGCTTAGGGTCCGCCCAATGCGAACATCGCATGACACCAGCTGAGAAAGAAGCCCAGTGCGCTGGTAATAAGAGTGTTGAGAATGATTGGATAAACGTTGTGAAGTAGTTGTCATCATTTCACAAATTTTGATTGTCTCTCCACCGTTGTATATGCCATACATTGGCTTTAATGGGCTTCTCCTTTTCCATTTCCACCTTCTTCTCTCTTTTCCTACCTCATAATTAGACGTGCCTGGGTTTGTGCCGGGTTACGATTCTTTTCACGAGCCGATGAACAACACCTCGCCTTTCTTCATTGGTCTCGCCGCCGTCATATTCTTTGCCAAATTTGTGTACAGCTGCGGGAACCTCGCTATCGCTCAGGTAGAAATTGATACAAATTGATACAACATCGCAGAAAAACGGAAAGCAAGCATGTAATTGCATTTTTTTTTTTGGCTGGTATAAATAAACTCCTGGTGTCATTTAGTCCTGCGCTCGAGAATTACCTTTGTTACCAGAATTGAAATCAACGGCAACTGATGCGCGCTTCCATTTTTTTTACCACCACACTTCCATGTTCCCTCTCTGTTTTACGCAGTACGCGGGCTACGAGAAGGACTTTGACCCCACGCGGCCCCCTCAGAAGTGTTGCGGAGCACTGCGCGCGTGTGGCAGCTTGAAGAGACATGCGTCGGCGAAAATCTACAACCTCGACGAAGGCCCACCGGCGCATGCTTCTCTGGAGCGCCGTTTTTACGTCGAAGACGATAGGGCTTGGCGATGGCGGTAGGTACAAATGCGATAGGTTATACATGTGCTTGAGCAGGCTTTTTGCTGTTTTTCTTTGTAGTTTTTGTTAACATCATCGCATTTTGCAATGTCCCACCTGTACAAGAGCTCTTCTCTTATTCCACGATCCTCTCTCATCTGCCTCAACCGATTCATCACTCGCATGAATAGGTTCTTACTGGTGTGGACGCTGCCTGCGTGGCTTGGCACTTGGCTGTGGTCGTTGTTAATTGCCGAAGACGTGTTCGTGGACGTGCTTCGGAAACTGCACACCGACGGCCCGGGCACCAGCAACGGCAACTGGGTCTTCCTCTGGCCGGTGCACATGCACGTGTTCTTATGGGTCGCTGCCATTTTGGACTTGTGGCCGCTGTGGGTGATGGCGAGGCAGGTGGTCTGCACCGGCGCCCGCTCTGACGTGCCTGCGGTAGACCTGGACGCGCGGCCGTCACGGCCCGTGTTTCAGCTCTCGGGCCCCGCAGAGTACGAAGAAATCAGTTTGAAAGACTTCAAAACGAAGCGCTGGGTGTCTCCCGAAGAAATGCAGGCGCTGGCGGCCCTGTGCATCATTGGGGTCTCTCCGTGGGCGTCGTCGGCCTTACTGTGCCACTTGTTGCGCTTGCCCTGGGCTCTGAGCCGGGGTTTGTTGCCTTTTTTGGGCACGGGTGCCATCGCCAGAGCGTATGCAGGGGGCACATGGCCTGTGAAACTGTACCTTTGGCTGCAGTGGCTGTTCTCCAACCACATCGACGACCGGAACGAAATTGGCACGGTAGCGGTGCTCCGCCGCACAAGAACCATGGTGGTGGTAGCAACCCTCTTTGCGTTTGTGTGCGGCTCGGTGTTCCTCCTGCTGGTGGACATCAATGCCGCATGGAAAACGACGCTTTTCTTGGGCATCATCACTGTGGGCGGAGGGCACTGGGGCCTCCTCTGCAGCATTGGCCATGGTTTGCCCATCGAACCGCGCCTCTTGTTAACCTCGCTTAAGGCTCCCGCACTGATGCTGCGCTACGAGCACCACTCTCATTACCATTTCCCGGGGGTAGGGCCCCGCTGGTGCCGCCATCCCGATCGCCATGTGTGCGTGGACGTCCACAGCCGCGACCGAGTGCTCATTTTAGCCGTGGACGACAACCAAGGTTTGTACGGAATGATCAAGGGCATGGAGCAGCCGGAAGTGTCGGATTTCTAAATCTACTATAGATTAACTGCCAGTGGAAATCTCGCTGGTTTTGCACTGCCCCTCTGCTTCAGCTCCCATTCAGCTCCCGCCCTTTAACGATTTCCTTGTCAGTGCATACGTAACTTATGGCTAATAACACAGAAATACAACTAAATTCGACTTCAAATCTTTTTCTGATGGCCGTTCTGAACCTAGAACGCACAGCGCACCACAGGACCAGTTTCGCACGTCTCTATCTCTTTATCCATATAAGAAGAAAGGGCAGCAGTAGGTAACTATAAAAGATAAAGGTTAAAAGTGGCATAGACCCATGTCGTCAGTTCAAGAACGAAGGATTGAAGCACGAATAGTTCATAGTCTTATTATAAAATCATTAGCATTTTAGCACAAGTACTAGACTGGCCTTTTCGCATTGGAATTAGAATTTTTCTTCTGAAGTCTTCTGCTGGCCATGTACACAGACACCTCGGACTGAGCAGGACAGCAGCACAAGAAAAGTTTGAACAGTCGCGCTGTGTTCGCTGGTCGCTTCATCTATAAGATAACCGACGACCGGGCAGTGTATCTCGTTCTTTTGTGGAGCATCCTCACACATCACATAAAGGCGAAGAATTCTTTCTGGCGTGCGCCCCAGATAAAAAGAAATGGTGAGTTATGTGGTCTCTTCATGCCTTATGGCTGTGGTTTTATGGTGCGCCGGCGGGCAGCGCACTCTTACGCAAAATTGTAGCGCGAGCCTGCAATTTCGCAATTTCATCTTCCACCCGTGTCAACTCCGCGGATTCAGCTGTTCCTACGGTCACTTTTTCTTGTTGCGAAGGGGTGCAGGACGCGTTGTAAGGGAGCCAATCAGCATCAGCAATCCATTTGCTCATGAACGCGAGGGCGGCTTCGGGCTTGAATTCGGGGACCATGTGCCCTAATACAATAAATTGAAAAACGTGTGCGGTGTGACAAAGGAGCAAAATTGGAAATGTGAATGTAAATGCAACGTGCAAAACTATAGAATCTGCAAAAATCCTCTTTTGGGTGGTACAAACAGATAGCCTGTTTTGCCTACTTCCATTATATACGTAATAAAACAGTGTACCCTTACTTACCGCTGCCACGAATGGTCAAGAAGTCAAATTGGCCTTGGTAGCGGGTGACGTAGCCCCCCATCCGCTGACAGCCGTCCAAAGTCCAGGGCGACCAGCTCTCGCTTTCCTCGAGGCCCAAAGCGACTGTCCAGTTCTGAGTGACGAAACTGTGGTGGTGTTAAGAGGTTGCCGCAGATTCGAGAAGAGAAATGGACAAAATGAAAGATGAAGGTAAGAACAGAGGTGAGAGTGAAAGTGAGACCGCATTGGCGCATGAGCTATGAGGTGCGATCGTTTGAGGTTCTAACGTTCAGAAATACTTGTGCAGATTTATGGAGATGCACATGGTGCCGATATTTGTAATACTAGCAATATGGTTACCTGTTGATGCCTGGATCGGTGTCACCGTTGTAAACAAGCACGCGTAGTTCAGGATGGTTCAGTGCTACGTCCACATAGAAAGGCATCAAATTCGTTTCCGTCAACTCGTAATCCATCCCAGCGCCTGTGAGCCAAGAAGGTGCGAGAAAACGATTCGATCACGATGTGATGGCTAAGGGTAGGTGCAATTGGAATTCACCAAAAAGTGGACTGATGTGATGACAATACACTACAGAAGTAGAGGCAAAAATATCACTTAGGATTAGTACCGTTGTCGCCGGAGAAAAAGTTGGAGTCTTCGGGCACGTGTAGCGCAGTGCGCACTTGAGGTGTATTAGCCCATGCCGTTTGTGCGTTGCCGGCGCCGCATTGGTAATCGTTCAACGCTGCGCCGTTTTTACCGAACAGTTTATGAGCTGGGCCTTTCGGGGATGACGATGGCGATGGCGAAGTTGACGTCGAAAAGTTGGCCTCCAAAGAAGTAGAGGACGATGAAGAGAGCCGGCGCCGGCGAAAAAGGTCTTCGTAGATGCAATCGTCGTAACTGCCAGTTTGGCATATGATCATAGAAGATCATAAGAGATATGAACAGGAAAAATAAGGGAGATTGTTAAAAAAAATGATAGCGCTCGCAAACATTTAAAACATGTGGATATGCTATGATTTTCACAAAAAATTGACAATCCTACAACAACTGCCCATAAAATACATCTGCAAAAAGGTAATAGACATCGTTATGCTCACGCACAGGTTGTAGGCGTAGTAGCCGCCAATTTCTTCGTTCATTTGCGCGAGGAGCGACTGGCAGTCTGGACTCAGGGCTTGGTTGCTTTGCAGAGCCGCCACGGTGCATTCGTCCACAATTGCATTGAACAACTTGGTGCTGAACTGACCGTGCCCGTAGAAAAACATGACCGTCCACCAGGGGTAGTTGCCTGCCGCGTTGTCTCCACACAGCACGTCGGAGCCAGTGCAGGCGTCGCCCACCGCGAATCCCTTCATGTTCAACGGATCGCTGGTGTGGGCGCCCGCGTTGTCGGCGATCACCTCTTGAGCAAGCTTGGGAATATAGACCCCCGCGTACGACTCGCCAATCAGGTACAGGTCGTTGGTCTTGTATTCGGGGAACTTGTCGTCGAACCAGCCCCGCAAACTCGCGAATTCTGCGTTGGCCGCGCGCGTGTCGTTCCACGCCCCACACGAGTTGCCGTCGCCCGTGGGGTCCCCGTGGCAGTACGAAAAGCCCACCTGTAAGTAAGTGACCGCCCCCAAAATACCAGGTCGTATTTGTGAAAACCAAGATGTATCAGTGAAGCGTGCGTATGGTAGAGTACTAGCATATGAAGTAGTGAAAAGACAGGACCACTATCTACAGCTTTGAGAAAGGAAAAATCGCGTGCGCGTGCGTTATCTCAATGCAGTTGAGGTCAGCCACTACGCCAAGCCCAAGTACACCCAAAAAAACAAGTACCGGAGGAGGCCAGTCGAAGATCAGCAAGTTGCCCATCTGGGTCCACCCGCTCGGGTTGTAGAACAGCGTGGGCACCCCCGACTTCTCGTATTCCACGCCTTTCAAGCTCAAGTCGTTCACAAGCAAAGGGCCCATCTCGGCCACGAGGCCAAACAGCGACGAGGCGCCTGTCGTGTTTTAAATTTGGAACAAAAAGAAAAATGAGAGTGAAAATGTGAAAAGGCGCAATCGAAAGGGTGCAATGGCACAGTGCAATGACAACAAAGAATTAGATACAAATGAATAGCAGAAGAAATCCAACGTCTCGTCCGAATAAACTTCGTCTTTACCTGGACCGCCGTTGCTCCAAAGAAGGACAGGGTCGTTGGCTGGGTCGTTTTCAGACTCTACAAACATGTAATGGCTCATCATGTCCATGCCCATCGTGCTGTTGATGTCAATGTAGCCCGAGTACCTACCATCCAAAATGAGTCGAAGACCTATGCGTTAAGAGACTCAGCGGAAAAAGAGCAGTATACACCCTCGAAATATGAGAATCCATAAAGCCAATTTCGTCTTAATTATCACCATTTGGAAGGCAGCGGAGAGTACCACCCAGGAAGCTGTGTAATCTCATCCTCCTGCGGTGCTGCCGATACTGCGGAAACAAGCGTTGCAAATGCAAGAAAATACCGCATAGCTAGCCTGAACAACACCGATATAAAAAAAAAATCTTATTTAACGTACGAAACGCGGCTACAATAATGCGTGATGTAAGCCATATCAAGATGCAGGCTGACAATTGAACACATATCTAAATATCATGACATCGTCATCATCGTAACATCCAGGCATACTTCAGAGAACAAATCGACTGCAAATGCGACGAAAGAGTGCTCCGAGAGTCTCCGAACCAAACCTAGGATGACTTAGAAGAAGGAAACTGTATTAACCTTGCAAGGATCGAGAGCAGCAAGAAGCTCTAACTTTAAAGCTATGCCGTGCTATAGCTAAAGAGCTAAAGATCTACTAAAAGAAGCCTCGGAGCGAAGCTCGTCGCGATGAAGACGAAGACAACAAAGCAAGACAACAATACGAGCCATCCAATATTTTGACGTACACCACATCCGAGCGCCGCTCGACCGGTTACCGTATTACCGTATTACCCATGATGAATGATGACATGATAACCCATGAGTATGATTCATCCAAATGCGATGCTCTCCAGACTCCCGAATGGCTGGAAAAATAGTTTGCTTCATGTGATTTTTAAGTGCTGGCAGCTGTAAGCTCAGACCACAAATTACTTGCATAATCCGCAGTGCAATAGCCGGTAGTTTAATTTGCTTGAAGGTTGCGGTTGTTGCCGGTTGCGGTGCTATCAAATGCAACATTGCGCTTGATTCATATACATGTCAAGAATTCCAACGGAAGCGAAGAAAACACCACACGCAATTCCAAGCAGGGGCATAGTGTACACTTGGAATTGGAATTCATAAAAATAAAAACTAACATCGAACAAGGAACAAGGGTCTGCGTGCTTTTTATTAATCGTATTCTTTTTTAATTGTCTAAGCGCTAAGTTTTAATATGGTAAATCGTAAATTCAGGATCGAAGGGAAAGTTATAACGAAGTTGGTTTCGAAGTATATTCCTCCTCGAGGCAAGGCCTCAAAAATCGAAGCGAATCCCGGGTTTCCTGCGCACCGAACTCGCCGGGCAGTGGAACATGAAGTAAGCGGCGCAAAGCGCGAGCTGCCCGCAAACGCTGCGCGCGGACATTCCAATAATGCGACACTCCACTCGGGTGAGGCAGCACGCACACGCGCACTCGGAGATACCGCCTTGCCTTGTGCTTGGGATGCCATCGGTGCCGCATTGCGCTAGTTCCAAACCCTATCCGCTTGTCAGGTGCTCTTTCACGCCGCGAAGCACGAGAATTGAAATGCTGATTCGACGGCAGCGATGGCATAAAATCAGATGGGTAGCAAAGAGCTTCATTGGCGCTGTCCTTGCTGTCCTGGTCGCTGCTAATGCCTTCACCTGTAACCTTTGAGGAGATCCTAACAAAATTACAGTCTTCCTCCGAAAAGTCACCGTGAAGGCTTGTTTGCAGCCTTAATTCTCCCAAAGAGTTAGCACTATCAGCTCCATAGATGTCTCCGTCACCATCATTGTCGTTATCGTCTGAATCGACATCTGCCAGTGCTGCCTGCAATGCAGGTCCTGCGCCTGGCCTCGCCACAGCTGATAGGAAGTCTGGGTGCAAGCCCAAATTAATTTTGATCTGTATGGAGACGACATGAGCAGACGTAAAATATAATACGCGGTGAATGAAAGAAGTGATGGTCACAATTTGAAAACAATGATGTAATTCTGGCACAGAGCTGTACTTGTGCGTGCGTTGGGAAAAGATGTCTTGTAGGAGTCTCGTGAAGAACGAGAGAAAAGTGTTGGAGATGCAAGTGGGCGAAGAAAAATGCTGCGAGGAAGTTGAGAGCTCATTAGTCATAACATGGAAACTTTATTACCGTGCGTTGGTCGAAGAGTTTTGGGTTCTTGAGCCCAAACGCAGTAGCTACATGTAGCCCCAAGAGCACTACTGTGCGGTATCGCCCGAGGTCAGGCAAGTGACCAGGTAAAAGGCAGCCCCCGTCGTCACCTACGAACTCACGAGCACGAGCATTGTACTCACTGCTGTATTCTATCTCATCTCCTACTTTTTCACCAGCTTCCACTTCACTTTCCTTGCCTCGTCTTGTCTGAACCTCGGTATCATCTTTGCTGTCGTAATCGACTTTGTGGTCATTCCCTTTGAACAAACTCACTTTCCACCCAGGAGACTCATTAATGGAATTAACGTCGCCGCACACTCTATCCACCACTCCAAGCTTACGTTTTAAAGTAATAATGGAGTTGCTAGGGTCTGTAACATCCTCTGAAGAGCTGCGGCGATTGTGAGAATGCTCCTCGCTGGTCGGCGTCAGTCCACTAAAGCGGCTGCTGCGGGGTACTCCATTTGTAGCAGATGCTGCAGCGAAGGCTAAGAGCTCAAGCGCAGCTACGCGTCCCTCCGCAGCAGGAAATAAGTCACCGCCGCTTTTGTGAGCCTGCCTTGGCGAACGCCGCGCACGGCCATCAACATCACGACCGATGCTACCAACGCCAGATACACAAGTATTGGCCCCAGAATTGCAAACTCCAACGTCATGTAACCCTAATATTGCCGAGCAAGGTATTCTAGGCGCGTGCGCTTTGGTAGAGATATAGTCGCGAGGCACCTGAGGTCCTGGAAATTCGGTTAGAAGATTATGGCGGTCGCATCGGCTCCACAGTTCAGCAACTTCGATATCCGCAAGTGCAGCTAAGCGGCGTTCTGACGGGCCCATGAACGGTCGGAATGACGGCGTGCATCCATTTTGTTGATCCGAAACTTCATTGTTTGGCACATTGCCATTAGAACTGATTCCATTGCTGCTGTGGCCACGAGATTTCCAGGGAAGTTCTCTTTTGGATGGCTTTGGCGGAGGTGGAGCTTGCCCCACAAAGAGGATGTCTTTAGTCGACAGTCTTCCAGAAATATCTGCACCCCGCACTTTCTTGTCATTTCTCTGCGAAGACTCATGCACTTCCGAGTTTAGCTGCACAGTGGCCGATGCGAAATGAGGGCTACTACGCTTCGATTGCACTGCCGATGGATTATGCGTAAAGAATCGTGATGCTCCCTGGACGGACGGAACCGCTGATTCGTTGGGGGTGCAATTTTTACGCCAACTGCACTGTGCAGGACATTTCGACCGAAACTCAGGCCGGAGTTCGCACAGGCAAGACGGCATCCATGCAAGGGCCATGATACTTGTGTGTTATCCAGCTGATACCTCGCTATCCTTGCGAACTCAACATTCGGGTGACTGTAAACAAGGCCAGCTTGTATGAGCAAGTTTATTAGAGCATCGATGTTAATCCATGGTGATCCAATTAGAGAGCTGGGTGCATTGAACAAGCTATGCTTCAGTGTGATAAATGGTGGTGGTAGATAAGTGCTAGAAGACTGACGCCTCGGTACATTTTCTGGAAATGCTAAGTTAGTGGTCGCGTTGTGTGTTATGTATGTAGTTGTTGGCTTCTTTAGAGGCACCCTGTAATTATTTGGCAACAACCTCCGCACTGCTTCTTCCGTCAAGCTTCTTCTGCGTGTGTGCAAGCAGAAAGAAGGCATCGAAAGATCGAAAGGTCGAAAGTAGAGAGGTCGTGACTGGTGACTGGTGACTGAGTCGTGAGTCGTGTGGTGGTTGGATACGAGCTCGAGGCTTTTCACAGTTGCGAAGAGTTGCGAAGCTAGCCCCGCTATTGAGCAAAAGAGGACTTGAAATTTTTACGGTAGCTTCTTAGCCTCATGGTTAATACAAAAGCGTCTCCACGCAAACGCGTCCCAGCTTCTTCCGCGACCAAGGTACAGAAGGTGAAGGCAGATCTTGCAGCAGAGCAAGCTGCGAGATCATCTCTGGCGGCAGCCAGAGCTCAGAAAGCCAAGGCAAGCCCTGTGGCAGAGTCACCTGCTCAAGCATCTCTTTCAGCTCGTCGCTCTTCGGCAAGCACCGTGGCAGACACCTGCCCCAAGAGCGTTATTTATGCAAAACGTGCGCCACCTAAAGCGTCCATGCCAGCGGGGGCCCTTACGCCACCTCAAACGGTTCAAGCTTCTTCTTCAAGCCCTAACTTTACGTTCGGTGGCAGTGGAGGTGGTGGCGTAGTTGACTGGTTCGCAGGCCTTGGTGGGGCTGGCGACGGAGGTGCTTACCAGGAGTCCTCGTCTGCGTCGCCCCAGCCCGATGCCAACGCTGCAGCACCGACCCAAGCTCAGAAGCCAAACCTGGAGCCACCAACCTCTGAATCCACGTGGGGTGGCTGGTTTTGTGGAGCTACCAAGGGGCTCACTCCAGCAAGCAGCTTCAGGCCTCAATCGGCCTTGAAGCCAGAAGATGAAGAAGACGAAGACGATCAGCCAAGCTTTCGCTTCGGTGGCGGAGGCCGTGAAAGTGAGGCTCCTGCGCTGCAGCAGCGCCGTCCTCGCGAGCGCGTCCTCCCACGCTCCGCTCGAGAAAACTCACAAGAGCCTCCCATGGAAGCGATGCGTCGTCGTTTTTCCCCGGATCGGCGACCGCAGGAGCAAGAGCACCACTATCATGGTGGCCCGAGTGGTCGTTTCGGAAGGGTGCGCGAAGCGATCACGGAGGCGCTTTCCGAAATGTTGAGTGACGCAAAAGCATGGCTTGAGTGGCTGAGCCGTGCGCTCATCCTCGCCCTCGCCGGCACTGGCCTAGCCTTCCTCTTCTTTCTGGCCTTGAGCCGTCGCCGCGACAGCACTTTACCTTTCTGCGACCACTTTGCAGCTGACGCCAGCGATAGCAGCGGCGAGGGTGGCTCAAACATCACTGATTCCAATTATGATAATGTCACTTCCTCCTCGCCTATCTGCGTGCCGTGCCCTGCGCATGGAGAATGCCGAGACGAAGCCTTGGTGAGCTGCGCTTCGGGTTACGAACTCGTCGATTTGCGGTACGACCAACCGAACGAGAGCTCTGTCAGTGGGGCGGCAGCAACAGAAGCAGCCGCAGGAGTGGTAGTGGTTGGCACCGGGCGCTGCGTGCAAACGTGGACTTCATGGATCTTAGCCATTGTATCGCAGTATCCTTGGCTGTTGGTGCTCTTGGGCGTGGTCATCTGGATCATCCGGCAGCGGCGTCGAGAGCAATGGTGCGCGGCGGCAGCGGAGCGGTGGCTGCACACGTGCTGGGCGCTGTTGGCGGACAATGACTTGCCCATCCCTGTCGATTGGCTGCAGCACAAGGTATTCTACTCGTGGCACTTTCCTAGGTAGCAGTGTTTTTATTGTAAGCGTTTTCTGTGTTTTTATATCAACGAGAAACCATAAGCGACCTGAGATTCTTGTGTAAACGATAACTTTTCCCTGCATGCTTCCTCGCCTCTAACCTCTCGAAACCTGTTACCAGGTCTTGCTTGACGAGCTTCGGACGCCGGCGCGCATGCGGTCCTGTGGAGCGAGCCGCGTGTGGAAAGAGCGAGTCCTCCCTGTACTTCTGGCGGACCCGCGCCTGCGTTTCGCGCCCTCGCAAGTCGAAGGCGAGCCCAAGGAGTGCGTGCGCGTGCTCAGCCCAGCGGCGCTGCGGCATGCAGCAGCTCCCATTCACCGTCACGCGAAAACGGACGCGAATACTCGGCACACCACCAAGGCAGAGGAGTCGAACAGCAACGGCAGCAACAGCGGGCTGTGGCGCAGCTTGTGGAACGCGATAAGCCCTGAGAAAGCGGACTAACCTCATGCTGCAGAATCAACATCCCGCTGGAAGCAAGCATAGAGCTCACGGGCACTTCAACGGGCCTGAAGCATTTCATGTGTGTATCCTTGAAGCACACGATGCTTTGAATCATACGCAGGAAAATGCCCCTTGTAGAGAGAAAGCAGCTCATGAAGCAAGCAAGTAGCAAGCGAATCGATTTAGATAACCACCTCGCGAGATTTAGCACATCAAGGAAGTCAACGAGCCAACCACGAGGCCGATCTCGCTTATTCCCGTGCATCCACACCAGAAATCACCTTCTTTTTTTTTTTTCTTGAAGCACCCACACATACACACATACACATGCGCATAGAGTATCCAGTCAATTGTCTGAATAAAAGAGCAGGCGGGTCAAACCTCTTCGAAAGAAGCGCAGGGGGTTCTGGGTCCAAACGTCCTAACTGCGTACGGCAGAACGCATCACGGAACAACAACAACTGGGCTTGTCCATCTAAAACATCTTTATACTATATTAGTTAGTCGGGTTGGGGGTGCTAAACTTGTTCCAGCTACCGAAAAACAATCAGAAGAAGACACTTTTGACTATCCCATGTGCCTTGGTGATCTTGTATGGTATTCACGAACGAATCCTGGTTTATCCTATTTGTGGTCCACGATCTAGCGCGCTTTATGCAGAATCCTGGTCCCGAACACGTGGAAGCAGCATATCGGGTGCTCCGTTACATCCTTGTACACCTTGATGCCGGTCTGACTTATCATGGCAGCACCGAAGTCCTTTATCAACCGTATGATCATTTTTCTACTCCTTCTACAGTATAGGCTATAGAGTATAGAGTCGCTATAGAGAGGTGCT
>Ga0307979_1002428_pt1 | contig 12906 bp, 14 predicted proteins | sample OrgLakmetage1058_FD_201833 | JGI IMG/M metagenome (GOLD analysis project Ga0307979, IMG submission 201833) | Saline water microbial communities from Organic Lake, Antarctica - #1058 | ecosystem: Environmental > Aquatic > Non-marine Saline and Alkaline > Saline | place: Antarctica: Organic Lake...
GTAAGGCCACGGTAACGACGGTTGGTTGCATTTGTGTGAGCAGCGGCTTCCTTTCCTGACCCTAATACTCCTGCTTCTAGTTCATTACCAGCATTGCTAGCGTCTTGGTTTACAGCATCACGCAGCGGTGGCGGCGGCGGCCAAGGCCGGCAGTGAAGCGACGATGAGGGATCGTAGAAAGGCCGCAACAGGACTTGGTATGAGTTTGCGTCCTCAGCAATCAACTAACGAGATGAAACAAATCAGACACGTTAGCAATAGGCACGAGCGTGAGCAATACAGTACATATGCCACGCGCACGTTTTCAACCAGACAATCGATTTAATAGAAGAAATCCTGAGGACACAAGGAGTAGATACGCATTGCTGGCGCCAATGGTGTGAAAAGCTTCTTACCACTAATTCATCGCCTTCCTCGATAACGCATTCGTATTCAGCTTCATCTTTATTCGTAAAGATTCCGCCACTCTCGCTAACTTTTGATGTATCCACCAACCCGTGAGCCGCCAGCGCAAAGGCCTCAGACGAAGTTTCTACGCTGTACTGCATAGGCACCTCAGAAAGTGATGCGCCCATAGTTGTGCCGTCAAACGATCTAGAGGACCTAGACGACGACTGCTTGGATCCTAAGGCGTGTTTCGCTTCGGTCTTTTCTTCAGCTGTTGTCGATGCCGTGCTGGGTTTCTTGGCGTGATGCATTTTGAGAGCGTGCGCACGTCCTTCAGGGTGCAAAAGCAGTTTGGACCCTTTACGCCGAAGTCCTTTCTTTGCAGGTGCGCCAACTGCAATACTGGAACCAGCAGCCACAGCTTCTGGAGTAGTTGAAGTAGACGATGCTGACTTTCGAATGCCTACCAGAATGGCGCCTGAAAGTCGTAGCGACGCTTCTCGCAACGTGCAGCCTAATAAACTAGAGTGGCTTTTGAAATAGCACTCGCAACCATCAAAGCCCAAAATTGGGTTCAGTACTCGACTAGCTGACGGGTGCGCTGCTGATTTCGCGAGCAACTGCCCAACGAGATCGTGAACCACCAGCAATTCAAGGGACTTTCCACCGCACACTTGAATGAGCGGGCGGCTGTCGATGTCGGCAAGTTCGGCAACAATGTGGCCCTGGTACCATTTCCGCTGGATGTTGTAAACTCCTGTTCCATTTTTAGTGTCGTTAGCGACCGTAGGCGAGTTACTGTTGCCAACCTTCTTGGCAGAGCTGTCATTAGAGACATCTTCATCTTCAGTTGGCACTGCCAAAGATAACCGCCGAGTGAGCTTGCGTTGAAAAGGCGGTGGAGAAGCATCGGTAGGCAGCTCAGTGGTGGTGGTGACTGTGGCATTTTCATCAATCTGAGACGAAGACATTGATGATGTCAGCGACCATCTGCGACGTGCAGACGGCGAAGTATTTGCACTGGAGGTAACGTCATTCTCACTGATACTGCCAATACCACTGCCACTACCACTGGCAACACCATCACTGTGCCCGCTGTTGCTGCTTTGCATAGAAGGAACTTGGTCATGAGGCGACGTCAAGAAATCGCGAAATCCTTCTAAACCAGTACTGAAGCTACGGCTGCTCATGGCATTTCGGTTCAGCCCTCGAAGCACCTTGCCACGATCTTTGGAGGGCGAAAAGAACAGTTGCTTGCTCGGTTGAGGTTTAACTTCCATGCGATCTCGATCTGGCGCTGCGCGGCCATCTTCAAGCAGGGCTTTCAATCCAAGAACCTGGAGGAATACGTACTCCCACGGTCAATATGAGGGCATCCACAGATCGCAAAACAGCCAAACTACGAAAAGATGCCTGCAACTCACCACATTCAAGATTTGAGCGTCTGCTCGGCCAGGGTCTTCGCGCGTGTCGCTGAGCACTATAATAGCACGGCTTGCTTCCGGAGCAACCTTTCAGAACAAGAGGGAAGGGGAAACGAAGAGAGTCGTTCAGTGCCCAATTCAATAATCAAGACGAAGCAACCAATGAAGACATAACATTGAACCGTGAGCCGAACAGAATTAGTCCTGTTTGATTGCATGTGCCTATTCTGCGACACTGACCTTGGCCAAGTTCGCAGCATACAAGGGGCTCCCGCGCCGAAACACTACACGCACACTGTCCTCTAAGCCCAAACTGCGGAGTTGCGTGTTCACCTGAACCACAGAAGCCGTATGCGCAGAACACGTTAAGACATGCCTATCATTTACCGGGTAGAATTTTCACTTTTCAATTTGAACGGAGAAGCATGAAATCACACGCAGAAAGAAGCACACCTGGTAGTCAAACTCCTGTTTGGAAGGATAGTCCGCCAGCACCACAATGCAGCCCTTGGTTTTCCACGAGAACATCGATGACGGAGGAGGATGTGAAGACGCCATTGCCATTGCAAGTTCAGTGACTACAGCGACTGCTTTTGTGGAGTAGCCAAGCACTAAAAAGTGGCCTTTTTCAGGGACCTATGCACGCAACAACAACAACAACAAAAAAAACGAGATATTTTGAACATGATGGCGCAATGAGAAAAGTATTGAAAAGGTACGAAACACCAAAACTGGCCAGTAATATTGATTCTGAACATTAAAAAAAGACACGCACGCACGCACGCACGCACGCAAGCACGCACACCTGGAAGTCGCCTTCAGTGATGCCTTTCGCCGCGGCTGCCAATAAATCCACACTGAAGCCCAGCACTACACTGAAAAACAAAATGCCCAGCAAGCTCACACAACAGGCTACTGCTAGCGTGTACGGCAAACGAGCACGGTCGAATTTCTGCACATGAGGAGCGGTGTCTACGAAACAGGTCCAAATCTACACACGCGTAGGAAGGAGAGATGATTGAAAAATGATAATCATGAGGGTTGGCTGATCAGTCGCAAGGTAATAAAAATGTAAGCAAAAAGAAAGCGGTGACAGAGCAGTCACTGGAATGACGAATGCAAAAAAAACAAAACAAATGCACACACCAGCCAACCAGCGTAGATGAGGGTATTGGCGTGGTCTATGTCGGCTTCCTCTTCGTCGTCTTCGATTTCGTACACGTCGTCAGTGACGTCGTTACGACCAAACCAAAACGCGCCACTCTTGGTACGCGCACTCGAGCTCCGGGTTCCGGAACGCCCGGCCCATTCGTACTTGGCCGCGTTGCCACCTACTCGTGCGTCGGCTGCGAGCGCGGAATACTCCCCGGACATCAATGCGACGACCAAGAAAGCTGCCATGGACGCGAGGAGCACCTTCAAGAATAGAAACACGAGAGCCAACATTGGAATAGAACGAGAAGCGTAAGACAAACGAACTTTTAAACGCAACTATTGACAAATGTGTGCTTTAAAAGCCGAACTGGCAGGAAAGGTTTGAGAGGAAGGAAGTGTGTTGCGCATTGCAAGGTCAAGGAGGAGGGCGATACGCACCAGGGCAGCTAGCGCAATCAATGCGTAAACGCGGTGCGTCGCGGACTCCAGAAAGACTTCTAGGCGGTACCCAAGACGAGCCATTTGCCAGCGCCACGGGTGCAGCCGCTTAATGTCCGACCACGCCAGCTGTTGCGAGCCGCCACTGCCACTACCACCACCTCCTTTGCCGCCGCTGCCGCCGTTGCTGTTGATGCTTGCAACGGCATCCCGCCCTGGGAGTTGAGCACAGCGCGTGCGTTCTTCTTCAACGGCGCGCGACTGCTGTCGATCCAACAACCGAGAGTCTCGGCGCTCCAAGGCCGCCCCTACTAAGGGGGCTTTCCTCATGCTGGAAGGCGAAGAAGACGCAGAAGAAGGCCGAGCTGGTAGCGCTGCTGGGAAAGAAGGTTGAGGACTGCTTTGGTTCTCAAGACTAGGTCGGATACGTAAAGGCGGCAGAGGTGACAAATGGTTCCTACGCGGCGAAAGAGTACTCAGCGGAATGGCGGAGCCTGGTGAAACTACTGACTCTCCAAAACTTTCTAGGCGTGCGTTGGCATTAGAAGGAACCCGCTCAGGCGAGACAGCCGACGAGGGACTCAAGACCATGTTGAATGAGCAGCTGCTCTTCAGGTAGCCTTGCGCAAGCCTTTAAAAATGCCAATTGCTCAAGTTATGATAACCGTACAATTAAAGAATTGAAACCTAGTAGACGTGGTATAAGAACAGGCGTGGGTTAGGAATAAGACGTGTACCTGCGTAGGAACAAGTACATCATGAGGTCAATGACTTTGAGCTCATTAATTGTACTCGTGGTAATCAAGCACGCAACAGTCAGGGAATGGTATAAATAATATAAAATGAATCATGAAAGCATTTCACGAACCGTGCCACTCCGTTGGTGACGAGATATTCCTTTCGGTGGTGCTACTTCTTGTGATAGGTGCACGTCCTTCGACCTACTACCTCGGACCTCGGACGTCCGGATCTTCGTTGTTCGAGCTTTCTCGGCTTCGGCTGCTGCGTCGTTACATAATCGGATTGGCTACCCCCGTATTCGAAAAGTACGGATTGGATTGCAGAACCCCCTCTGTCCCAAATCCCAGCTTTTAGTAAACCCCTCCTTTCAACACAAACACCCTCTTTTAGCCTTATCGTTTTAGCGTCTTAGCTCCAGATTCCACGCAGCGGCAGTAGAGGAAAGAGGTATAGTGCTACAAACATTTACTGAGAAGCTTTCAAAAGCATTTGAAAGGGTCTATGGACGCTAGTGCTGTCGAAGGTTTTGCCGCCGAAGGTTCTGGTTTGAATGCGCTTGCTCTTGCCGCTGAAGGCGGTTCATCCTCCTCTTCGACTAGCATCGTAAGAGTTGCTGCTATGTCATGGCTTCTCAATGTTTGAATCTTTAGATTACTATGTTTCTCATTTAAATCAATGCTCTTTGTGGTGTGTGTGCACAGAGGGCCCGCTTTCGACTTGGTGCCCAATTTGCCAGCAAGGTAGAGCTCAAGGACAACCTGAAGTTCCTCTCGCAAGAACTCCAGCGGAAGTTCCGCGCCAACCATAGCAACGATGCACATCGCATTGCTTACCAGTGTTCCACGGTCAAAGGGAAGAAGAAGCCTTCCGGGAGACCAGGAGCGTGTCAGTTTTTCGTTCGTGCGACCATGGATCACTGTGGCTGCGTGACTATCAAGGAGTCGTTTCTGGAGCACACAACTTGCACTCCGGAAAGCAATGCGGCGGCCATGCGCACCATGATTACTGTGCCGTCTTCCGAGGCGGAGGCTGCAGCGGCTGCCGTGGTAAGCTCTCAACCGGTCGGAAACCTGGCCGAGGCGGTGCGAAGCAGCATCAAGAGCAAGGGGTTCTCTGCCTCGACCAGCACCATTGCACGCGCCATCGCGAAGACTAGAACTGCGCGCGCCGAGAGTGTGCACACCGCTTACGCCTCCTTGGCAGCATTTGCCGAAGCTTATGACGCAGTAGACCCCGACAACTTTGCCAAAGTTGAACTCGACGGAGACCGGTGCCTGGACCGGGTCATGTTTGTCAGTGGGGCTGCGAAGCGCATGCAGGAGCGTGGGCTCCTGGCACCAGTTGTCACACTTGGGTACACAACAATGGGGAAAGATGACGGCACGTTGCATTTTCTGCGTAGCTTGAGTAGCAGCGAAGGGCTCGCCGGTGCAGCAGCTGCTGCTGCGGCAGGATTGGGTCGATTGGTCGTGTGCGTGGGTCGCAACTATGCAGGCAACCATGTGTTGTTGTCGGTCGGCCTGGTGGCCTCGGAAAGCGCTGCAAACACGGAGTGGTTCCTTGCGGCAACAGAAAGTAAACTGGAGTTTGCAGAGAAGTTTGAAACGGTGAACTTTTTCTCGGATTGCAGTCCAGCAACCACCGCAGCCATCGAGGCAGTCTACGGCCCGAAAGCTTTCCGTGCCTACTGCTACCCTCACTTCCGCCGGAACGTGGTTCGCAATGCCCCGGGTGATGAGAAAGCCAAGGTAGAAGTGCAAACGTGTTTAGATCGGTGCTTCCACGCCAAAACAGCGCATGAATTGACGGCGGCAATGAACGAGCTGAAGCGCACCAACTTGGCCTCCCACCTGTACGTGAGCGCCGTGGATCTGGCTCGGTGGGCACCTGCACGCCTGCCGTTCAACCCTTTCGGCAATGCAGGCGGCAATGACGTCGATTCTGTGATCGAGTGCATCCTTCAGATGAAGCGCGCAGGCGATGCCTTCGGCTGCATCTTTGAGTTGTTGTGCAACGAGTCCAAGAAACTGTTCGCCCTTCAAATGCTTTGCTCGACCGAGACGGGATTGCTGGTGTCGCCCGACTTGCGAAAGGTCTTTGAGGCGCGGCTTGCACAAGCAAATGGCAGTATAGTGGCCAGCCAGAGCGACCATAATGTTATGAACATTGCAATGCGCGACTGCCCCAGCGAGACGTTCCGGGTGGATTTGACCAATCTAGTGGCAAACCGTCGGACGTGGTGTTCCTGCGGTACGTCGGCGCTTGGGTCCGTTCCTTGCGTGCACGTGCTTGCAGCGGTCCGAGATCACCAGGCCCTCCACGGGGAGCTCACGGTGCTTTTTCCGACGGGTGCGCTGCGGCCAACAGACGGTGGCATCAGCGTTTCCACTCTTCTGTTGCCGTCAACGTTTGAGATGGTGGTAGATGCGACCATCAAGCAACCCCAGTGGATCACTGCGAACCCACCAAAGCCTCACGCTTCTTCAAACAAGAGCAGTAGCAGCATCAGCAGCATCAGCAGCAGTACCAGCAGCAGTACTAGCAGCAGCACGCAAGATAATCAGGTCAGTCTTGTTTAACACAAAGTGCATAACTTTATAACGCTTCCAATATGAAACAAAAATATATTACTCATTCAAAAATGAAATGCTGTCCATTTTAGGCACCTATGAACTCCCTTAAGCGTGGCGCCTCCGACATCAACGGCGAGGAATCGAATGACGGTAGTGGTTTAACGGTGGCCCAAAATTCAGGCAGCATCTCAGTGTTGCACTCTAGCAAGCGCAAAGGAAATGCCTGCCGGTTCTGCGGGCAATGCGGGCACTACCAGAAGACATGCCCATTCAATGACGACCGGTTTTTGAAGACAACAACCGCCCTTTTGTGAACACTTTTAAATTCGCGTGTTTCCTCAGTTTTCTCTATGCCTAAGTCCACATTGAAGGGGGTGGTATGGCAGATGTCTTAACTTAGCCCCCCACCCCGAATGAATTGAGACACCCTCCGCCCTCCGCCCTACTGCCGTTGCCAGACGTAAACAGAATTGTGTGGCTTTTCACTAGCCACTATACTTAGCGTGTTGTCGTGTTGTATGCTAGTCAACCAACTGTAACGTGGGCCACTTCCACAATGCCACCCGGGTTACTAGTTGGCTAAAATTAAACCGAGGCGAGAACCCCGAACCCCCCTGGCCGATGACCGAAAACAAGCTGATACGGCCTTGACAAAAGATATTTGAAATAGGGAACTATGAGTAAACATAATCTTATGCACAAATATTTTATAATCATAACTAGGGCACTTGGGAATAGGTTGGGCTTGCTGTCTCCACTTTGGCCTTTCCTAACTTTCCTCGGCATTGGCCTTGCGCCGTACGTATTCATCTCTCTGAGCCCCCCCCCCCCTTCTTCGCCTGAGGTAGAACTGGGTAAAATACGTAACCAGCAGGGTTCCCTCAGTCGGCGTCTACAGATTCTCCTGGGCCAGAAAGAATGCCAGGCTCGAGATTTATATAACAATCGTAAGCGGCCTCTTCGTCGTAGTCGTTCAACCGTGAACCCCAATGTCTAATGTATAAGACAGCCCAGCAAAAGCCAGAGCAGCAAGCAGACCGATTCAGAGTGCTGATGGCGGGAAGTCCACCCAGTAATCACTCGCAGCTGGCAGCTGGCAGCGCGCAGAGCGCTGATTCCAATATCGTCCCTGTAACCTTTGGTCACACCACGACGTACGACGACTGGTCGTCTGGTCGTCTGGTCGTCTGCTAGTCGTCTGCTACACTTCGTTGAAGAAGACGGAGAACAAGACCATGCTGCGTCACATTGCCGTAGTATTGCTTACTGCGCCTAGCCTAGTCGAGTGCTTTACGCCGCATCAAAGTTTATGGTATCTCCGTAGCGCAGGCTGGTCTCCTAGTAGCCCTTCCTCATCCTCTGAGCTAGGCCTTCTTGGATTAGAAGCGAGTTCTCGATTGCAGGAGTGCACAAATTGGAATTTGCGGCGTGCAATTGCTTTGAGAGCTAGTGCAAGTACTGCGCCGGATCCATTCCGCCCAGCCCGTCATCCAATTGACCCAGTAGTTATCAACGTACTCCAAAAGGCACTCTTTTCGAAACCGGTTGTCGAGGCAGCGAGCGCACTAGGTTCACCAACGGGTAACAAAGCCGACGAATACCTCGAGGCAGTGCTGCGTGAGGCGAAACAGCGGCGTGTTGACGGTGAAACAGACGAATCGGAACGGTTTGTGCTTGCTCGAGTGTGCGGATACTTAGACTGCAAGAAAGATTGGGAGGATTCGCGTATTCAATTATGCTATATATTGCTTCGTGCTCCACTTGCTAGCTAGCTAGCTGTTATAGACCTAGCCTACAATCATCAGAGTATTTAGTATATTGTATGCGCGCTCTTAGACTGCTGTTGTATTCTTTGTTCAATTGATATTTGAACTCTTTTGATTCGTATTTTTTTAATTCTAGGCTTAGCCTCGAAGAGTGGGCGCTCATTGAGAGCCGCACTCGAGCAGTTGTAGCCATGCGCCCACAACTCGAAAAGGCCTTGCTGGAGGCCACGAGTGCTCATCCGTGGATTGCCAAATTCAAGGTTGATACAAGAGAAGCATACGATATCTACATGCGTACGCATAGTGAGCCCTACCATTGTGTGATGGCCTTGTGTTTGTAAGAGACATCTATACTTCTTTCTTATCCTCTTCTTCGCCTTCTTTTCTGACTTTTTTTCCGTTTAGTCTGGAGGTGACTTTGGCTTGCCATTAGACGACGGTCCTCCCGCCACAGCCCTTGTTGCTCTGAACCGGTGAGACAGACTCAAATTTGTGAGAGTGCGAGAGTCTCAGAACAAGCGTTTGTACTTTGGAGACGTTTTGAAAATATAATATGCTTATTGTAGCCGCTGCACTTTTTGGTTAGTCATATTTGCTACTTTTTTCCTGCACACTTTTCATGTTCTTATTTTTCTTCTTTTTTAAACATGCGTGTGATCACTCTATTGTTATGACTGCATGGACTCACTCGTTCGTTTGCTTTGCGCCTGTGGGCCTTCCCATGATCCCCTCTCTTTGGCCAGTTGCGAGTGCTTCCTTGCGCTGTGGATGCTGCACGTCGGCCGTCTTGACGTCTTGTTCGTGGACGAAGATCGCCTCGACGTCTTGCGCCATGCCTCGGCCAGGGATGTGCTGCAGCCCCATGCTTCAACAGCTTAGCAGCTGATGGCGTCCTGCTTCGTCAATCAAAGGCCCTTGTAGATATAAAACGCGCAGGCCGGTTGGGCTGTTGGGCTCCTCTGAGAGATCCGTTGAGATCTGAGGTGCGAATGCGCAGTCGTGTCGGTTTTGGGGCAGAACACTCGGGGCGAAGCTATAATTTCCAACGAATGGCGAGTGGCACCCGCGAAACACGCATGTTCCTTTAAAATGTCTTGCCACATGTATCGCACCGGCATAAGTGCTGCGGTGCTGCGTGAATTGTTGTTGCATTTGGAATTCCGGGTGGTGGCGCTTTATTATAATACTTTTTTTTTTTTTTTTTCCTACGAACAAGGGAGTTCCAATCCCGTACACGCATTCATATATACAATACACAGCCGCGCCGCAGTTCCTCTTAATCTCCACCTTTGAGGCTATATCGATTAAGTGCCAGTCAAGTATCAACAAATACAGCAGCCCATTCGTCTGAAAGGAACAGCGAAGTAACATAACGCGAGACAAACACTTAAGCTTCATCTTCATCTTCTCCCACATTATAAACCTCACTTTTTGCTTCTCTTTATCTCCTTCTCTACATGTCTTCCTGCCCATCGTCTACGAGCTGCACTGACGCCATCAAATTGGTTTTCGTAGTGACACAACCATAAGTGCGCGGCTTAAGAGTGAGTACCTGTGTTGGTGCGTAGAAGTTTCAAGAAGAAGAAGTGAAGATCCAAACCAAAAAGAATGAATGAAAAAGACGAAGTACAAACTAGACTGGCAATGAACCATTCATTGAAAAAGAAGAACATGAAGTGAGATAGTCACTGAGTCGCCAGTGATTTCGATTTGTATCCGCAAGTGCGTCAGAGCCACTAAAAAAAAATAAGATAAAGAGGTTATGCGTGGTGTCGGTGGTATTTATTTTAATTACGTGGTTGAGGGCTAACGAAAGGTGGGGGGCTTCTTCCCGCGGCACCCCTTGAAAGTAGGCCAAAATCATCCGAAGCACCCCTTGGTGGCCCACAATCAGCAAAGACTCGCGGTGGCGCTCGATCTCGTGCACCTAAGTTAAAGCACATATGAGAGGTCAGTGCAGTGGTAATTGTTTTTCGTCTTGCTCTCGGCACACAGTCAGTTTGTCTGTAGTTGTAAAGTGAAACAAAGGGAATAAAGTGGTGATGTTGCCACGTTGCCTTGTCGGGTAAAGTAAATGAGTGAAGAAAATGAAGGGACTTTCTACTCCTAATCTTTTCCACTACCGCGCACATAAAAAACATAAACACGCGTGTAAATGAAAGCAAAACCGCACCAGGGGCTCTAAGCGTTGAATCACGTCCAAATAAGACTCGCCCCGCGGGTACCGGTAGCTCAATTTATCGGCTTTGCGGCACGCTGCTTCGGCCCCAAACTGCGACTGAATTTCTTCATACCTGTGTTGGTTCGAATACACGGGCGTATATGTATGTGCATGGGCGAGAGTGATTGGCTTACCAATATTGCGATGAAAGCTACAAGAGAGGCTAGGACTGAAAAGTGCGAAGGACATGGTCTTAAAAACTACAATTACACGAATGTCGACTGGTAGGAAAGAAAAATACGGGAAGAAAGAAGAAAGAGCCGCTTGTAAGTCACCATAAAACTCACGTCATGCCATCGCAAGCGCCCGCGTAAATTTCATCGAGGTTTTTGAAGACCCGCTTTTTCATTTGCTTGAAGGGGTAACCATCTTGCATGATCACCTACCATGTCGACATACGCGCACACATAAATACACAAGCGCGCGCGATGTCTCAGTGTGCGAACAGGGGCACACTCAGTGCACTAACGAAAAGACACTCGCTCCATTTTTTCGTTGCGTTTCACGTATAAAATGATGACGAGTCCACACGGGAAAAGAAAGAGAAACCGGGGGGGGTAATAAATAACAGGGACTCACTTTTCCTTTGATGTGCCGCGCCGTCAGTTGCGTGCGCTGCAGACTCGAAGTCCATAACCTCGCTGGAATCGCCACCGGTTCGCCGTTTTCGTCTTGTCCCGTGCAAATGTGCTCTTCGGCGTATTTCGCCAGGGCGACGCCGTATGCTTCCCCGGCCTAGTGTTGTGGCGGTGGTGTTTGTGATATGATTGAATAAAGATGATACAAGGAAGGAAGGAATAAACAAATGCGGAGAACAGGGCGGAGTAAAAGGAAGAGGGCGAAAACAGGTTTACAACACCATCATTGTCGCTCTATCGCACATTCACTCGTATCCTTGACTACCAACTTCACCATTTTTATCATCCTCACTCTCATCATCATCATTTAAACCACAATCTACTTACTTGAGTCCATGCATGTCCTTTACCTCAGTCAGTCCGGTGTCCCCTCCAATTCTTCCCTGTAAGTTGAACTCGCTCTGGCCGTGCCGACTCAGCACTAGCCTCTTGGCCGGGTTCCGCTCCCAGTGGCAGCGGCTCGTGTTGCACAGGAACTGCGCGATCCGCCCCGGCATGTAACCCTGATATAGCATTGATGATGACGATACAAGTGGTGTAGTAAGATTTAAAAGGGTCTGGAATACAGAGGAAAAATGTGGTTGAAAGAGAGAAAAGAATAAAACAATTTAATAGGCAAGGTGCATATATACACAAGCAATCTAGGTAAAGAACGTAGAGTACATGAACGTCAAAGAAAAGAAACAGGATGAATATGAAACAAAATTGTGCCTGACCAACCTTGATGTTGTTGAGGACCACTTTCGTGCCGAATTCCACACATTTGATGTAACTAATTTAGAAAAAAAAGAAAGAAAGAGAAGTAAGGGTGGACAAGAGAGCAACAATGTGTAAGTCATAATAAAGTGATAATGAGATGACCTCGAAACCTAATCAATCCTAATGAAAACTTTCGTAGATTTCTTATAGTGCCTCGACCTGAAGTCTGACTCATGATCATGTTCTGAAGAAGAAGAAGACGACGACGTGCCATCTCCGCCGCTGTCGTCGTTCTCTGAAGCAATCGGCTCGTATTGTTCGAAAAAACGTGCCACTCTTGTATGAAATGGAAGCAAAGACGACACATTTCACAGGGGAAGAAAATGGGGAGAAAGGGAGAGAGATAGAGAGAGGAAAGAGGGGCGAGAAGGCAATGTGATCACGTATTCTTGAAGCAACAAAATGGCGTAAGGTAACGCATTAAAGAAAGAGAAACGAGTAAGACACAAGCGTGATTGACACCGGATCTTCGTTCTAAGATAAACCTAAAATGGTGCCAACACAATCTACCTGTGTATGCATTGTGCTTTACCGTTTCTTGTAGTCTGCAGTGACAGCATCGTGATCTTCCATGGCCTTTTTGGCGCTACTGATGTCCGAGGGGGCCATGTCTTCGTGACGGGTCAAGGTGGCTTCGGATATCATCTGAGATCGGGGATGGTTGGAGGTATTTAATGTCAAAGAAACAATGCAAGAGAGTAAGTGTGCAGGTGTAATACGCAAGAAATCAAGAAAAAAGATGGGCAAGAGTTTTTCTATTTCCCATAGGCATTCGCATTAGAAGTTTCATACACATGTACGTAC
>Ga0307979_1002429_pt1 | contig 12892 bp, 14 predicted proteins | sample OrgLakmetage1058_FD_201833 | JGI IMG/M metagenome (GOLD analysis project Ga0307979, IMG submission 201833) | Saline water microbial communities from Organic Lake, Antarctica - #1058 | ecosystem: Environmental > Aquatic > Non-marine Saline and Alkaline > Saline | place: Antarctica: Organic Lake...
CAACTCCTCAAGGGCTGGAAACAGTTCGAACCTTGATCAATCCCGAAGCAACGGCAGCAGCAACATCAGCAGCAATGAGAGAATGGGGCGTTCGAGTCCTGGAGACGCCTCGCGCATCTCGCCTCCGCCGCCTCCGAGAAGTGCGAGTGCAGACACTGCTGCCTCTGGAGCTGGAAATGACCGTCCTCGCAATAGCAGCAGCTCAGACCGTGACCCGCGGTCAAGAAGTCTGAGCTATGGCAGCACTAAACTCGAACCGCAGCCCGCTCGTACGTCGATCCCCTTGGAGATCAGCAGCGGCGAAGAAGATGGCCTCGTAGATGACAGCACCGAGTGGGAAGATGATGGAGACGGTGCAGGGCTGCAGAACTTCAGCCAAGGAGCAGGGAGTGCGTTTGAGAGGTATCGCGTGCAACATGTTGGCAGTAGTAGCGCAGGAGTGAGCGCCAGCGGGAGCAGCAGCAGTGGCCTCGTAGTTCTCAGCGACAGCGCAAGTGTTGGGGGTGAGTCGAGCGACGACGAAATACAGGGAGCAGATGGCGGGGCCGCCAATGCAGGAGGCGAAGGATTGGGGGGGTATTGGGCAGTACTCGCGCTCATTTGTCCAGGCACTCGCCAGGAACAGGAGCCGCCGCGCTCGTCCTACCAGGAGCAGCCGTCGCTGGACTGGGACGGTGAGTCTTCCGATGGGCCTGACAGCGAGAACGACGACGACGACGATGACGAAGGTGGCAGCACCCGCGGGTCGCGTTTTGCGTTCGGTGGGCTCGGTCCCGTCGGCCAATCCCGCAGCGACAACCCTGGAAGGCCCTCGAGAGGGGGTGCCAACAGTTTCTTGGGCGGGTGCCTTCCACCGCCGCAACAACCGCAGCATCGCAGCGGTGGTGGCTTTGTGTGGCCGTGGCAACGCACAGCGCGCTCCTAAAATCACCAGGCCCTGTGTCAGTGCCAGGCATGCTGCACTTCCATGCGTCTTTTGCTCCCTTTGCATTCAGACCTGAATTTCCTGAGGAATTTCTTCGTGCTACCCTACCTAAAATCTAAAATCGGAACTAAACTCGATGTAAATACGAATTTAGAATTTTGTGTTCATGATATTGGTATTATCCATTATCCAGATTTCAAGTGCGCAATAAGAATAAGAAGCAAGTCTAATTCGACTGGAATTATTTCCACCAAGGGTTCTCCGGAGAGACCTCTACTTAAGGAGAATCAGCCATGTCAGGGCCAGGTGAGCTGGTGAACTACATGCCGAATATGCCGAACTAGAATTTACTTCAAATTAAACAAGAGGCAGAGTACAAAGGCAGTAGCAATGTCTCTTTCAGCATCATCTCATACAGCTGAATTTAAAAGTTTGATAGATATCGGAGCACTATGATAAGCCCTTTGCACGGACCATAGCGCTTCGTAGGACTTCCAATTGGACTTCGAGTTGCTCTGACGACTCAAGCGGCAACACTAAGAGCTCATCTGTAGTGGTTCCTCCTCCTCGTCTACTGCTGCTGTAGTTGCCTACAACTCCAGCACTTCCTGCTCCGTCACTTGCAACTCCACTCCTTCCTCTTTCTAATTCAGCTGATAATTTCGCTCTTCTCCTGGCGTCAATTTTGCTCGTTTCCTTTGTTGTTACGGTGGTGGAAGCGGTGGAAGTAGAGGCGGAGCTAGGCGCAGCTTTGGACTGCTTTGATTGGTGGCGAGGTTCGTGATCGCGGCGTACACTATTGCTGGAAGTATTCGATGCAGATGGGTCTGAAGTGCTCAGCTGCCCCTGCCGTAATTGTTGTTTGTGCAACTGCTCCTGTTGTCGCCGCTGCTGCTGGGCCACTCCCCACGGTGCCTGGCTTGCGGCCGCAGCACCACACGCCCGCCGCATCGCAGGGTGCGCCTGCATCCAGCCCTGGAGTGCCTGATCGTAAATACGGTCTTCATTAGAGGTGCCTCGATACGATGGGTCAACAGCAGCGGGCGTGCGGGTCGCTGCGGTTGCTAGCAAGTTCTGCTGTTCATTTTGTTTCGAAGCCGAGCCTTTTGGCGCAGACGCGGCACTAACGAGGCGCTCTAGAGCTTGCAAATGATTCGGATTGACAGCTGCATCACTGCCACCACCTGCTCGTCGTAGAATCGTGCGATAAATGTCTAACTGCTTGTGATGAGTCGATTCAGGCTGCAGTTGAGCCATTTTTCTTGTAAACGATACTATGATACTACGCCGCGCCGTGTACCCGTCGTGACCGTGACTTAGTGACTTACGGTTGGATTACCCCAAAGAGGGGAATATGTCTGTTCTTCAGAACTACACTTCTTGCATGACGTCACCAAAAGTACGTACACCGACCGCACATGTCAGAGACCTTCGTCGACACTGCAAAGAAGAAGCAACCTACTTTTTAGTCTTACCTCATCTCCGCTCTACGCCACATAATACCATCATGTTCCGTCTCCTAGTCCTCGCTGGTGCCTTCACTGCAGCCACTGCCTACTTGCACTCTTCGTCAGCGCTTGGCGTGTCTGGCTTCGCTGGTTCGCGTGTAGCACACTACGACTCCGCTGCGCCGGTACGACGCAATGCAGGTGTGCAGCGAAGTGTGCTGGAGGCGAAAAAGGGCAAGGGCGTGCCTATTACGCAGCGCGGCAGCCAAGTAGCTCGGGAAAAAATGCAGGATCGCATGAACCAGATGAAGGTGCGACCTTTGATTTGAATTGGAGGGTAATTAGATCTTCGAGGCATGAGCTCTTGCTCTGATTGAAGCTATTGGCAGTTCCCGCTCTCAACTACATCTGATACAGCGTCGAGTTCTACTTATTTAAACTGAATGTTAACCCTCCTTTGATTTGCTCTTTTCATTTCAGCCTCAATCAAACGGCTACCCAGTCTTCAATCTGTACGTGCAGACGAAGCGTAAAAACATGTGGTGAGTATATCTCCCTCAGCCGTTCGTTCTAATTGTTGGCAAAAGCATTCTATTTCACGGAGTCAACAAGAAGTAGCTTCTTTGAATTAATAGAAGACGATTTTTGACTGTCTTGCCTGTCTTGCCTGTCTCGCACCCGTCGTGTTGTTTGAATCTTGGGGTTGTACCTTTATATTTATGCGTGTACCTTCTGAGAATTTTTTCGGGGGTGATACAGAAGTACTTGTCCTGCGTCTCACGAATTCCTTTCCCTTGCGACACACATGCGAATTCCTGGCAGGTACCCGTGCGGCGGGTTCTCAGGCGATGACCGCAGCAAAAGTCTAGTTGACGGCTGGATGGCGAACGCTCTCAACCTCGGTGGTAAGCATCACTCATTCTCGGAACACTGTTGTCTTTTTCTTCTGCCACACTTGCCCCAATCCCATTTTTCCACCATCCTGCCATAAGTGTAGCAGTGCAGAAGCTCAGCTGCAGTGAACAACATTTATAAGTTTTTTTTTTCTAGATGGCCTTATCCACTCGTCTTTACCAACGTTGCCTCTGCCGCTTCGTCTACCTGAACCCATGCCCATCTGTGTCAACACAGGCATTGTGAAGGGCAACATTGACAAGTCCGTTGCGGCTTCGCTCTTCACCGACCCCAACGCCACCAAAAAGCTCACGGAGCAGGTATGGTGCTTCATGGGAATATCTTGATTCAATCTTAGTCGAATGCATGGTATTGGTTCCAGAGGCTGTACGAGTGCTTAAAAATGGGCGCTTGGGCTCATCGGAATGAGGGAGACTTGAGGTTGAAGAACGCGCACTATTTAGGGTGTTAAACAGATGCTGAGTTGCGCGTGATAGTTTCTGGATGCTACGAATAGGTAGCCTTCTCTCGCTAGGACTTGCATCATATTTATCTCTTGATTTTTTTGTCACTGTTTGTTGTTGTTGTGGCCATGAAAAGGTGCTGCGCATGTACCCCGCGCTCAAGGACTCCAAAAACGACCTGGAGTTCGGCTACAAAATCGAGTACGAAGCCCTCACCGAAAAGCAGGAAGTGACGGTGCGTGTACACGAGTACAGAAACAAACGATTATTTTTTTCCTGGCCGTGTGTGAGAATGGTCCAAGTTGTTTCCGCCAACAGACTTACTTGAGTGAAGCATCTTCATCCTTCCTCGTTGTACGCGAAGTAAATGTGCCTCCTTGCAACAGGCCATTTGTTCTCCCAAAGCACCATACGCCACTCCACTATTGCTTCTAACGGACTATTTGCCGTGTATTATATTTAGGTGCTGACGGCCGACATGGTCAACAGCGGACCTCTTGATGCGGTCAAGAACTTCTTCAGCGACCTCGTGAAACCGGCGGAATAAATCGGAAATGCTTCCTTAAAACGCCGCAGGAAAGGAAGAGCTCGCTGTGGCGATTCTTTTTAGTTGTCCGCATCGAAATTGCTCGGGAATGTCGTATGAAATGGAACTTTACCATTTTTCTGGCGCCTTCTATATAATCCTTAGCAGTTGACAGTTAAGCAGCGATAAAGGGTAACTTGATATAGAAAAAACAAAACCACTACCCACACACCAACATCGAATTTCCATATAATTCCAATCGAGATGCCACTGAAAATTTTATTGGGTCCAGTTGCCTCTCTATAAACAGATAGTGGATAGTAATAGTATACTTTGTCAGAAAGAGAATTTTCGATGATACCGAAGTGAGAAGTGATTCACGTCCGCACTTCGCAGCCGCACTTAAAAGTCTTAAAACTTAGACTTAAAAATTCCATATTCCATAGACGTAAATTTGGCGCGTGAATCACGCGAAAATCACGCCTAAATCATTAAATCACGCGAAAAGGAAATTTGAAGCCTGAAGCCTTCACACGTGTTTGTGCGTTGACGTGAAACGCAACCATTCCTCGAACTTAAAACTTTGAAGACTGAGATAAAGCCAAGTCCACACTTCGGCAGTTCGCTCTGCGCTCTGTGTGTTCTTCTTTCTAGTAATATTGCAAATGCAAGACCAAGGGCAACTGCGGGCAATAATTAATGACTATCGAGCAGGGCCATGTTGCATACAAATACGGGTCTAATACAAAGGTGCCGCTTAAATTAAGTACACGCGATTGTCATTATCTTGAACTTCCTACCTGTGCACGCTGTGGGGTCAATGCGCGACGATTTTGCTGCGGCTAGGGCGTTTATTGCTTTTGAGTTTGATATCTGACTAGACTCGTGCTGAAAAGAGGATTCAAACACTCTGCTGGAAGCATTGTTCGAGCTTTTTCCACGCGGGCATTCAACTGGCCGCACTTCAACGGACCACGTTTTAACCGTTCCTTTCGCTGTAGCAGCAGTCGAGTTCTTTGGAGCAGGAGAAACAAGGCCGGACAAGATGGCCATCGAATATACGGACTCGTGCGTTGACGGATCCCAGGAGTCCACTATCAGAGACCGTTTGAAGGTTGAGCGGCGCGCAGTGACTTCCGCGCAGCCCATGCGGCGGTCGTAGCTCTTCAGATAGCCCACGATCAGGTCGCCTTGCTCGCACTTCGCCGTCACAGCCAGTGCTTTGCCTAGCGTGGCGCCAGGCTCAGTGGCTGGGTTATCGCAGCTGACGTACCCATTTTTGCCCAGCACGTCGGCCCCCCACTTCCAACCCGCAGGGTCGATGAGCGCTGCGGGTGCCTCCGAAGGCTTGCACATAAACCCGGATGCTGTGCTTGGAGAAAGAGGGTCGCATTGCTGATCCATGAAATTGAAAAGGGTTGCAGAGCCCGAAGCGATATGACACAGGGCAGCCCCTCGTCCGTGGTCGGTGGTTGTACCGCAACTGTAATGAAGTGGGTCTCTCGGAATAGGCAATGGCGGTGCGGCTTCTTCAGCTTTAGCAATTCGATCTGAGGGAGACAACAGGGCATAGAACACAGTGGCTGCCACCCACTCGTGGTACGCTCCGTTGTAGTGACCAAAGCCTTTTGTGCCTGCTCCTGGATTGGTCAGAATATTCTTGAGGAGAGGCTGCATGGAAAGCGACTCGACGAATTTGAGCCGCTCTCGAGCCGTTTGCTCTGCGTCAGCTGCACCAGAGAGCCAAACATCGCTGCCTCGACTTTCAACGGCGTCAAGCTTTTCAATGTTATCCATGACCGTGTCCACCACTGGGATCCCGTAAATGTCGGCGAGAGCTCTCTGCTGAGCATGAAAGTGAGGCACTCCATTCCAACCTGGTTTCCCCTGGGCTTGGTTGTACCGGTTTGTTGCTGGCACTTGAACCAATGCCACTGTGGGACCCGAGCCCACCTTTCGATGATGCAGGGATAAAAAGTACCGGAGGAGAGCCTCCAACTTCCCAATGTTGTCCTCGGCACTTTTGCTTTGGAAATCATTTGCTGTGTTATCAAGAAGAATCAAGTCCACGTCTTCATCAAGAGTTTGATTGAATCGAGCCCAAGTGCCTTTTGGGGGGTATGATGTCAGCCTTTCCTCGAAGTTGCTGTGCGCAGTCATCAAGTGATAACTAGTGTCAGCTGCAGATACAGCGCCATTGAACACGACAAAGTTGCGATGCTCAGCGAACAGCGACTCCCCCATGTAGCGCGCCAGACGAGCAGACCAAGAGCATCGCTGCTCGCTACCGTGGAGCGATGCAGCATCGTCCTTGTCCCGCGCGTCGGGGCTCGCCTTCATGCGAGAAGACGTGCGAAAGAAAGCGAAATTTCCGGCGTCCACAATTCCGGGGACTTCTCCGACCTCGACACTTCGTTGGATTCGTTCGCTTTCTTTCCTACCAGGCACCTCAAACTTAAGGTTGCGTATGCACTCGCCACCCGCTGCCGGACTCCGCCGAGGACAACTACTTTAAATATCTTTTTTGAATTCTCAAAATCCATAGCCTGCTGAATCGATGACCGCAAACGGCTAGCGTCTCCAATGATTGGCCGAGCTCCAAAACGATCGCCAGGTTCTAGCAATGCGTCTACAAACGTTGAAGAATCGTCGTACCACGAAAGAGGGCCATGGAGTGGGCGCTGATTTGTTGTGCTTTTTTCAAGAACGGGGTCTGTTTTTGAACTGCAGCATCCTGAAGATGATGAAGATGATGAAGCAGCACTGGCCGCTCCATAGAATGATAAGGCCACTACTAGATAAGTAAAGTGCATGACGAGCGAAGAGTTTTGAGTAATCTTGAAATCAATCGGCGAGAGATTTGAACGACTAGGGAATGCTCTCGACGATAGAATCACGGCCAAATCTTCGAAGAACCGCTTTATGGCGCTCTTTGGCTTGACGGCAGCGAAGGCAATTAGGCTGTGGCCTGTGTGACTTCTGCAACTTAATATTATTAGGACAATCTAAAAATCGAGCTCTGAATTCATTCAATTGACATCTGTGATTGTTTCGTCTTAGACGTCGCCCGCGGGGATCACTTCGCTATAGGCCCTTGATAATGAACTACGACACGAAATGGAGGGTCTTCAGCTGGGACGATATATTTAAAGGTAATCAGAGGGATCCTGCGCGCTTTCTGAATTAACGAAAAGAACGCACTTCCTTACGACGGAAGCGGATGGAAGGTGCTGGCGATGGCCTGTATGTAAGTACTCCTTCTCGCCGTGACGCCATGCCATGACCTCCTACCTCCTAATATGACGAGCAGTCGAGCAGAGATCCGAGAGACGGGCCGACGAAGAAGCCGAAGAAGCCGATGAGCCCTGTAATCATCGGGAATTTGCGTTCACGAACTCATCATCAGAACACTTACTTTCTCTTTGTTTACCCCAGAGAGAAAAGGGAAATAAATATCAGGCAGGTGATACACTTTCAATGCGCATCTGCGGCATGCATAATGGCTAGAGCAGAAGTTCAAAGAGTTGAGAAATTTTGAAAGATTTAGGTTTATAATTTACAAGGGATCCTCTGAGAGCGCTAGTTTAGCCGGCCTATCGGTGGAACTGCTATCATGGACGAAATGGACCTCTGGCTGCGGGGAAAAGGCCTCGGGCGCTTCACGGAACGGCTTCAAGAATTCGGCATCGAGAACATCGTAAGGAACAAATTGGTGTACAACTACATATCTGTGTTGGTTATTGTCAGTGTCTATCCGCTGCATGCTCGTACGTGCACTTTCTACTTTGGCCGGTGGTGAAGAAGGGGAAGCTTGGCCTGAGCGGTCATTCTTTCTTCCTCTCGATTTGTATTTAGACAAACAATCTTTCAGGGTGTTCCAATAGATTCATTGCTCAAGCTACCCTTTCTTTCACTCGCTACTTATTATGCCTATGTGTATCAGCATGACTTGCTGGACTCGGACATTGTTTCGGATGTGGAGCTCCGGAACGAAATTGGCATGAACCCGGTATCGCCACCCGCCGCTGTGAATCCGCAAAATCAATTCAAAAAATAGATAGCAACGAAAAGTTCTTCTCCTTCTTGTTAAAATCGTGTGTATTGTTGATTCAGTCGGATTATGTCGCATCAGTTATTGTGTTGTTGTTTGTTTCTGTCATCTGACCGCTTGTGTGCTTCTTTCAGGCGGAGCTGATCAAATTTCGCGGTGCTGTCAATGAAAACCGAGTCTTGGATTGGAACCACATCAACCAGGAAGAGGTGAATAACTAAGACGCAGCGTTCAAGAAGAAAAACAGGGCTAGTGTTATATTTTGAGCGTGTTACGCGCCTCGTTATAGAGAGCAAATACACACCCTCAAAATATATATCTCTACTAGTAGTGCCACACCACAGCCACCGCTCACGTTTCAAGATTGGCCTAATTTTCGTCTCCATCCTTGCTTTATCTCACCTTAATTTTTGGCACCTCGTGGAATCCTTCCACTTCAACTTCTTTCTGTCTTTTTTCGCTCAGATGGGGCACCTGAATGAAGTGGACGGAAAACCGCCCGGCTATGCGGAATTTGCGCTCTTCGTGCGAAAACTTCAGGTATATTGATCGTGGCTACATGTTCCTCCTCCGACTCTACTCCTGTTGAAAGCTTGCCTTAAGTCAAAACCAGGCATTCAGTACGATAACTTTGGCAATTCCAGTGCCACTGTTTCCATTTCTTCTAATTCCGGCAAACTTTTCTCTATGGTCGTATGTACATATTTGTGTGCTTGTTGGGGGGGTCAAAACAACAGCGCATGATGCACTTCGAGCGCCTGGATCGCAAAGGGGGGCTACACTCGTGCTCGATGCACATGTCCAAGGACAACCAGGTAGCGAAGACGGTTTTGCATGTATACATGTACATATATGCGCACCTAGGGCAGGTTATGTGCGCGAGGGCATGGACGTATTCTAATTAGATACTGTAGCCTTCGAGGGAGAGGCTGTACGATTCGAATGCTCTCCACCGCCCTTTCATTCACCCTTATTATCCGCACGCACGCATAATCTCTTTAGGCCGTGATCTTCACCGATGGGCCCAAACGCATTGAATTGTCGTTTGAAGCGATGCGAGGCGTGCACGGCTTCATTCACGACGAAACGGGGGAACTGAAGCACCCAGACGTGGGGATCTTCATGCCCATCGAACAGGCTCAAAACGCCCTTCTCTTAACCTTTTCGTACGAAGACGACAGCGCGGACCACAAGGCTCACCGCAACAACGAAGCGAAGAAGCCGTTGCTTGCCGAGACCCCAGCCGCGCCGGTAGCTCCATCGAAAGCCAAAAACCGGTGGGGCGCAGCGCTGGCCAAGACCCAAGAAGAAGTCGCGGAGAAACAGCCTGCGTTGGGTGCGTTACTAGAATAAGGGAAGAAGCACCAATAGGGAGAAAGACTTGCGGTGAAAGCTGGATCAAAAGTGGGCACTTTTTATTGTATGTGAAATAGGGTCTAGAGCTAGTGCCGTGCTCCTGTGCATCAAACCCAAATTTGAAAGAAAAATAAATACCTTCCTGTATTCCTCACGATTTCTGCCTGCCTCTTATTTCTTCTCTCAGCTAAGAAGAAGGGTGCCAACTGGACGCGTGCGCTCGCGAAGCTGAAAAGCCGGGCTGAAATCGTGAAAGAAAAGATTCACGACACTACCTTGTCCATTGCCCGCACCGAAGGCCGCGCCGAATGGTTCGACCCCGAATTGGCCGCCAAAGCGCCGCACAGCACCCACGAAATGAGCACGCACATGACGGCAGCCGACGGTGGGCTGCTGTGCCTCCTGTTGGTGTGCCACTCGCGGGAAGACAAGGTCTTTGCGGCGAAAGGCTTCCGTCACTCGGCCAACAATTACTCGGTGGCGCAGAAATTAAATTCCACTTTGCACAAAGACGCGGGGCTGTGCTCGCCGAAATGGCCCAATTGGTTGCGCTGCTTTGACTATTTCCACCATTTGTATAGGCCCCACCACCACCACAACCACCCCCCTGCGCGGTTCCACAACGACATTGTCGCTGAAGTGTCCTACGACGCGAGCATTGAAGTGCTCGTCGTGAATTCCGCCGGAAAACAAGTGAACAAAGTCACTCTGCCGTGCCCCGTCTTTCGCCCGGGCATGTACTTACGGGCCAAAATCAAAGGCTTTGACATGGAAAACCAGGCGTATTTCTTCGACTACGTGGATGGCCCATATTTAGCCGACGAGGACGCTGACGGAAGCAAGCACTTCAAACTCCCGCCCAGTCAACAGAACGCAGCGTCCAACAAATTCATACTCCGTGGTGTCAAGGACACTTTCGTGACCGTAGATTTGTACGACAATTACGGGTCCGCGCTCCCGTTTTTCGTGCTGGGCATTTCCTTGATGCAAACTGCTGCGTTTATGAAGTACGTCATTGAAGAAAACTCGGAAGTTACTGAGGAGGGGCCAGTGGCGGGGCCAGAAGTGTATTGGATGAAAATCATGAGCGAGTTTCCGTACTGCGAAGACATGCGATGGGAGTGGTGGCGACCTCTCACCTACCAGGTAAGTTGATTTCATTCAGAAAGATGCACGTCCTCCCGCATTTCTTATTCTTCTACTTGATCTTTCTTGATACTGTTCCTCTGCACGTCTTTATTTGATATACCTCGCTCGTTTTACTTCGCCTGTGGGTGTGTTTCTATTCTAGTTGGTGCACGCGGGTTGGACCCACATTGCGTTCAACATGTTCATGCAAATCATCTTTGGCTTACCTCTCAACATGGTGAGATAGCTACCAGTAGGGCATTTATTCAACTTACAGCAACAGTCGTATAGCAACCCAACAAGAGCGGTTATAATTCAGTCTTACGCTTCATTTCTTTTGTTTGCATCTTCGTGTGCCTAATTTTAATCACAGGTGCACGGAAACATACGGTTTGCTTTTCTGTACTTTTTGGGCGTCTACGGCGGCGCACTCGCTTTTACAGTGGTGGGCGGCGGGCATGGCTCGATGGTACGCGTGGTGGCGTCATTGTTGCAGTGGTGTTATTGGTGGCGATGGTGTTTTCGTTGCGTATAGTTTATGTGAATGAATCTAAGATAGAAGTGAGCCGGACGGTTTCCCAAAGGAGAAAAATAGGCCTAATGCATGGCTGGAACGGATACAAAAAAAAATGCCGTTCGTACTGGCTTCTTCGTTCGTGCACTTCATGATCTTTTTCGGTTTTTTTTTCTTGTCAGGTGGGCTGCAGTGGTGGGGTGTACGCGATTTTTGGGATGCATGTCGCTGAAATCATCATCAACTGGGACTTGCAGCACAAGGGGATCATGAACCACTGGACCCGTCTCATGGTGATCATGTTCGTGCTCGCGGTCGACTTTTTCTTGTACTACAATGCGCCGTCCGAGGTTCGCTTCTCCTTCATTCGTTTGTTCTTTTGTTCAATCGCGCTTTTGTGCGTGTTTTGGTATAGAGGTCTCGGTCTGCGTTGCTATTCGTTCATTCGCCAATGTAGCGGCTTCCAACAACATAAACACGTATCAATTAAATCTGATGCTTGAATTCTATTCTAGACCACCTCGTACACCGCGCACATCGGCGGCTGGGTTGTCGGCATGGTGATGGGAGTGCTCTTGCTCGACAATTTGGAAGTTGAGGTGAGAAAGCAGTGAGAGAAGAACAGAGAGAAAAAGCATGAAGTGGAGTGATTAAATGGATTGAGAGTTGTTCGAGTGGACTTATGACAAGCGTACTGAATCATGAAAGCGTATTCATTCCAGTAGTCATGCGTGCCAATGCACTCTTATAAGTTTACGACCGCTTTTCTTGGCAGCTTTTTTCTTATTCTTCTTTTCCTCCCTTTGTGCTTGCGTGCGGTCGTTTTGTTTCGCTCTGACGTCACTCCTGCTAGGCCTGCGAAAAGTACTTTCTGTTTCCCATGACCCGCGTCGCGGCCCTCTTCCTGTGCTTGTACTTGCCCTACAACCACTTCAACAACTGGCCGCCCGAGCCGCTGTGGCGCACCGACCCGGACCCGTGCTGCTGGAAGCTGCACAAGTGCGGAATTGAGCCCGAAGATTTCCAGTACTTCCGGTGAAGGAAATCGAAGTGAACACTGATATATGTGATACCGTGCTCAAGTAGAGGCACACGAGCAATCTTTTCTTTGTTATAACTCCTTGTGTACCCGGAGGTGTAGACTTCAATCTGCCTCCGATCTAACCCTCTTCCTGTTGCGGCGCAGGTGCTACAACTTGTACGACGTCCGAGGAGGGCGGCAGTGGCGCGACACTTGCGACGAGTTTTTCGATTGGGTCGAGAAGAAGCACGCTGGCGAACTCGCTGCCGCGGAATAGATACTCCGGGTCCACGGCGCGCGGTTCCATTTAGAGAACCGAGGGAGGTGTAACTCCTTCGTTGGCTGTAAAATGCGCATTCATGAGGCGTTTAAAACGGCGTTTATCTATCCGCTTTTTGGTTGCTTGAGAAGGGTAAAATCCATGTTCATAAAGAGTTTATCTCTTCGCTTTTTGGTTACTTGATAAGGGATGTAATTCAGGTATTTCTCAAAGACAGGGGTCTGACTTGAAAGACCGGGGTTGGAGGCCCTTAAATCTTATCTTAGACGTCTGCTGTACATCCGG
>Ga0307979_1002430_pt1 | contig 12890 bp, 13 predicted proteins | sample OrgLakmetage1058_FD_201833 | JGI IMG/M metagenome (GOLD analysis project Ga0307979, IMG submission 201833) | Saline water microbial communities from Organic Lake, Antarctica - #1058 | ecosystem: Environmental > Aquatic > Non-marine Saline and Alkaline > Saline | place: Antarctica: Organic Lake...
TGGCAGCCTGATGAGAGTTCTTTTTCGAGGCATTTTTAGAAGTCAATCCGCTGGAGAGAGCGTGAGAGCGTGAGCGAAATCGTCGGAAATAATTTTCAAAAAGTTTCTGTACTGTACTGTACTGTACTGTATAGGTACATAAAAAACGACGACCACCAACCACCAACGAACCACCAAATTCCATTTAATAGAAAGGATGACAGACGAAGCGGGCATAGCCTAACGAGCCGCGCTGACTCCAGCTTGGTTCATATGGCAATTTAATTTGTATATCGAGATGGCCAAGTGCTAGATATCGTCTAGTAGACATTGTCGGTGTCCTGCCTTCATAAACAATGGCAAACCAGCAGAGAGGCTACGCCGAGGCACGCATCGCGTTAGCGGCTGAACGAAAATCGCCTGTATTATACTTGCGAGGCACCAGTAAGTATCTTTATCTAGCACTCTGCGGTTGAATTTTTTGTTGGTCTTTGCTCGACGTTGCTCTCGTCGCGCGGCACGCTTTGTTCCGCAGTGTCTTATAGTCGTTGTTACTTTCACGCACTCCCATCGTTTCCTGTGTGCGAAAGTACTCTCACACACCCTCACTCAATTTCAATGCGATCTACTAGCTATCCCGCACCATTACCAGCTGCGCGATTTTCCTCCGGACCTCTGCTCTAACGGCGACCTCAGAGAGCTGTACTTGTCCAACCATAAAATTGACGCCTGGCCGCTTCCTGACGGGTTTCGCTTAACCCAGCTCAAGACGTTGAATGTAGACTGCAACCGCATTCGGGAGATCGACGAAGACTGCCTTGGGTTGATGGTGCATCTGACCACGCTGTCCCTAGCCCACAACCATTTGAACGAGCTGCCCGACTCCGTGTCAGCTTTGACGAACCTTCTCGTGCTCAACGTAGCGCACAACGACATCGAAGAATTACCCGAAGAATTGCAGGTAATGCGCGTGCATCTTCGTTTCGAAACGTCTCATGTACCTTGCACCTAGAAGCTCGCGTGCGTACATTGCGGAATTCTAGTTGTGCTTGTTGCTAATTGCACTCCTTCCTAAATGTGTGCCTGTTTGGTTCGTCGAAAAAAGAGTTGCGAGTTTTTGCGCACCCTCAACGCGTCCCACAACCAAATCGAAAAGTACCCCAAAGTGTTGGGCACGTGCTTTCCTTTTCTAGAGCGCTTGCATTTGGACCACAACGGCCTTTCCAAGCTGCCCGAGATCAGCGGGTTGACCAGTTTGCGGACTTTGAGCATAGATGGCTCCCCCATCAAGGCCGGCTTGCCGCCGTCTCTGTCAGTGTTGCGGCGATTAGAAGAGCTCGACATGTCGTTTTGCTTCACGAAAGCCATGGCGAAGCGCAAAGGAAATAAGTTGCCGTGCCTAGATGCTTTGGGTGCTCTGGCCAACAACCCGCCTCCGAAGCCTAAAAAAGCAGCGGATACTGCAGACGCTGCGAATGCCGCATCCACTAGCAGCACAAGCAGTAGCAACGGTGGCAGCACGAGCAAGAAGGGAGGCGCTTCGAAGAAAGGTGTTAATGATGGAGCTGAGGATGAAGATGCGCCACCTGCTGTGGCCCTCACGATGCTTGCTTTACGCGGCAACAATTTGGGAGAGCTTCCTGGCTACATCGGCAAACTCTCGCGGGTCACGACACTGAACTTGAGCCAAAACAACTTGCCGGAATTGCCAGACGCAATTGGAGAGATGGTGCAACTGGAAGTGCTAAGAGTCGACCGGAATGCTTTGATGAAGCTGCCGAATGCCATTGGGAAGCTTGTGGTGCGTTGGAAAAAATGGATGAATATGTTTGAAGTGAGAGGTAGAGAGGAAGACGGTTATTTTAATAGGAGCATGGATGTTACGCTGCGCCCACACTCCTCGTGTTGCTCATTCGCCCCTCGACTGCGTGCGTGCGTGCGTGCGTGCGTGCGTGCGTGAATATATTTCTCTTCTTTCGCACATGCAACAGCACCTCCACACATTCGTTGCGCACACCAACCAGCTCACTAGTGTGCCTGGGGCTGCGATCCCGCCGCTCAAGAAACTCGTGCACTTGGATCTCGCCAAGAATCAGCTCAGAGCCTGGCAGGTGAGTGCGTCGGGTACCTTGTTTGTTGCTCCTTTGGCTTCTACATTTAATGCTCAATGTGTTAGAAATGTCTACTCAAATGTTTATTCCGGTGAGGCACGCGTGCTGTTTGCAATAAATTACCCAATAAACTTAAACCAAGCACATTTCGATTGGGCCTTTTACCTGTTCGTGCTTCTTCTTTATGCTTGCCTTCTGTTTCTCGTGCCTCGCAGCCGGAATTCGGTGCTTTAACCGTGCTGCACTGGTTCTCTCTGAGTGGGAACCAACTGTCGTCGGTGCCCGGCGATTATTTGCGCAATTTGCGCAAGCTCGAGCACTTGAACTTGAGCAGCAACAAATTGGGCTCTTTGCCAGAAAATTTACCCTTGCTGGTTGCCCTCAATACTTTGGATGGTAAGTGGGTTGTGGTCTTGAGCGGGTGGTGGTGGTGGTGGTGTGCTCAGCCCCTTGCTTTCTCCTCTGGACCACAATGAATGTGCCTTTCCAGTCTACTTGTCCGTGCTGAAGTTATCATTATTATTATTATCATTATTATTTTATTTTTTTCAACTGACCATGACACCATTTAGCCGCCTTCTTACCTCATTCCTTTCATTTTTCGTGCCTTGCTTCTACACTGCGCTTGGGTATACGATTCGTTTTCAGTGTCCAACAACTCTGTATTCGTGTTGCCCGAAGCATTGAGCGAAAAGAGCCCTAGCGGCATCTTTGTGAAAATGCCGTTGTTGCGAGTGCTCAACCTTAAGGGCAACCCTTGCGATCCTGATGGGAGCAGCGACGAAGAGTCAGGGAGCGGCGATGACGATGACGACGAAGAAGAGGAAGAAGAAGGAGGCAAATGAGGGATTCATTGCCGGAGACTGATGCGAAGCTGTGTTTCTTTGTTCCATAAGCGCAATTGTGCGCACTTGCGCATATCTTTCTTGGTGGGGTTTCTGACTTTAATCTTCAGGGAACTCGAAGTCGAACTAATACAAACCGAACTCGAACTCGAACTCGAACTCGAACTCGAACTAATACAAACCCAAATGACTCAGAAGCCAGTGCTGCGGGCAGAAGTGTATTTTCGCTGGTCGTTGAATCAATTTAATTATAATTATAGGATGCGCTCTACTTGCAGGCGCGTGTAGGGGATTGCACTTAACTTTCTTTTGGCAGAGACGTTCATAGCAATCAATTCAATTTGAACTGTCTTGCTTTCTTTCACAATCGACAGGCCAAGCGCCAGCGCGCCAGGCCGCGCAGCCGCACAAGCACGGACGCACAAAACGGCTGAAAACCCACAAAAAATGAGATGGGAATAATTTGGAATCCGCACAATCCCCCTGTATTTTTCGTCTGAGTCACCCGTTTCGATTCTTGGAAACATTGAATCCTCTCAATGTTGAAGAGGCTGCCGCGATCGTAGGTTAGGGTATAACAAGTATCGTTCTGGTGAAACAATGCGATACTTATGGGTGCTCTCAGTAGTAACTGTAGGTTTTAGGAACGATTCGGGCGGGCATGTGGCAGCTTTTGTATTCACGGCACCGCCGGTCACAATTTTGAGCTGTGAACGGCTGCCCCGCACACCACCTGAGGGTGGCCAAAGAAGGCGCGGCCACTCTCTTAGCGCAAGCACAGAGTCCACGGCTACTGCACATGCCTCACTAGGCATTGGCGCAAGCTCTGGCACTGCTAGCAGCAGCAGCGCTGGTCGGTATGGCTTAGCAGCCCTTTCCACACGAGCCCAGCGGCTGCGAGAGCTCTTGTTGAACAAAGAAATTCTCAACGACTTAACCGAAGCCGAGTTCGCGCTCACGCTGGCGCAAAGCTTTGAAGCTGCAGGCAACACAGGTGAAGACGAACAGGAGGAAGCGGCGGCGGAGAACAAGGGCTTGTTCGGTGGGGTGTCCTCAGCGTTCGGCGCGTCTGCACGGACGGCCGAACGGCGGGGCGCGAGCAGCATCGACTTCGAAACGTTACTCAGCAAGCTGGCGCGCCACGATGCTAGCCTCGAGGAGCGGCTAGATTCCTTGCCTGCACGTGACGTGGCTACCAAAGCCAGCCCTAGCAGCAGCAGCAGCAGCAGTGGCGCTCCCAGCGCCAATCCCACGGTGTTTGCAGGGCTGAGCGCTGCTCAGCTCGCTACCCTAGCCGCGAGAGTGCGTGACCTCGCCACTGACTTGAGCGCTGTGATGGAGCGCCGGGACCGCGCCCGTCAAGCAGCGGCTCAGAGAGCGGCGGCGGCTGCCGCTGCCGCCACCGCTGCTGCTACTCAAGAGGGAAATGCAACTGATGCATCGAAATCAGATTCTGCAACCGGCAGTGGTGGCGCAGGCTTCGACTTCTTGCGACGCAACAAAAAGATTGGGGCGCTGTTTCCTTCGACGGAACAAAAAGAAACGAAACAAGGAATTATAGACCAAGACGCCAACGAAAGCATTGTTGATCCACCTTCCTCCTCCACAGGAGGTAAAGGAACAACAACCTCTGGCTCTCCTGCGGAAAGTGCTCCTGCTTCTGTGGCTGCTACTGCCGATGACGCATCGTCGTCATCGTCTTCGGTCGAAGAGTTAGTCGAGTCGATGGTGGCCAACCCCAGTGGTGCTTCCAAAGCCATGAAGCAGCAGTTTGCGGTGTTTGTCCGCGAAGACGGCACGGTGGACTTCGACAAGGCGGTGGAAACCGGCAAAGAGGTTTGTGCAAATTCGGCCTCTTCTCATCCCGTTTCCTTGGTTTCCTGTGTTGGCCCTCGTGGTGTTATCTTTGTTAACTTTGTTTTGGAGGTGTTTTTGATTAGTGTGCTATTGATTCGTGCGTGCTCTTCTACACGATATCACTCCTCACCTCTCTACCAACACTGTTGAAACCACCAACACCACTACTACCATCGACACCGCCAACGTAAACCCAACACAGGTGGCTCGCTATTCGGCGGAGCTCTGGGCCAGGCTAAGTGGCGAACCTCCCAAAGGGGATTCGAGCTCACCATCTTCTCCTGCTGACGGCATGGAAGGGGGTGAATCCTCTTCAGGCACTGGCACCTCCTCAGACGACAGCGGCGGTGGTGAAAAGCGCCCACTGCGTTTTGACGAAATCTTGCGACTAGTGGACTCCTCCGAACCAGTGCAAGCAGCAGCCACTCGCTTTGCCAGTGCACAACGGTTGCTGCGCGAGACTTCCGAACGCTTGCGCCCTCGTGTAGATGTCGCGCCGACGATCAACAACAACAACAATGGGTTTGCCGCTGCTTTTACGACAGCGGCTGTAGTCACGAGAGGAGCCACTACGACTGCTACGACATCAACTACGGCTGCACCGGCTATTGCGTCTGCAGCTCCCCCAGGAGACGCCTTCCAACAGAAGCGCGCGCTGGCAGTGGCAGAGCGCGCAGCAACGCGGCGAGCGAGGCTGGTGCGAAATAGTTTTTAGAACTATAATTAGAAACAGATAAACGATGCGATGAACGTAAGATATTCCATCGATTGAATGAGAAAGAGAGAGCGAGGGAGCGCACACTCGCCACATTTTCATTTCCGTGTTTCTTTTTCGTATGTTCTAGGCGGCGCTGGACCTGGACATGGAGCGGAGCTGCGGGGTGCTGGCCACGGAAATTGACCAATCAGCGGCCGAGGCCTGGACCGAATCCTGGCGCAGCGACCAACGACGGCTGGTAAGCACAGAGAGGGTTGCTGTTGAGTTGTCTGCTGCTTCTGTTCTGGATGACTTCAGTCTTTTTGGATCTACGAAAGGTTTCACTCTTCGGGTGGTGCACAGACTCGAATTTTTCTTTAGAGGAAGGCCTTGCAGAGTTGTGTGTAGTATGTAGTGTGGTTTCAATCATATGCACTGGTCGTTGGTACCTGCCTACAGGTGGCGGAGTTCGGCTTGTTGGATGCGCAGCTCGCGGTGCTGCTCGGGGTGTTACAAGCCGCTGAAGAGGAAGCCGCTGCCACTGTTGAGGTGGCAGAATCAAAGGTTGAAGCTAGGTCGCCCAACGCAGCAGTATCCTTTGAGGCCTTGGACGCGAATGGCGACGGCGCAGTGTCAAGAGACGAGTTTGAAGCGTGGAAACAACAACAAATTCAACAACAGGGAAAAGGAACATCGAATGAGGCGGTAGGCACGGGTGCTAGCAATGGCGTTGCAGCAACAGCTACAACGAAGACATCAACAACAGCAGCAGCTTTGCCGATGACGGGCCCAACGATGGATGCGCTAGTGCTTTCGCGCATCGACGCTGATGAGCTGGAAGTGGTTACACGACAGGTGAGATTTTCGTCTTTTTTTCTTTAGATATCATCAACCCTCTCCTCTTTCTTGTCTACTTTTTAATCTTCAGTCTCAGGCGCGCGTGCTCTCTCTCTCTCTCTCTCTATTCATATATATTCTCATTTTTCGCTTCATCACAAGGTTTGTCTACGTATCCTACACCACAGGTGGTGGATTTGGTGCAGCGCTTAGGAGTGAAACCAGTGGACCCCTTCAGCGCTGGGCCAGTGCTCTCCACCAGCCTCGGAAGAGCAGGGGGAGCAGGTGCAGATTCTGAAACAGGCGAAGAAGCAGGCGGAGGTAGCTTTTGGTTGGGCTTCGGTGGCAACAGTGGTGCGGGTGGCGGCGCTAGTGGCAGCGGCAACGGTGTGGGCGGGTTCTTGGGGCTGCCGTCGCCGATTTTGAGCTGGGAGCGAATGCCCCGCAACTTGGGCGAAAGCTGGGGCAAGTTCGTAGGTGGAGTCGACTTTTACGCCACTGGCACCAAGCTGCTGGGAGACGACATCAACGTAAGTTTTAATGAAAGCGGGAAGTGGGGGGCTAGGATTTGGCAACATGTTGGGTTCAGCGGTGTGGAAGTAAACTTGAAAATAAAAATAATGGAGGGCAGAGACGGCTGCCCCCGCGCCCCCCCCCCTCCCCCTTTCTAATCGTTCATATTTATAAAATAGCGCCTTCATGAACCTATCTTCATATTGAAATTTGGACGTCGAATCATACCTCTTTCTTCTCCTATTGTCTGCCTCTTGCCTTGCCCGCGTTGTCTCTTTTACTGCTCGGAGCAGTACGCTTTTGCCCTGTTGCTGAAAGCCGCAGGCGGCACCACGCTGTCTCAGCGAGAAGCGCGCACTTTACGGCGCACCGCCAAGGATCTTGTCACGGTCGTGCCTGTCGTGATCATCCTGATCATTCCATTGTCACCGGTAAGAGTGCGCGCAGCAGCGCACCAGTGCACATACATCCACCGAAACCTCGGCATATTTTTGATGCGTTCGTTGCATCAACTTGTACCAAAAAGAGCAGCGCGTGCAGGTTCCTTGCATACCATAATGAGTGCTTCGCTATTTTCTTTACTATCCTCACTCATTCTTATTATCTCTCACACGACTCCTCCTCCCTGCGGTTTCGTCTCATCCTGCATGTCAACTTTGCAGGTGGGTCACGTGCTAGTCTTTTCTTTCATCCAGCGCATTTTCCCCGACTTTTTCCCATCACCGTTCACTGAGCGCCGTCAGAATTTGATGAAGCTTTATGACGCCATTGCTCCGCCGCCAGAGAACGACAAGTATCAGAAGAAGAAATGATTGATTCGCATTGTTGATTGACGCACCATTTGTGGTGCTTATTCAAAATTTTAGCTAGCTCTTACTCCTTTCTTCTTTCTTTTATGGAAGATACAATATAGCCTCAAAAACACTAACTGACTAACTGGGTGCAAGTAAACTTAAAGCAGCTCGCAGCTCGCCGCGTCATCTTACTACTGAGCATCCAGAGCTCAGAGAACATTTCTCGTTAGACAATAATTAGCTCGCATATCGATGTCGAAGGCCGATATGGCGAAATGGCTATCCTCCATAATAATAACGAATAAGGGCGAATCTCGGCGATAGCGAGCAGCGAGGTCGGTGTTTAAGTGAGTTCAGCGCACACCCCACACCGAACTGGCCCTAAATTTCTAATGCCTTGAGGTTTTTTACAAGGATCGCAGTGGATCAATAGTGCAACTGAGGTACACCACAAAACAATACAGGCATAAATGGCCATATGGGTCAACCCCAACCGCTAATCGCCTTCCAGCAAATGCCAAAACACTTGCACGTGGTATATTCCAGGCACTGTCATCCGAGGGTTCTCGTACCAAACAAACTCAAACCTCTTTGATGAATTCTTAGTACGTGACCCCGCGCCAATGTCGCTCTCATTGGTTTCATTCGTAAGGTGAGCGGTGAGTTCGAAGTGTAGATCGGCGTTTATTTCATCTTCAGTGAGGTCAGGCGGACCGTAGCTGTACCTAGTAGTTGTTCATAGTGATTTGATTGCAGCCCTGAAGATCGAAACTAAAACGAAAGTAAAATTTATCAACTAAGTGGGTAATTTGATGAGTTACCATAGGAGCCAGTGGTGCGTGCCGGGCGTGACGTCGTAAGGAAACTGGTTCGGGGCAAAGACTCGCTTCCGCACTGGCTTCCCTGCATCACAAACAGGACAGATACTGTAAGACCGCTATAAAATGTATACTGCTGTGCGACGAGGTATATGATTGAATATTGACCTGTGTCTTGGACGTGAGGCACCAATGCTTTCCGCTTCCCTTTGGCACATGTACCTGTACAAAAGCCAAACACTGTTTCCCATACGTAGTCGGCTAGAGTTTCGTATAATGGCTCCATAGATGTCAACTGAGCCGCTTTCTGCTCTAGTATAGCTGAGGTTGGGCGAATTTGGTGCTCTCCTGGTACCCATGATGCCACAGAATGCATTGAAGATAGGTGTGCTATTTCTGATGTGATGCGCCGGTTCCAAGGAGGTGCTTGTGATGATGGTGGTCGTGTTCCTAGGTAAAGCACGGGTGCAGCACTGGCACCCGAAAGCGGCTTCGCGCTAGGAGAGTGAGGTTGATATCTGGCTATTTGAGCTGGGACTATAGTTTCCGATACTCTTTCTGCATTGCAGGATGATTCATCCACTTCCTCAAGAGCGGACTGGCAAGGTGAAACAATATCTTGCAACTGCATGATTTTAGATATCAACCCGTAATCACTTCCCAAAACTGTAACATTTAGCCTGCGCGATAACGAGATTTTAGGATAATGTGAAGCATGATTCAAAGGCTCAAGAGATGTGAAGGGTGAAGGGCTGTGGAGTTGCTTGCGTGCAAACCATCATCTTTCATTTTTTATCTTTTCTTTCGGAATCTTCCTTCGGACGAAGGACTTCAGAGAAAAAGAAAAGGAAGAAGATGGCTTGCTCTAATTTTTATAATTTCGGCTGTCACCACTGTCACCTGCTCGCTGCGTGACTGATTCAGACTGATGCTCCCCGCTTACTGTTTGTACGTGGTCTGAGTTGTTCGTGGTCCTTTGGTCCTTTAATAATTTTCATTCTCTAAATTGCTGTGCATTCAAATGTAGTACATTCATACTGCCTTGGGATTAGAGTAGACTAGATTATACTCCCCAATTGCAAAGAAACAACAACAAATAGCATAAAGCTGCGTTTTGATGAATCCTCCAGAACAAGTCTGACTGGGCTGGGTGTCCTTTTGCGTAGTGAAATGTTCATACTGCCTTGGGCTTATTTGTTATTTGGTACACTTACTATGTTACTGTATTGCTAGTGCTCTCTGCTGTGCTGTGTTTTTTGCGCTACTGCTACTAGTACTAAGCCGAATGATATCTCATTATAAAGTTATCCGTCCTCCGAACCCGAACCTCATCTGGCTATGCGCGATGGCAATGGCAATACGAATGCTGATAGAGATAAGAGATAGAATAGAAGTAAAAACAAACACATAAATACAGACAGCACAAACCCCTTATCCATTTCTTATTGGCCTTCAAGTGCGTGCGCTTATCTCAAGGGCTAAGTCTTGTGTTGGAAATATAGATATTTCCTCAGCTCGATACCGCGTGGGCTTTGGGTACCGTGACCGGGATGAGCTTGCGGTACCACCCATACTTGTTCGCATTGTAAACAAGCTTGTTGGCATTGGTGAAGACTGTCGTCGTGAGCAACTTCGTGAGCCCGTAAGCACCACCCAGCGCTGAAAGCATTTCCAAGAGCGTGAAATGCTGAATGGTTTCTTCGTTCACTTGGTCGTAGAGCCGGATGTAAAAAGTCATGTAATCGTTACCGAATTTGGCCTGAGCTCGAGACGAATACTGGGAGAACTTGAGGAGCTTCACAGGGTCTTTTGTGACTTGAGGGATATCTCGGTCCGTTTCAAACGACTGCGTGAGTTGGAGATACGTTTCAATCCCATTCCAGCGATCGATGTCAACATTCAAGTAAATGTTGGAGTTAATCGTGTATTCCCGGGTCAACTGACTCTTCATAACTACGTCCACAGTAAATGTGTTGTCGTCAAACATCTTCTTCACTGCCGTCGAGTTGGCGCATGTCACGTTTTCATACTTGGTATTCTTCACGCCACCGTAATCAGGGCAGCCAACGAGCTTCAACTCAAGGAACCAATAGGCGTCACTGCCGTACTGCCCCTGAACGATAGGTACGTCAGGAATCTCAGACGGGTCGTTGTTAGGTGCGTCGTCGGTGCTTGGCGTGGTTTGCTTCTTAAGCAGCGAGTCAGACATGGCTCGAGCATCGACACACCCTTTCACAGCCGTTTTCCCAGTGGTATTGTCAATTTTGCCGTCGTCGCCCGCGATCGTGTAGATGTTACAAGTGATTGGGTCAGCTTCAACGTAAACTCGCGGACGCACGTCATTATTAGAATCGCCTTCGAAAATTGCACGCCTATTGTAAAATGGATGAGCGCATGCAAGACAGAACGACTGATGAAGCTGGTCGAAATAAAATAGTCGATGGTCACTTATGATGATTGGATAATTGATACTTACAGCCGCGTTTTCCAAATGAAATACGATTCGTCGTAGAACGCGTTGTTCCCGTGCTGAATTAATCCGCCGATTTCAGGAATGGGAGCGAAATCGTACTCGAAGCGTGGGCGCACTATTCGTGGTGAAGCAGGAGTAGTGGAAGTCAGTGGAGAAGGCAATAATACAATTATGTTTTTTTTGTCATCAGGTCGAAAGTACGTGTGAGCTACTGAATTGAATGTAAGTAAGTGCGCACCTTCGGAGTTCAGGCCAGTGACGTCGTTGACAAACTGCGAGATCGACGCCCACAAAAACGCCGCGATGATCGTGACCGCAAGGGCAGATCCAGCCACGCCAATTGCTGAACGCTGAGGGAGTTTACCTCCAGGAGGTTTGTAGGCGAAAAAGTCGCCTTTCAGTTTGGTTTTCTCCCACAATACATTCGGGTTCACTGAAACGGAGATGGCTTGTTCGACTTCCGAAACCGAGCTCGGTTTCGCCCTATTCATGGGAACTTGAGCTAGCGGCTCAGGAGTGCTTACTGCGAGGCCACTGTTCACCAGAAGTGATTTCTTGGCGACACTGCACTCGTCGTCGCTCAAAAATCCGAGCCGGTTAAGCTCGTACAGCTCAGCTATTGAGTCCGTCAGCTTGCCTCCCTTGCTGAGCGTGCCCGGTTTGGCAGTCGAAGTTACCGAAGACGACCTAATCGGAGGAAGTTCGCGGGACGTAGAGCCCATATCGATGTCCACAGGTTGCAAACCTCCCATCTCGAAATCTGTGGGCACAACTTTCGACGAGCCAGCGCCCCACGCCTGGCTACCTTCTTCCGTCATGCTGATTTATACTCCCGTGACCTTAAATTAGACAGTAGGTAAGTGATCTATAACGAGAAAGGAATATAGTTTATGCTATTGAAAATCTCTGTTAGCTCTTTCTTCGAGTACCTCGAGAGATTAACGCGCCTCAAACAGCAGAGCCCAACAACGACTCCAGAAGATGGATCTTGATTCGAAGATGAATGCGTTGGGATTCGCTCGAAAAGTTCACACATTCCTGTCTCATGCCAGGATCCCGTAGTGTACTGTATGTATCCCGTAGGCATTCCGTAGGTAGGTATCCCGTAATACCGCACCCTATACGAGAAGCAAACGGGGTCACGCGTCATGCAATTCCTCGGGGATGGGCGATATTTCTTCTGGGTAGGCCGAAACCCTTCGTAGTAGTTACCTCCTTTGCGAGCGGATGAACTAATTCCAGGTAGCAAGCTCAGGGTATGAAGTAGCGTGCCACTCAAGACCGCCATCATCACTTCCATGGCCACTCGGGCACGTGTGCCTGATTAGCTTCCTTGTTTAAGCCGCTTTGCTTTATTTCTCTGCCTGTTTAACATTCCAATTCCCGCTCCTCGGGGCCTGTGAGTAAAAATTACCCCGCGTATGTCTCTCAGTCCGGGCGTCCAGGCCATAATACTTTAGACGCCGACTAGATGGCAACCTGCTTCGTTAGTCACATAAACTACGTAAGAGCGAGCCACTTATGGCCGCTATCATCACTTCCATGGCCACTCGGGCGCGTGTGCCTGATTAGCTTTCTTCTTTAAGCAGCTTTGCTTTGTTTCTCTGCCTGTTGGCCTTCTAATTTTGGCTCCTCCATCCCGGATCAAAAAGGAAGAAAGAAGCGCTAAAGTAGTAGACAAAATTGTCGTTGCTACGACGCACGCCCCGAAAAACGAAGGGCCGGAGTAGAATGCATTCCTGGACACTCACGTGGATGGCTGATGGCGGGCCGAGCGAGAAAAATATCAATACGAGCCACCTTGGGCTACTACCATCACTTCCATGGCCACACATCCCTTTTCTAGTCTAGTCTAGTTAATACTCTCCCAAAAACAAAGAAAGGCAAGTACACAGCAGTCACAGAGGCACATAAAGAATGCACTTGAGCTGCAAATGCGCTAGCAAATTCGCTCCAGAAGGCCAAT
>Ga0307979_1002431_pt1 | contig 12890 bp, 10 predicted proteins | sample OrgLakmetage1058_FD_201833 | JGI IMG/M metagenome (GOLD analysis project Ga0307979, IMG submission 201833) | Saline water microbial communities from Organic Lake, Antarctica - #1058 | ecosystem: Environmental > Aquatic > Non-marine Saline and Alkaline > Saline | place: Antarctica: Organic Lake...
CTGTTTTAATCTCATCCATTGTACCTTGTTTAACTAATATGTCATTGAGCTTTTTAAATGAAGGAATTAAAATGTACAATAAATATTCTGGTACTGTAAAAGATGTTCCAGTTAAGGGTGATGAAATGGGAGATAATCTAGGAAGAAATTATGCCTTAAACCCAAATCAATCAAATAGAAATTATGCCTTAAACTCAAATCAATCAACTAGCAACAACAACACCATTAATATAAATAATAATAATACTCTTACTCATTCAAATATAGATAACGGCACAAAAGAAATAGTCCGATTTGATAAAAATACAAATGAACAACTGGTCATTGGTTTTAGTACCTTTTTAAAGAATTATAAATATCGTACTGATGAATGGAAACAGAATACCAACAAGTGGAAGAATAATATCAATTCGTTTCATGATGGTTATGATAAAGTTAATGAGAGCTTGAATGACTTGATAGAAAGAATAAGAAACGTGATTAAATTGGGAGACGCAAGTATGATTGATAGATTGGCAAATTTTTATGACGGTATACTTGCATTTCAAAAAATAATCACGGAACCTCTGCCAAACGATACAACCACTGACATACAGACTAATCAAAAAAAAAAGGAAGGTAAGACCATTATCGAAGAGCAAAACACAATTATAAATGAGATCAAGGAGAAAAAGAAATCAATGACTAAAGTCATAAAATATTACTTGACTACTGGTAACATAGATTTAATGGATATTTTCAGAATTTGTATTCTAAGTTACACTGGTGATACAGTATTTGCAAAAGGGGATAAAGAATTCGAAACTTTGCAGTTTATTGTATCATATATCCAATTTGTTAAAGGTCTTAAATTTGGAAAGAAAAAAGAAAATACAGATCCAGAAAAACAAGTAGATAAATTCATCTATAGGGAAAGAAGATTAAATTATATGAAAAATATGACCTCCGTTTATTTTAAGTTAAACAATATACCTGAACCTATTAGGCATCAAAATAATGCTAACCTTAAACAAGAACCTGACCTAAAAATCAAGACAAAGAAGACAGAAAATAAAAAAGGAGGAAAGAATAAATCATCTGAAAATAAATTATTTGAATATAAATATTCTCTTTTGAGCTCAATCGAAAAAGAGATAATATTTAAAAGTATAAACAATGAACTTATTACAGAGAAAGCAATAAACGGAGCTATTTCTAAAGGAAATGAAGTTTTGGAAGAAATATCAGATATTAGGACATTCCTTTTCTATACATCTGGTGATAGGTCTTTTATTCATTTGTTTTCTCAAAACAAGGAAACTGCGATTGATACACTAAGGGAGATGATAGAAAAAAAATCAGAGTCAGTTAGTGAAAACTATATCAACAATACTATTAAGGCTCTGGAGAGTGAATTGAAAGAAATCTCCGATAAACTTGATAATGCTATAGAATCTATTTTAAATATAGTTGTGGAAACTAATACTATTGTGAAATATTTACATAAAGTGGAGGAACTTAGGAATGAATTAAATTTTTTTGTTGGACTGTTTCAAGACCCTCAAAAATTCCTTACTAACTTTACAGATATATCGGATAAAGTCATTGTTTTTGAAAGCGTATTTAAGGAATTTAACGTTAGTCATTTTAGAGATATCAATATTGAAGATAAAGAAAGCTTAAATATATTTGATAGCACAATTTTAGAAAACTGTTCGATGAATATCGTGGATGTTATGATCAAATTCTGCTCTTCTTTTTTTAATGATTATAAGAATTTGTTTAGTGAATCTAGTTTTTATAGAATGGACCATCTTGATGATAAGTTAGATGTACTAGAAAGATTTATCATGGTATTAGAAAAAAGAAAATTACGCAGGTTCAAAAACGCAAAGCATAAAATCCAAAAAAGTCTAATCAGGTTACTTAAAAGTGAGAGTAACATGACATTTGAATCTGAAATACTTAATTTATTAAAAAATTCATACCCGAAAACAGATTATAGAGAAATGAAATATAGCTTTGAGGTAAAGTATAACAGTCTTGACCCATACAATAAGGATTTATATACAGCTGGTTGTATTAAAACCAAGGAGGTGGAAAAAATATATGAAACATTAGAAGCTTGGATCAATGGCTTTAATAATTCACACAAAGATATATCACACTTCAATATATTACCTAGGAATGAAAAAGATACAAATAAAAATCATGTGAATTATCCACTATTGACGTCGCTAATTCTTGATGAGTACTTTAAGAATGTCACAAGCTACGATAAACAACTTCTTAAAAAGATTTTAAGAAATTTCAACAAAGAGGAGTTTTATAGCAACCCTGTTGGTAAACTTAATTTCTTTTCAAATATTCTCAGCAATGTTAAACAATGGTGGTCTAACAATGAAGAAACTAACGAAAAAATTGGCTTCCCGTATCTAAAGAAATATCAAAGATCTATAAAGATTCCATTTAATAGCACTGGAATACCTGAAAAACCTGGCAAAATAACACAAGTGTCTGATAGTGAAAAAAAAGTCAAGATGATAAATACTGAAAATGACCAAGATCAAAAAAAAAACCAAAGATCTATTGAAAAAGCCACCAACATCACTGGAATACCTGAAAAACTTGGCAAAATAAAACAAGTGTCTGATAGTGAAAAAAAAGTCAAGATGATAAATACTGAAAATGACCAAGATCAAAAAAAAAAAAATACATATAATATTCCGAATTATGAGGTATCAAGAAAAATGGATGCAGATAATACCGACTATCCACATACTCAATTATCGTCTTCTTTAGTCGACTATTTTGTGCCTCGTTCAGAATTTATAGTTGGTGATGAAACCAATCTTAGACAAATAATTCCAGTCGAATACAAAAAACTTGATGAAAAAACCAATCCAGCATATAAGCAAATTTCTGAAAATATGAATTTACTTAACGGTTTTTCACATTTAAAAGACGATGTATGTTTTAGATTAGATTCTATTATTCACGAAGTGTTTAGAACCACTCTTGAAAAGTATGAAGAAGAATTAAATAAATCATCAAACAAACTCGAATTTGTTATAAAAATGCTTGCTGAAGCGTTTGATAAATTTTCAGTCATTAAAGTTCTTTACAAGATTCGGGATAAAGAGGATTTAAACCATTTTTATAGTTACTATGTACACTGCTTTGGTTTCTTTCCCGAGTCATTTCTAGCAATTATTGAATTTTTAAAAATTGAAGAATCCACCAAATATGATCGTGATAAATTTAAAAATTTGGAGCATTATTTTAATTTTGTAGGATATTATATTAATGAATACAAACTGTTAAATAAGAAATCAAAATTAAAAATTCTGAGCAGAGACGAATACAATGAAATATTTATTCCCGACGCAACACAAAGAAAAGGATTTACTATCAATTCGGGAGCGAGTTGGCAAATTAAAAATTTCCCTATTCTGGTAAACTGTCATTTCTTAAAAAAAATTTTTGAGAATAGTCAACCATCACCACCACCAAAAAAGATAGAAATATTTGATTCTAAAATTTATCAGTTAGTGTGGAGTATGTATCTTACCGATAAACGTGATAAAAATACTTTTGAGATAGTGACGAAAATGATCAAAGAATTTTATATCAAGATTAAAGACAACTTGTTTACATATGAAGAGTATCTTTACTTTACATACAAAAATATACAGTTTTATATTTCTTATGATATTGAGTTAGGTTCTCAACGAAATCGTAAATTACAAAAATTGAGGAATAGTCTAAAAAAAAAAATAAAAGATAGAGATGTTTTTAAAAGTTTCTATCGTAAAATAGTCATACCTGATCATAGATTAATTTTAGAAGATGTTAATAAAGGTAAGTCAAAGGATGAGAAAAAGAAATCCAAAAAAAAGGAAATCGACGGAAAAGAATGAGAATAAAAATACGACAAATAAATAAAAAAACCATAAATAATACATGTTTTACTTATTTGATTAATTTTCTTGAATTATTTTTAAAATATTATCAGATGTAATATTGTGTGTATGCAATAGTCGTTTAAATGCAATCGAATCCGCTTTCAAAGTGCATTTAGCCACACCCACTAAGTATTTTACAAGCGCCAAGATATGTAAAGATATTTTAGTTCGTGCTAACACATACTCAAGTGTATAATTCCCAATATAGTTGTTAAATTGATGAATGTGTTGATTCATATTATTTAATGTATGAGAATCATACTCAACATCGGTGATATATTCTACCGTAACTTCGTCTGACTTCTTATTCTGGGTTGTTTCTAGTGCTCTTTTGAAGAGATTTAAATATTTAACAAATGTGCTACCAGTTTTAAATAATATTACTATTTTTCTCAAATTTGTGAAACAATTTATTGTTGTTACAGAAAAAAGTTGTACTTCATCGTTCAAGAGGACAATATTTTTTACAAATGCACAGTTCAGATGACTTCCCAATGAGATAGATTCTTCATCGTTCTCAACAATCTTTAAATCATTAAAATAGTATAAGTTCTCAGCCCTAGAATTAGCCAGACAATAATTCAACTTTTTAATAGATTCTATTGTTAAATTATTTCTAAATCTTGGAAGGCTAATGTAATTTACATTTGTATTTAGTGACAGAACCATCATTTTATCCATAAGCAAACTTTGATTTGAAAAAATGTTCAGATGAAGTAATAAATTTTCATATCTCCTATCTTTTATAGCATTCGTGATTCCAATGTAATGTTTTTTCGAAATCATCATCATTACAATCCAGTGGGGGTAAAAAGTCAAATAATTTAGTATATTAATGACCGAATCGTCTGATAAATCAATAAAATTTTTTTTTTCAAGTTTTTTCTTCTTTTGTATTAAGTTAGTTTCACAAGATTGATTTGTGTTTCTTTTACGTTTCATCTTGTATTTTTAAAAATAATAAAGAAAACATTTGATTAATTGATTGATTGATAAGAGTTTTTAAAAATTGAAAAAGTAAAAAAAACTATGAAAAAAAAAATAAATCAAGTTATTCGTAATTTATTTGCTGTGTGGGTAGGTTTGAGACGTCTTCTTCATGGATCTCATCTTTAATATCGTCTGCGATTTCAAATATTACTGGTTCTCTTGTATCGATATTTATTCTGGTCATTTTTGGTTTCTTGAATCTAATCTTAGCTTTGAAAAATCTTTTTCTTTTTCTTTTCTTTACTTTTTTAAACTTGTCAATAAAGACATCTTCTTCATCAGAGGATAAAGGGTCATTTTTTGGGTTATTGTTGTTCAGATTATTTGGTTGTTGTTGTTGTTGGTTCTCTTTACTTGTTGTAAATATTAGTGGACGCTTGTATCTTCTTTTTTTCTTTGGGTAATGTTTCTTTGGTAAATTTTTTCTTTGTTCTTCTATCCAAACACTGAATTTTATTTTCTTTATAGTTGCTTTTAAGTTAGATTCTCTTGGTTCTAGAGTAGTGCATTTATTATTCAACATTTTTTGGTAGTTTTTTTTCCAATAACTTTATAATATTGTTCAATTTTTCAACCAATAAGCAAAAGCAAATAATGGAAAATCGGAAAAAAATGTTACACCAAAATTCGCTGTGGTACTACAAACATCTAAACTTTTTACTAACAATGTACAACAAACCTGGAGAAAGTCTAATTATTCCTAAAAATACGGAACTAAACGGTATATTACTCAAACAATTAATAGAAAACTTTAAATTACGTAAGAAGCAATAGTTACGTAATAATATTAGATAAGAATACTTAGAGGACTCAAAACTATCACAAATAATAAAACATGTTTGTAGGATCCAATAGGTCTATTTTTTTTCCGTTTTTTATTATAAACCAATAGCAAGAACACATCAAAAAGCTTCATACTTGAAAAAAAATGTCAAAAAGAAAGCTGTCTGAAATTAAACTTCCATTCTTTGGTGAATCAAGCATAGACAGAGCTGACATTGGTTTATGTAACCATACCAACCCATTTAAAAAGTTAAAAAGATATGTGGATGTACCTATCCATATTCCTTTCGAACTATGGGTTGACATACTGACATACCTTACACATGATATAAAGACAGTCTTTAATGTTTGCTACACATCGAAGGAGCACTACAATAACATTATTATTGCTAAACGCTTATTTAGTAAAATAAAAGTTACATCATATTCACATCCGTCTATTGTAACATCTAAAAACAAAAAAAGTCAGAAAATTGTAAATAATAAGTTATACTTCAATAATTACACGTTTAAGAGTACAGATAATCATTCAAGTGGCTTATTTATATTACTACAAAAGGTGTCAGATAGAATAGCACACGATGAGCTTTGTATTACATTTGATATTCGTAAATGTTCCGACAACAAACTGATGGCTCTCCTTGGATCAAAGTTTGCAAGTAATATTGTGGAACTGATAATTAATGACATGTACTGTGGAACAATTAATGGTCAATTTCTTAGTTTTATTACATTAATGAATTATACGAGGTTGAAATCGCTAACGCTTAATAATCCACTCGGGTTATCTGAAGAATTACATTTCTTTGTTAAAGAGAATAAAAATTTCAGATCATTGAAAATTACTGGGGCTCGTAAGAATCCCATGATAGAATTTATGCATCCAACGGGTTTGCTCGACAAGTATCCCAACATTGAAGAATTTATTATGATTGATAACGAAATAGATTTTAATGAAATATTTGATTTGGGTGATCTTGTTAACAAATTCAATAAATTAAAATTACTGGATGTAACAGATGTTTCAATGTTTAACGTTAAGCTAAATATTACAAGCCTGATAAGCGTAGGTATTTCATATGAACTTGATCATAAAAGTGATAAATTTGAAACACTTATTTCTAGTCTCTCTTTATCTTTATCTTTAAAAGATTTAAGGTTATCCTTATCTGACTGGGTAATTACGAGTGAAGAGCTAAATTCATTAATTAAACTGCCCAACATTGAATATCTTAGGCTTGATAATTTTTGCATTATGGAAGATAAAATAGTCAAACCATCCAACTCAAAACTAAAAACACTAACCTTTACAGAGTGCACAATGAATCCCAATCTTGTTGTTGAAATTATTAAGCTTGATGGTTTAACAAGTATAATTTTCAAAGATCTTTCGATGGGTTCTAACAGTATTAAGGTTAGAGAAGATGAAATAATGATTAACGAACAAAGTAAATTGGAAAAATTTGTATTTTGTGTTGCGGAAAGCGAAATGCTACATGATTACTATCAAACCATGATTTTTATGATAATGTTGCACTGTCCGAATGTTAAACTATTGAAGTTAAAATTAAATGCGGTGCAACTAAAAAACAAATTTCAATTCTATATACCAGATACGCTTGATATGCTTGAATATGAGATTGGTTTTAGTGGAAGAATTGATGAATTAATACTGGAAGGGCTAATAATCAAGGATGAAAACATGTACAATTTACTGAATAACAATGGTAAGTTAAGGAAATTAACTTTAACAGCATGTTCTGGATTTACGGAGAAATCGTTTAAAAGAGGAGATCACCAAGGCACATCACGTTTAGAAGGTCTAATTATTGAAAAACATAAGTATACTGACAAATTAAACAATTTATCATTTCTTAGTAAAGGGTATGAAAACATGAAGTTTGCAAAGCTAAACTTTAAGTAATAAAATATACAAAAGAATTTTACAAAAAAAACAATGGCAATAATAGTAAATAGAGGTTTATTTTTTAGTTTTATTGTCAAACTTTCTTTTTTTGTTTACCTTTTCCTCAATAGCATCTAAGTAACTAGAAATGTCATCATCATCATCATCATCATCATCATCACTGTCGTCGAATTCGTACTTTTTAAGAATTTTTGATTGTTTTTTCCTTTTTTTTTTCTCCTTGTATTCAGTGACAATTTTATCTATTTCGTCGAAGAAATCACTATCACACATGTCATAATCATCATCATAATTAGTTGTTGGATTATTGTTGTCTGACATTGTTCCTTTTTTTTTTTATATTTCAAAAATTTTATAATGATTTCATTGGTGGTTTTCCAAAAATAGGAGAAAAGGCGGAGATGTATTTGATAATTGAATAAATTCGATTTTTTACTAATTAATTTGTGTGTCATCGAAACTAGAAAGGATATTATTATCATCTTCATTTAAATTCATTGACATTATAGGTGGTTTATCCTCGTCTTCTTCTAACGTAGTATAACTATTACAAATTTTCCTCATTGCTTGAATTTTGCAGTATTCTATGTGATTATTTAGAGTTATGGCAATAGCATCAACACCACATTTTTGTGGTTCATCTTCACCATAAAATTTATTGTATTCAGATACTTTCCTAGGTCGTAAATCATACTCTTTATCATCTACAAATATGCTTGCCTTAATCTCATAAATATCTAAGAAACTTTTTTTATCAACTTTAATTTGAAATGTCCATTGATCAGAATAAATCAAGTTTAGACTTCCCACAAGTTTATCGTAACTTTTATCATGACACTTGTCAAACAAATTCTTCAAATGTTTACGCAACTTTCTTCCCTTCTTAATCTTATTAAGATCCTTTTTGGGCAATTTCAGTTTGATTCTTTCATCATCTGTTGATGCTTTTTTCATTTCTTCTTGTTTTAAAAAAAATTATTTTTTCTATTGAGATTTATCCTTTGGAGATTTATTTCAAGGTAGTTTATTTATTTTTATTTTTATTAGCAACAATTAATCATTTACTTTTTAATAGTTTTATCATTTACTTCTAATAGGAAGTGCTCAACAGCTGAGTGTTAATTGGGTGATTCTTTTACTCTTGATTGGCCAATATTAAAAAGAAAAATAAAATGAAAAAGCTTAAGAATATTGAAAATAAATCTAATAATGATAAAGATACAGAAGTAACTAACTATGATTCCAAGTCACTTTCTCAACTAAATGCAAGTAATCATTTAATTAACTATCGTATGTCTCAAGGTTTAGGTGCTGATGACGATGATAGTGGTAGTGAAGGTCCTTACACTTATGAAGACACTTATTTTTCGTTTCATTCCAAGTTGAAAAAATCAGCTCTTGATAAACCAGAATTATATATTTTCACATTAGATGGGAACATAGGGTCAGGTAAAACTACATTGATAAATAGTAAGTTTATAAAATTCTAATGTGTATACCTAATCATCAAATCAAATAGGATTGGATTCGTATATTAAATCAAAGGGTTATTTAAATGAATTTTTCTTCTGGAATCTTCCTGAATTTGTATTTGATGATGAAATGAAAATATTATTAGGCCAATATTACGACAATCCTAAAAAGTACGCGTTTAAGTTCCAAAATAGGTTATTGATCAAGAAAGCCAATATGTTTAAATCTTTTTCTGATAACTTAATATCTGAAGGCATTAGATACAAAAATGTTGTACTGATAGACCGTTCTTTTGAAGTAGATAAAGATGTGTTTTTTAGAATTCACCACGACGAAGGAAACATCTCAAAAGATATGGTTGATAAGTATGAGTTACTTCATAAGAAATTAATGCAATCAATTTACGCAAATTTTCAAAATGAATATTTACTTGAATTTAACAACATTTATCTGGATACACCACCGTCAGTCTGTAGTGCCAGAATTAAGAGTAGAGGGAGGTGCAACGAACCAGAACAAATTAAATTAGATTATTTAAAGCTGGTGGAAAAATACCATTTGGAATTAAACGCCAAGAGAGACAAAAAAACATATGTAATCGATGGAACGGAACAACAGAATATTCAGATGAAGTCAATTTATTCACTAATACTACAAAAGACTCAAAATAAATAAACTAACTTCAATAAAAAATTTATTTACTTAATTGATTGTTGTAAAGTCAAATAGTTCACCTCCACATGTGACACACACTGGATTTATACCTTGGTAACATTTGTTACATACTCTAAATAGTGGACAAGAACTACAATTACTCCACGAAGTACATCCCGGGCTTCTACAAACAACCTTAGAACAGAACCTGCATCTTTCTTCTGCACACCCGACTTCACATAGAAAACACTTAATTTGTTCTTTTTGAATTTTTATTTGACTTGATACCTTTTTAAGTTGCTTTTCTACTCCTTTCAGCTTTTTCAATTCTTCTTTTGCTTCAGCTAATTTCTTGTCAAGTTCATTTGCTCTTCCCTGTAGCTTTAGTATAAGTCTTGCTTGTTGTTTTATTTGTTGTTTTATTAGTTCTTTTTGTGATTGTTGTAGCACTAATTTCATTATTTTCTTCAAATTTTGAATTTCAATTACCAATTGTATTGGAGGACCAATGATAAACGAGTACAAAAAAAAAACAATGTTGAACATTTCAGAGAAAAGTAGAATTAATAAGAGAAAGAGTAGTCAAGCAAATAATACCAGCTCTAAGAGATTTAAAAAACAAGAACCACCATCTCTAATTATTAGAGAAGTGTGTGATGATGTAATATCAATTATAGTTGAATTCTTAGAATTACCTGATGGTTTAAGGTTCTTCCGAACAAGTAAACGCTTTTGGAGTAAATTTCCTAAAGATTGGTACATTAGCTGTATAAAGAAGAGAGTATTTAATGGTCCTCTTCAGTTTTACCCTTTGAGACCTCTTTGTTTTAATGGTTTAAAACTGGTTAAACCATATCCAAAGAACGTTGAAACTGAAATTGAGAAATGGGAAAAAATTAAAAAAAAAATTGAAGATGAAAAAGACTTACGGAACATAATTGTAATTAGCTATTCTTCTGTTCAATGTTGTAATGTTCAATGTACAAATAAATTCCTGAAAATGTACCCAACCTCATGCTTAAAAAGAATAAAATTATATGAAACTTGTCAGTATTGTGGAAATGAAAGCACAAGTATATGCGGTCGTCGTAGTGGTGCACTAAATAATCAAGAAAACAAACTAGAAGTAGACTTCAACTATTTAAGAAGTGAAATCGGAACTCAAAATTGCTTTATTTCAAAAGAAGAATAAAAGAATTTATTTTTTAAAAGTGAATTATAGTTGTTTCTGTTATCGTTTTGGGAGATTCTCCCGATTTCTTACTTAATTCTTTTATGTATTGCTTGCGCGGATGCTCTTTTTTCATCTTATCCGTTACATGTGTTACAATATGTACTTTTTTCAGCTTTCTATATTTTCTGAGATCCATTGTGTTAGCTTTATTTATAACATTATAACCTTTATAATCAGTACTTTCAGGTACATCTAAAAACATGAATTCCTTAATTTGGTCCAATTTAAAACGAAATAAATTATCCTTGGTGAGTAATTTGTACAGCTTCTTATCTTTAACAATATCGTATAATCTTTTATAAACGTGTCTAGTACCTGGTGACCAAGAATCATTCTCGTATAAGAAATAATTTTTAGATTTGAATAATTCTTCATATGACCTAGGATCAATAGAATCCATTCTTTCTTGAATTGTGTCAAATAAACTAGAAAGATCTGTTTTTGAGTTTCTTATGAATTCAGTAAGCTGATCGTTATCATAAATTTTAAGTTCAATAGCTAAATATTGGTATAACCAAATTACCTTATTAATTTTCTCTCTTAATATTACGGAGCGTGACAAAGAAACGAATTTGTTGGATACTCTCTTCCTAAATAATGAATGGTAATCAAAGTAGTATTGACCTAGATAGAAAAACTTATCAGAAGTCAAATCAGATAAATAGGATTCTTGAACAGAAATTTTATCGACTGCAATAACTAATCTAAATACATCAAGGTCTTTAAGAGATACCATAATTAATGGATCGAGGCCAACGACACCTTTTAACTGCTGACTTAATGTTGATATTGAATTCTGATACTGAAATTTAAAATGGCCCATTTTCTTTAATTTCTTTAATAGCATTGGTGGTAAGTTTTCAACAAAAAGTAATAACATTGGTGCCCAGCATGAGGCATTAAAAGCATGTGAACTTTTTTTTGATCCTTTTTTAACTGGTATCAATCCGAAATATTCTAACAAACTTTCGGTAACTTTGGTGTCTTGATAAACTATGTCAACATTCCTGATCTTGTATAATTCAATCAAATCAACTATATTTCTTTTGTCATAGCAGGCTTTAAATTCATTAGCTATTGTATTAATCTTTTCATCCATCAAATTACTAACTTTTTTAGATGTTTTTTTGATCATACTTAACTCTTCGCTCTGTAAGTAACTTGGAACAACTAAACCTAAGATATCATCTGGTAACACACTTTTTTCTTTCTGTTTATTACTACTTTTTTCACTTTCGTTTTTGTCATCTAGATTAGCACCAATCTTTTCATCTTCACTCTTATGTTTAGGTGGTACGATTATCGTTCCATTCAAGATGACATATTTAATGTTTCCGAAATCCTCAAGATTTAAGTCCAATTCCATATTTACAAAATTCTTTTGATCAACATCTTCTTCAAATTCAGCTCCTGAAATATATCCATTACTCTGTGTTAATGTGTAAACATCATTGTTTTCCTTCGGTTTCATGTGTTTTGTATCGATGTAAACTTGTAAAGTACTAACTTTTGAAATTAAGATTCTTTTCAAGTAACTGACATTTGGTGAAGTCCATAAAAGTGTTTGTCCTAAAGTTCTACCATTTCTTTTTCCTAATTTTAAGAATTCATCCAACATTAAATTGAATTTATCCAAATTATCAGTCTTTTTTGTCTCACTTAAATCAATACCTAAATATTCCATAATATCAATCTCATTAGCTTCAAGTTTATTAACTAAATTTGTTCTCTTCATCAAGTTACTTTTAAATATCAAGAAATTATCTGGGTAATGATAAATTTCATCGTCTTTATTGTGCTCTTTATTCTTGAAAGGAGAGATGACATGTGTTGCAACTTCTCCAATACTGTTCTTAGTAAATGGATCAATTATTCTTACATCTTG
>Ga0307979_1002432_pt1 | contig 12889 bp, 9 predicted proteins | sample OrgLakmetage1058_FD_201833 | JGI IMG/M metagenome (GOLD analysis project Ga0307979, IMG submission 201833) | Saline water microbial communities from Organic Lake, Antarctica - #1058 | ecosystem: Environmental > Aquatic > Non-marine Saline and Alkaline > Saline | place: Antarctica: Organic Lake...
GGCGCTTACGTCAGATTCTTTTGTGTCTTCCGTTTCATCAAGTGTTGGGGCCACTGTGGACGTCACAAGCATATCGTCAGAGGTAACAACAACGCGCAATACTCCACAACCAACTTTGAGTACCGTGGTTGAAGACGTCAGTGAAGATGACGAAGATGAAGGGAGTAGCAACAACGATGAGTCAACAAGCTCTGCCGCAATGGTGGTGTTTGTTCTCGTTGGCGTCGTCGTCTTCGCCGCAAGTGTTGCTGGTTTGTGCTACTTTCGGCGTCGCCTCACGGTAAAGAACCAGGAAACCATCACCAGCATCAATACTGGTATGGAACTGACAGCCGTTCACGTGCAGACGCCAACGGCATCACCAACCGCGACCGAGGTGTCAAGGCAGCCTCCAAAAGTTGGCAGCGTCATAGGATTCTTGGAACAGGAGGCGAAAATATCGAGCGCTCGCACAATGCAATTAGCTGAAAAATTTGCTGAACGTGGATATGAAATCGCAGGCGACTTCGAAGAAATGACGGCGGCTGAACTCAGCGACGAGTACCTTGGAGGTGTTATTGGGCTATTCTTGCCAGAAATACGCAAGTTTCGTACTGCTAGGTCGCACTTCTTCGACAAAGCCGGTACTGTGGGTTCAAGTGATGCTGTTCCTGCGGCGGATTTCCCAATTGAGCACATGCACAAAATGCTTGGGATCTCGTCAATGCCTACACGAGGGATCGTAAAGCTCGAGCCCTTGACAAAACCAACGGTGGAACTTTGAGTTGAATAGGTGTGACTTCGGATATGAATCAATTGCAAGTTCCTACCTTGAGTCAATTCCCGAAAAATACAAAACACGCGTATTCTTGGTTCTTAGATCATATAACCTTAAGCACCATAGTAAGTAGCCGGTTAGACAACAGCCTTATTTGTATTTGTTATTTGGCCCTCTTCATAAAGCTACACAAAACACACAAACACAATGGCCAGCTCGAACAGCTCCTAAAAGCATAAGGCCCTAATAGCTAATAGGCCACAACAAGCGGCAAGCGGCCCGCTTGAATATGGCTATTTTAAAATCTACTGCAACCCCGCGGACGAGGACGGGGTTCCTGATTTGCCTGGTCCTTTATTGCTCAATTGTTGAACAATAGGTGCCTGTTGAGCGCTGATCTTTTGACCTCCTCAGCCCCGTTTTCCGCATATCACGAGTTTCGAGCTCCTTTGCTCGCGCGCCTTCCTCTTTACTATTCTGCGGAGTACTCTACATCCGCATATAGCTACTATCACAAGCGGATTCTTCGTTGGGTAGGCCACGTCGCTCGGATGCCTATGACTCGGGCGCCGCGGCAGTTGCTTACTGGTTGGGTAGCACACTCAAGGCCGAATGGATGCCCTGAGATGACATGGGGTCGGACTTTAAAGAAGGCTCTAAAGTGCAAAGGACTACCGGTCAACTTCAAGGAATGGCGTGCTATAGCAGAGGATAGGTCGGAGTGGAGATCGCGGACGTACTCGAAACCTACTATGCCTCCTTCCGAGCATTGATCCTACAGGGTTCATGAGAGTAAAGATGAACATTGCATTACGCAAAAGGACACCAGCCCAGTCAGACTTGTTCTGGAGGATTCATCAATACGTAGCTTTTTTGCTATTTGTTGATGTTTCTTTGCAATTGGGGAGTATAATCTAATCTAATCTAATCTATACCTCGCCTTCTGAAAAAAAAATCGAGGAATTTGGCCAATGCCCCTCCACCCCTCCTGTGTCAGTCGGCACGTGCTTTGTTAGCGCAACGCACGCGCTTTCCTTTTTCTGCCCGCAGCACTGGCTTCTGTCTCCTGGGTTATCTGGGTTTATATTAGTTTGAATTCGAGTTCAATATACAGCAAGAGTTCGAGCGGGCCCGCTCGGTACAGCGAGAAATTCTCCGAGGACGAGCTGTTTTACTCAGTACCTGAATGCACTGTGCCCAGCGCTCAGTCCCCGATTCCCAGTTACGCATTATTTGAAAATTTCCCGTCGTAAAATTTTGTGACAGGCCCCGAGGGGCCGAAATTAGAGGGCTAACAGGCAGAGATAAAATCCGCAGCAGCGCAAACCAAATTTAAAAGGCTAATCAGGCGCACATGCACTACAACGTAGTCTCTCAGGCGCGACCCAGAAGAAGAATCGCCCATCCCCGGACAGCGCACCCCAGTGGAGCTAAAATCCATTTAGTGCTCTAAATAGCCAGCACTTAATTCCACCACCAAGATACGGCCGACCCAGAAAGCCCCGGGGGCTTAAATTTAATGCTAAATTTAACGTTATTCTTAGCCAATTTAAGCCCACTAAATTGGCACTAAAATCCACCGCCAAGACACGGCCGACCCAGATAGCCCCGGGGGCTTAAATTTAAAGCTAATTTAAACGTTAATTTAAACGTTACTCAGTGGAGCTAAAATCCATTTAGTGCTCTAAATAGCCAGAAAGCCCCGGGGTCTTAAATTTAATGCTAAATTTAACGTTATTCTTAGCCAATTTAAGCCCACTTAACTGGCACTAAATTCCACCATCAAGACACGGCCGACCCAGAAAGCCCCGGTGGCTTAAATTTAGTGCTAATTTAGTGCTAATTTAGTGGCATAATTTAACGCTAAATTTAACGCTGAATTTAGTGGCCTAGAAATAGCGTTAAATTTAGCGCTAAATTATAGCCCCTCCACCCCCCTTCCATTTCTTAACGGAGTCAACTCCAGGACACCGCCGATCCAGAGTGGCTAAGAGGCTTAAATTTAGTGCTAGTTTAGTGTTGATTTAGTGCCAATTTAGTGCCAATTTAGTGCTTAAATTTAACTTCAAATTTAAATTGCATCTTGTTTAACGATTTATAATGCGAATTTATTTAATTGTTTAATCCAATCCAAATTTGACCTTATTTTGTTACGAATAGGAGCACATGGGGTTGGGGGTGGTGTTCCTCCCAACTTGCGTCATTTTCAGAAGTAAATAATAGATATACTGGTGAAGCAATTGCCGTGATTAGCCTCATTGTTCGTGCTATAATAATGCAAATTCGTGACGATGCTAGTTATGCGAAGCGCCAGCGACGTGTAGAAGTAAGTGATCTTTTCCATTGAAAACGCAATGCGATTGAAAATTTAAAAACTCGGTTGTGCTATACTTAAAGGCAACTAGAATATCGATGCCATTGCGTTCATTCCAAGTGCCTCGTTCTGTTGTGGCAACGGTGGCTTCAGATCAACTCGATACCGCACCCTTAGGCAGCAGATCTTTTGGTCTAGCTAGGCTAGAAGAGATGTCGATGCAGTAAAATTCACTTCGAATATTTACTCTAGTGATTCAGTAAAGTGCACTTCGAACATATACTCTAGTCAAGGAAAACGTTCGCATCCACGGTTTGACTTCATACCTCAGGCTTTGGCTCTAGCCCGGCCCAAGCTAGAACCAGTTATAAAATTTCTCAATGTTTGGGTGGAGTTTACCACTACGACCCCCAGAAAGGAGTGTGAATTTTTGAGCTACTTTTTAGTGCTGGTAACAGCGATACGGCCTATATACGGCCGTCCAAAATTCTGTATATTTGGGCTACGTATTTTGAGGCGCTTTTTAGGAGCCTTGGTCTTTGGCTTCCAAACATTCAAAAATTAGAATCCTCGTGATCGGAACATCTTTTTTGGGATTCAGGTAGGTTTTGTGATATGTATAAGCCGCATTTACTTTTTATTTATTTATTTGGATCAAAATTGTTACTTATTTTTACGAACCCTAAGGAAACCCCGAATTCCTGATGCCAGGAATTCAGGAAATAATAAGTTCATCGGGAATCGATTACTGATTCAGGAATTCGTCGGGAAATTAGGGGAAGATTCCTAGAGATTATAAGGAAATGGTACATGGCCTTACATAAACCGTACATCTAGTACGTCTTTACCTACATCCCAGGTGACCGTAAAATTGCGAATTATTTATTCTATCGTATGGGTTTCCTTGGTCGCGCTCGTTGTGAGCTTGTTTGTGTCTGTCGGCTCTCATGAGCGAAACCCAACAGTGGCCTATTGCTTAGCCGGCTACCGTCTGCATCTTGGACGTTTTCGGGGCCAACCCTAGCAGTTCAAATTGGTTAAGTTTTGCGCTGGAGAGGGTGTTCCCGTCGGTTACCATGCATCGTTATCAAGCCTAGCATAGATGGTGCAAGGAGGTCCTACAGATAAGGATCTGCTGAATAACCCTGCAGTAAAATTAACCGCTTAGGCCGGCTTTTCTTTTACCATGGACTCAGAATTGCAGGTAATGTAAGGCTGACCTCGTTTAATTTTCAATTCAAGAAGGCTGTTCATCATTATTACTACCTCGGCTTTTTTTCTTTTTCTTTTTTTGGCATGTTTGCTTTATCTTCCTTATATTTGCCGCCAGTTTTACCTCTTTGTGGCGGGCTTTTTCGGGCTGCCTTGCTGCGCGGCGTGGGCCTGCGTTACCTGGCGATCGGAACTCGAAAGTTTATGTTGTGGTTGTCGCAACGAATTCAAGGAAGGCGACGATGGAGACGATTCTGACGATGGCGATTGCAGTAGCGACGGCGACGGTGAAAGTTTTGACGACGAAGCAAAGAAAAAGCGTGGGCAAGGTACAGCCAACGGCGACGCCTCAGCGCCAAGTCCAGCAGAAGGTGAAGACTTGGAAGACGGCAAAAGAAAGTCATCTAGGCGCCAAAGCATCAGTGGCAACCAACGCCGCAAAAGTGGCGCCAACAGCAGCAGCGGGAGAGCTCAAAACGGGAAAGAAACGGAAGAAACCAAGGACAGTTTCGGCGGGTGGGAATATTCCCCCGCAGCCGCTTCCTCTCGGAAGCAAGCAGACAACGGCAGCGATGAGTCAGCCGCAGCTCGGCGCAATTCAAAGCTGTCGGGTGGGCGGAAGCGGGTCAGTTCAGCGGCTGCTAGCTTGTTTCGGCGGGAATCACGGCGCGAATCTCGGCTGGGGAAAGAGGGAGAGTCAGCTACTAGTAGTAGTCGGAACAGGCCTTCCCTGTTTTTAGGGCCCTCGCCGGGCAGTGCAAGCTGGGTCCCGAACCAAGCGAGCGAAGGAGTGGCTGAAGACATTGCCCGCTTGAAAGGGTTGTTGAGAGCCGACGACGACGCGTGTGCCGCAGAAGCGGCGCAGTTGCGACGGCTGAGCCATGCAGGATGGACGGACCAGGTAAGCGTAAATTTGCTCCTTTTCTTGCTATAGACAATATGTTCTTCAGGATGAAAAGCGCATACTGTAGTTACGACTCCTAATACTGCCACTGCTACTAGGAAGGGTGATAAACATGGTGCACTTTTTAAACTTTTAAATTGCTGGAGGATAAAGGATAAAGGCGGGAACGTTAGCGCGTCTTCTTCTTCTGCCTTCTCTCTGCTATTTGTCAATGTTTTTGCAAAGGCCTCCACCCCGGCGCTGGCGCCCATTTTACAAGCAGCCAAACTCACTTCGCACGAATTCGAAGCCTCGAGCTTGGCGGCAGAATTGACGAGCAGAATTGAAGCGGCGGTGCAGGTAAGGCAGCGATATTGGTGGAGGTTTATGGAGATGGGGAGGAGAAAAATAGTAATAATGGTGCAGTAAATAATGTTATATCAACAGTCTTTATGGCAGCAGTAGCAGTAGTTGCAGTAGTGACTTCATAGCATAAAAGTTCCACCAAGAGCCTAGTTCAGATGGTATATTTATCTCTTATCGTAACCACATCTTTGCTGTTCTGTTCTGTCACGATACAGGGCCACGAAGATTTTTTAACGAAAATGGAAGCCACCAACTTTGTAGTCGACCCAACGGCGTTTGTGCAGGTAATAGAGATAGTGGTAGTGCTTGTTCATTAGCTAGTTGGTGGTTGGCAGATGGTTGTTTGTTGGTGATTTAGGCACACATGCACACACTTCTTATTTCAAGGTTGTGTAGTGCGGTGGCGTGGATATCGCAAAAGGTAGGATTTTCACTCTGTGCTGATTTAGTTTGTTTCCAAAGGATTGTGTGCTTCTCTTGTTATGACGCTCTATCGTGTTTCCACTCTTAATCCTCTTTGAACCACCTCTTTCTTCTTTTTCTCTTATATGCCGTGCTCTCCATCTCAGGACGGCGAATACCGCGCTGGCTGTAAAGCAGTGGCCTCATTGGTGGAGAGATTTGGCCTTGATAATGTTCAGCGAGTGTTAGAAACGCGGCGATCAGCTACAGCGCACTACGATGATCAAGGTGGCCATTTCAACGACGACGACGACGAGTACGACAACGACGATGATGATGTAGATGAGAATGGTGACCTCTATGACACCGACGCCAGCCAAGCAGTGGAACCTCTGCAAAGGCGAAGTGCCAGCACAGGAGTTTCCAGCATTACTTACAACAGCGGGCAAGGTATAAGCAGCTCAAGCAGCAGTGGGAGAAGAGCGAGCGGCAGCGGCAGCAACAGCAGCCATTTGTCGAATGAGCTGCGCGTTGGGGATTTCGTGCAGTGGTGCCAATCCGACGAGGATTTACCGGAAGGGGCCGTTGGAGAGGTGCGTGTGGGGTGGTGTCAGCGGAGATGGTGGTGGCGATGTTGACATTGGTGCTCGTTGCGTGATGTGCGCTATTTAGTGCCTTTTCAGTTCAACGAAAAAGATGAAAAGCTTCAATTCCTGCTCTACATTCAATTCAATTCTAGTCTAACCTTTCTTGCATTCAAACTTTTTTCCTATTCAAGACTCTTATACTTTGTTTTACACTATTCTAGGTGGTGGGCTTCAAACTCGACTCCAAAGGCCGCCGCAGAGCTACTTGCAAGTTCCCTTGTGCCAAAACTCCTTTCGCACTCCTCCTAGACCAGTTAGTGCGTGAGCCAAGGCCGCATACGACGAAGCCTTCTTCTTCTTCTTCTCTTCATAAGGGAACCGATGCCGCAGCAGGCTCTTCTTCTTCTTCCTCCTCATCTTCGTCTTCTTCAACGTCCTCGGCAGCCGCTGCGGCCGCCGCAGCCGCCGATATCCGTGCCTCCAAGACCACTCTAGCCACAATTTCTCCCGCTGATTTTCTGGAAGCGCCGGAGGCCGAACAGCTGCGGTGGCTGCAGCAGTTGCCGGTGTCGGTGTTTCTGGCAGACGCCCGCTTGACGCAAGTGGCGCTGTGGCGAGCTACGGGGCAGACCGCACCGCATGACGCCTGCACGCTGTTGAGAGAAGCTCTGCCGCATGCGAGGGACAAAGCCAAGCTGCTCGCGCAACTAGCGCCGGCCACTGCTGGCATGGTAAGCTTGTGGCTGTTGTGGCATAGTTTACTGTAGGTGTGCAAGGCGAAGAGCGAGTGAATACAGTGGTACAGGGAGTAGATGGAAAACGAATGAAAAGGCTGTGACGTGTTCTCGTCTGTTTTATGCCCTTATCCGTTCTGCGCATGTATGTTATGTGATGGCGTGGTTCGATCTTTTTCCTGCTCTACACGCAGTTGCTGCTGGAGTTGAAGCTGCGAGGCGACTATGCCAACGTTCTTGACGCGTTTCCCGCACCACGGCGGGCGAGCAAACTGAAGCAGTCTTCGCCGCCTCCTTCTTCAGCACGTGCCTCAGCAGCCAATGAGCGGTCGCCAGCGAGGCGCGCGGTGGAAGCGTGGCTGAAGCAATTGTCCAACGGCGCCTTTCTGGTCGCCCCCGGAGGAGAGGGGGGTTTGGGCCGAAACCAAGGGGGCGGTGACAATGGAGTCAACGAAGACCAAGACCAAGACCAAGAAGATGAAGACCCGCCCTTGCCTCGAGGCTTATCAGCTTTGCCGTTGGAGCTCTCATGGGACTTGGTCTCGGGTGGTGGGTCCGCGGCCTCGGTAGCGGCCTTGCTGCAAGGTCTGAAAGTGTCGGAATCCGTGAGTTTGCTCCTCGAGTTCCACCGGCGGTCCGCGGCAGGGCCCATTTTGGACTACCTCGGCCAGACCATGCCCGGGTATGCTGCGCTAATGTGTTACATGCTTGAACTCATGACGGAGAAGAAGTAGCTCGCATGCGAAGAAGAAATGAAGGATAACCGGATTCTTTCTCTTGAGCATGATATAATTTCCATTTCGTGTCGTTCGCTCATTCCCTTTGCCCGTTCCTGCTTGTTGCTTCCCTCCCTCTTTTCTCTTGATACTTCCGCTAATGTACAGAGGAGTCGCCGCGCTCTTAGCGCAATGCCTGCCCGAAATGGCTCCTTCCTTGCTGCTCGCCATGGATGTACCGCCAAGAGGCCGCGCGCTCGGGTGCTTGCCGATCGACGCTCAGGTGGCTTGCCTGGGGGCCATGAATCGTGCAGACCGAAACGAGACCCTCGAGGTAAGAAAGAAATGACAACACATGTGGACGTTTGCGACGCTCCCTCGCACTTCAACATCTATTGTATGGAATATGTGATGGTATCCGCCCCACCCCCCCCTTTTTTATTATCATTTTTTTCTTGACAGGCGTGCACCTTTCACCACCCAGACGAACGCGCTTCTCTGGAAGCCACGCTCAATCGTCTCGATGCACGGAAAGAGAGCAAAAGTGCGAAAGCAGCAGAGAGAGCGAAAAATCGTGCACACCAAAATGGCCAGTCTGGGATGGGCAGTAACAGCAATGGCAGTGCCAGTGGTGTTGGCGTAGGTAACGAGAGCAACTTGTCGTTGCGTTCTCCCTCTCCAGCTGCTGTTCCACCGCACCACCACCACCACCAGAACCAGAACCAACAACACCGTGATTCTCTAGCGCCCAGCGTGCGCTCTTCCTTTGCGGGTTCGGAAGCGAGCAGCAGTGCAGGCTACGGGGAATACCGCCTAGAGGACTACGACGCTGTGGAGAGGTTGCGAACGCCCAGCATACAGGTAGTCATGGGCAACGTTGAGGAGGAAAAAAAATAGCCTCACATTATTTCAAACTTATTGGTTTTATTGTTAAATCTCAACGTTGTAGTTTCTTAGTGGCTCGCATAACATGGAAGTTTTCTCTTTGCCCGGGAACTTCTCTTGTTCCAGGGTAATTTAGCCGTTGAGCGCCCTCTGGGGAGGCCGCGTCCTTTGGCTGGCTACGGTCCTAGAGACAGCCAAATCCACAGCGGCGGCGGCGACGAGTATGAGGATGACATCTTAGGGGACGGCTTAAGCTACGAAGACCGTTTGCGGTACTGCGACAATTCTGACGAAGTGGCCGATGAAGGGGAGCTGGCGGACTTGGCGGAGCTTCAAAAGTCGGGTGTGCGGCGCCTCAGCCGCACCGAAAAGAAGCGCTTCAGTGTTTTGGACGCCGCTTCCCGGGAGCGGCGCAAGTCGCGGTCTCGCGCAGTGCGTGGCGGCGGGTTGGACGCAGAAGATTTGGAGGGTCTGTTGGAAGCTCAACACTGGGCTCATGCGCAGTCAGGAGTGCCCCAGCCAGGCCAGCCCGGCTACCAGGAACCAGCCCCAGTGCGAGAAGAACTCGGGTGGGCGCCACAGTCTACTGCTGTGGGTTTAGCGTCGGGGCGGAGGCCGCGCGGCAACAGCGGTTTGCAGGCGGAGATGGCAGAGGGGAGCGAAGGCGAAGAGGACGACGACGGAGAAGACGGCACGCAGCGAGACGTGCGAAGGCGCACGGCGGATGGAGACGACGAAGATTTGCACCTCAATCACACCCACCATGGCTATAATGACGATGATCATCATGGTCGAGGAGACGAAGATCGAGGTCTCCCGGAAGAGGAGGAAGGCGGTGAAGAAGCATCGTTTCGGCACTTCAGTCGACGTGTAGACTCCGAACGCCGAGCCGCTACTACCAGTGGTGGCGGCACTGCTGCTGGACCAAGCGCCAAAAACGCTCCTTCTTCTTCATCGCTCAGAGATGGAGAAAGGCATCAAAGAAGAGGTCGAGGAGAAGTGGAAGGAGAAGGTGATAATGAAGGGAGCGAGGAAGGTGACGATTCGTTCTTGTTTGGCCCTACGCGAGAGGAGGACATGTCGCCGATTGCAGTCGGCAAGCAAGCTCCGGGAGGCGACCACAGCATCCTTGGCGTCGGCGAAACCTCAGTGATGCGCTTGGCGATGGAAGACGCCCCGCTCGACGATTTGAGCGCCCTAATTGGCGGGATCGGCGACGAAGCTTACGACGGCAACGGTGGCGGTGAGCGAAATTGGGGAAGCCCCCTGTATGATCCTATCGCAGCGGCTGCCGCCTCGGCCTCTAGGGGCAGGAGCCGCGCTGTTGACAGGAGTAGCCATGGCGGGAGTGGCGGCGGCCGCGGCGGTGGTCGTGGCGACGGAGGAGCGGGAGGAGGAAGGGGCGGGCGGAGCGGGAGCGGGAGCAGCGGCCGCGGCGGAGGTGGGCGACTGAGGTCCCCGCGTGTGGTGGGAGCATCCTCGCAGGCGTCGAATACTGGAGATGAGGTGCCTGAGAGCGATGACTTGAGCAGCAGTAGCAACTATGTCAATAGCAGTGGAAAAGGAGGAGGCATAGGCCGCGGGAAAGGCGCGAGTGGCAAAGGCGTTGTTGCTGTCAGTGGCAAAGGAGTGGCTGGAAAAGGTGGTAAGGGTGCTAGCGGGAAAGGCGGCAGCAGTGGCGGCGGCCGAGGCGGGAGCGGCACACCGCAAAGCGCTGCTGCTGGAGCCTCCACCGCTAGTAGCTACGCGAACATCATCGCGGACTTAGACTCCGAAGCGGCAGCAGCACCGCGCACGACACGCGTGCCTCGGTTCGGTCCCAACGGCTATGAAACGCAACAGCGCAAAGCCGCCGAAGCAGCCGCAGCAGCAGGAGCAGCCAGTGATTCGCAAGCAGCTTCTCTGTCTCAGCTGGAAGCGGCAGCAAGAAGAGGTGAGGATGGCTCTGATGATGAGGAGGACGATGAGGATGACGGATCGCGTTCTGCTGTCGAGGCAGCAGCAGCAGCGGCTGAGGCAGCATCGCCGGATCCAGAAGCAGCAGCCCTTGAACTGCTTATGCACGCAGCAAGCGGTGGTGTGGCTGGCGCTAGCAGCGGTGGTGGCAGCGGCAATAGAGGCGGTCATACTAGCCGAGGGCAATCGCCGTCGGTGCGTCGAAGACCTCACAGCCGAAGCCCATCTCGTAGTCAGACTGGCAGCAGCAAGAGCCCGAGAGCGAGGCGGCCCCTCGCGGGCACAGCAGCGGCAGCACCACGCGCCCATGCATCGGAGCGCTTTCAAGAAGATGACGAAGAAGTCGGCACCAAGGAGATGGTGCCAGTGTCACCTCCGAGCACTAGCCACGCAAGGAAAACGACGTTGCCGCCTCGGCCGACGCAACCGCCGCCTCCTCTTCCGCCTTCTTCTTCTTCTTCTTCAGCACTAAAGGGCACTGCGCCCGGAAGCAACAGCCGCAGCAGTAGCAGCGGTAGCAGCGGTGGCAGTGGCAGTGGTGGCCGCATTGCGGATTGCGACAAAGGGCATGGCCTCAAGGAGTTCTTCACCCCCGAAGAGGGCTGGTACTGCAGCTGCTGCCATGATCTTGACCCAAATTGCGAGCGTTTTGGGCCTAACCATCGGATGTATGGCTGCCGGTGAGTTCGAATTCAATGGATGCATGACTTGAGGGTATATAAGCCTCTGGCATACTTTGATGTCTTCTTAAATTGCCTTTATCTGCACGATTTCTGCCTACGTTTATATGTTCTCTTCCTTCAAACACTGCGCTCGTTATTCTTCAACAGGGAGTGCGACTACGACGTGTGCGTGGATTGCTGGGCTGCACCTCCAAAAGGCACACCAAGCAGCCCTGTAGCTTCATTGCGCCCTCAAGAGAGGGCCCGCCGCGAAGCCTCTTTTACAGGTGGGGGTGTTATGGACTCTTCGTCCATCATGGACAACACCCTTTCCCCCCTTTCTGAGGGTACCGCGGCCACGGAAGGGGCGCAGCAGGCACGTGCCGCTGCCGCTGCCGCCAAAGCAGGAAGAATAACAGGAGGAAATGCGAAGCCTTCCTCGAGGAAGAACGCCCACACTGGTGGGAGACTCGAGTATGCCGCATTTAACGAGGAGGATCCTATGCAGCGACACGCAGCCCCATCTTCACGGTCCAACTCGAGTGGAAGGTCCCCAAAAGGCGTGGCCTCGCTCGATCCTTCCTCCTCGTCGGGCATGGGAACTTCGCAAGCACCGCCGCCTCCACCGCCGGACGCGAGCGGCGGGAGCAGCAGCAGCCGCGAGAGCCGCACTCGGAAAGGGCGAGCAGGCCGCATGCGGAAGCGCGGGCAGTCGCCGCGCCCCACGCACGATGATGTGGAGGCGTTTTGAGGCTTTACTCAAATAATCGGAGGATTTCTTTTCTAATGCCTTGTAGGGCACTCCGCTAATGCAGGGCGCTTAGTACTGATTACTTATTCTTAATTGGTGCCTCGTTGTCGTTCCTCGATTATCAATTGTTACGATTTCTATTGGCCTTGGACATCAAGTCGGACTGGAAGTCATCAAAAGCAAGAATACAAGAACCAAGAAGCAAGGCCGTTCAGCGTTCAGAATGTTACTAGTTCAGCTCCTAGCTTCTACTGGCTTTCGACGAGTGTACTTTCTGGCGCACCGAGCACCGAGCATAATTCATCGTTGTTGCTTGTTGCATTGCATGCATACCGCAATAGCCAGAGAAAGAGAGAGGAGGAAACAACACACAACACGCAACACGCCCTTCTTTTTATATTATATCTGGTGCGCGGGACACTAGGTTAAGATTCACGCACGTAATTACGCGGGAATCACGCGGAAAGTTAAATTTTAACCAATCAGACGTGGTTTCCGTCACGGGAATCGGCTCAGAATAGAGAATAGAGTGACGTTATCATGGAATCTCCTCGAAATTTTCAGTAACATTTCGCACTTGTCTGTATGCGCACAGCCATGGTCCATGGCGATGAACACTGCAGCTGAAGGCGCACGCACAAGGCGGGAGGAAAGGGCGCGAAGA
>Ga0307979_1002435_pt1 | contig 12870 bp, 15 predicted proteins | sample OrgLakmetage1058_FD_201833 | JGI IMG/M metagenome (GOLD analysis project Ga0307979, IMG submission 201833) | Saline water microbial communities from Organic Lake, Antarctica - #1058 | ecosystem: Environmental > Aquatic > Non-marine Saline and Alkaline > Saline | place: Antarctica: Organic Lake...
GGGCGTTTTCACTGGGAGGAACCATCGAAGAGGTGGCGCCCCATTGCCCCGACGCAGATTCGTTGACACTGCCAAGCGAGTCGCTGTGGTTGGTAGCACTGAAATTTACGGAGTCCTCGCCCCACCGGCTGCTGTTGTTCGTTTGGTTCGGGTCGTAGCGGTGGTTGGCGGCCTGGCGCGCGCTGCTCGACCCACTCCGGCTCCACAATTGGTTGCGGTGGCTCACCTGAGACCCGGGCGCGATGCCCATGGTGCGCTGCAGGTCATCCATCCAGCTTCTTCCTCCACCGCCGCCTCGGGTTTGGCCTGGTGGTGACCCGCTGTGGCCCCTCGACCGCTCCCGGTATTCCTCAGCCCTCGCGCCAAACCCACCACCACCGCTGGCCGCCGTTTGGCCCGTGTTGGGAGTTAACGGGCTTGTGCTGCGGCGGTCTTCGTCCGACGGCTGGTGGTTGGCAGCACCACCATTTGTGCGAAGGTAGCCCGGCCGCAAGCCAGTGCCACGGGATTCGCGTTCGGTAGGGCGGCCTCGGTGCACTACTTCGGCCACCTGTTGATTTTTCAGAGAAAGAAGGTTGAATTAGAGGGGGGGGGGGTTCAAGTGCGCCAAAGGAGCAGATGGCATAGAGACGTACAAGTCTCAGGATAATGAGTGATGTGTGAAGTTGCGACAAGTAATCGTGAGTTTAGGCCACCTCTACCTCTTGGTGGGTGGTGCGCTGGCTGTAGGTCAGAGTGCCACTCATGCCACTAGTTGCGCTTCGGCCACCGTACTGCGAAGGCTCTTCGTTCACACTCATGTCCGGTCCGTCCTGGGTCCTGCCTGTGCCACCGAGCCCTGCGTCTTCGAGCACTAGCGTGCCTCGGCGAGGGGCGGGGCTCTTGGCGACTGCGGCGTCGGCTTCCCAGTCCAAGAGCGACCCCCGTCGCAGCGGCGCCTGCCATTGGCTCAAGGATTGAGACCCATTGCGGCCTTGGAAACTGCGGTTGCTCTGGTGGTGAGCATTTTCATCGCTACCACCGTCGAGGCTGCTGCCACCGGTTGCCTCGAAGGCGTCGAAACGCAACGAAGTTTCCGTACTTTCCACATGCCGCATCGTGCCGCTCAAAATGTCGCGAACGTCAATGTCAAGCAGGCTCGACGGCGGGGCGTGAAAACGCTAGGGAGAAAAACGGAGAAAAATGGAAAGAGTGGAATTTTAAGTATAGTTGCTAGGTGTGTTGTGCTTTTATTGATACAAAGAGCGGTCTGACTCTCGCTGTGCAGCCTACCCCACAGCATTCTCTCTGTGTTCTACATCGTGTCGCAAATGAACTCACTCGTTCAGGCTTGAGAATGGAAGGCTTCCTGCGAAGCCCGCGAGACGCCGCTGGGGTTGACACGTTCATTTGCATGCTACTGAGCGACGGCGCGCTGCTCTCCAAGGTTGCGGTATCGTCGCAGTCGTCGTCACCACTGTTCGATGGAAGCGAGGGGCCGCCTCGCGGTGACATGACGCTGCTGCTGCCCATCGATTCCCGGTAATGATCGGCAGGGCGGCGGCGCACGGCCTTATTTTCTTTGTCGTTCAGCATGGTGCTCAAGTTGAAGGCTTGGTCCAGGTAAGAGTACGAGCGGCCATCCACGCTGGCGCCCGTGGTGGCTGCGTCCGCCACGGTCGAAGTATTCCCGTTATTGGGCGAGCGCACGTCCCGTGCCCCAATCGGACTTGAGGCGGAGCCAGGGCTGCGTGGCTTGAACTTCTGCGGAGATCGAGAGCGCGAGTGCTCGGGCAGCGGCGATTGCCTCGGTGACCGCGAGCGGTTGCTGTCGTTGATGATATCCGTGGAGCGTCCATAGGGGGAAATGTCACGGCGGTGAGCGGGGTTGAGAATTTGAACAAGCGGTGACTTGTCGGTAGGTTCCAATCCCCAGTCCAACAAGTCTTGCCTTAAAGTAATTCGGTGCCGGCCGCTCTGCGACATAGCTGACGATAATGAATGAACGGCGTGGGCAAGATGCGCACAGGCACCAACGTCGTGTAATCCAACCGCTTTTACAGAGGGGATTAGATTCGAAATTCAGAAAATCAGGAACTTTTGATGACCAGAGACGGAAAATCGAACAACTACTCATCTTTCAAAATCATTCAACCGACGACTCGACTGGAGTGCCTGCTGGAGCACAACGCACAACGCTGAACACGACCGAGAAAACCCCCAGCTCAGTGCAGCATCTCATGGTGTGGTTGTAAGTAGGCATATCTTAGAGCAGCTGTTGTAATCTGAATGAGGCCATCCGCAGAAGAGGCTGCACCGGTGGTTACTATTACAGCGGCACCAGAAGTCGATGATGAAACAGCTCCGGTGGGTGGCCGGCTAACCGCACGTCTAGCAGCAGCTCGGCATGAAGACAGCACATACAACGGCTCTATGACTCCTAGTGCTCCTGAATTAGTGGGTCAAAGTTCTGATAATGTCTGTAGCGGTGCTCACGTGGCCGTGGGCCTCCCTCAAGGCTCCTCACATGAGCCTGCAGCCAAAGAACAGGTCCGAAAGACGCCGCCACCACCGCACGCATCGCAGCCACCACCTCCGAAAAAGCTTAGCATTTGGAAGCAATTCTGGAACTTCGTAGCTCGGGTTCGAATCGCTATGGATACCCCTCTCGGGCGGCGGCTAGTCACCTTCTTCTCGCGCTGCCTGATGGCTCTCGACACGGTTCGTGGGGTTGCGTGGAGTACACAGTTCGGGGATTTGTTGGGTTGCCAAGTTGTGTAGTAGAAAGATTGGTGCAAGGGTGGGTTTGGGTGGAGAGAGAACGGCGCATACATGTGTTCATGGTTTGGTCGTGTTGTTTTTTCCTGGAACGCGCGATGGGTTGTTGACGGCAGTGCGTCGATTTGATGACAGCTTCTCGCAATGCAAGCTTAATTTGAGGAGCCTGCGCGAGATTATTTCTCTGATGTCTTGTGCTCACCTCCGCCTGCGATGAATTTTCAACGGCACTTGCCAGGGTACCGACTGGGCCGTAGCATCGTCACTTTGGCAACGAGGTAGTGCTTACAGCGGCCGCGCCACCGTGGCCGTGCTCCTGTGCCTGCTGCCTTACGGCGTGCTTGCGCTCGTGCTCTTTCGCCCTTTCTACCGCCTTCAAGCCCGGGGCTTCGCGCGCGTGGGGAAACCCGAGCTCTCGCTACTGGTCGCGGCGGCGTGCTGGCTGTTTGCGGGGCCTTTCATTGTGGTTGGGGCGGACCTTGCGCTCTTGACGTGGTTCTTATGCGCAGACCCGCAGCGGTCGGCGCAGCTCATTTACTACGAACGCTTACGCATGCTCAGCGAGGTTAGTAAAGCTCTGAGTTCACGCATCGAATTGAGTAATAAACAGGATTAAAGAGAAGTCATTTGCACTTGCGATTATGTGCTCGCCCAACCGCACGCTATGATTTGGGAATCTAAGTAAAATGACATCTCGCATTTTTGATGATCCATATTTGAGCAGAATGCAACGCTGATGCTTTCAATGCGTATGGCACATGTCGAATGAGGCTGAATTTTACTCGTAGCTCTTCCATGGTACCTATGTGTGCACAGGTGATATTTGAGTCCATTCCACAGTCGCTGTTTCAGCTGTCGTTGGCCTCCGCAGAGCCACTCATCGTTGGCTCCGTGTGCATTTCGTGGGTAAGTCTTCCTCCTCAGGCCGTTGTCGGAAGCCACAACGGCTCCGCTTCCTCTACATACAAAACCCGGATCACTGCACTCCCTCTTTCGCTTCAAGAATCTGCTTTGACCGGTTGGCTAAATTATTTTAAAAATTGCGTGTTCTTGTATTTTATTTATTTATTTTTGCCTCGGCAATTTACCAGTTGAGCCTCGCTAACCACGCGTGGCAAGCGCGCACCGAAGCTCGGGAGCGGGCAGTGCCGCTCTCGGTGCACCTGGCAGACGTGCTGTCGGCGGGCTTTGGGACCTTGCCGTTCATTGGCGCCATTCGTAAGGCCCGTTTGGAATTTGTGAGCTTTGCGGGTTTGCCTCTCGTCGACCAGGACGTCAATGTGAGTCTTGGAGATTTCATTATTTTTTTTTAACTTATCATCTTTGTCGACTTCTATCTTTTAGTTGCGGCTCTTCTACTCTCGCGCTTCATTCGTGTTGCTGTTCTCTCATTGTCCAATTTGGGTGTCTGCAGGCCTTGCTCGTCGCAGTACACGACGGCGCTGCAGTAGCTCAGAAGCGCGCCATGGTGCAAAGCTTGAACCGGAGGCAGGACCTCCTCAACAGCAGCGCCCACGGTGGCGACAACAGCAACAACAACGGTAACGGCTCCGAGAAAGGAAACAACGGCGGTGAAATCAACAGCAGCGGAGGACTCGTGTCGATGGACCTTTCCTCAGTGGGGCTCGGGGCGGGGCAATGCAGCAGTGGGGTCTCGGCGCTCGCGTCGGCATTAGCGGGCCGTCGGCTCGGCAATTTGCAGCACCTGGCGCTGGATGGCAACCAATTGGCGGCCCACGACGGGGCTCTGCTCGGCGACGCGATTGCGCGCTCGTACCGCTCCGCTCACACGGCACATGTACGCGAGACTAAGGGCGACGGCACTGGCAGCAACGGCAGCAGTGCCCTGGGCAGCAGTGGCAACGACAGGGCTTCCGCCAATGGGAGCGCCAATCAAGGAGCTGTAGGAAGGCAACACGTGGAAGCAAGCAAAGTCGACAACGACGACACGGGTGGCAGCGTGCTCTGGTATGCGTGGTTGCTTTGCGACTGTTGCGCTCGATTTACAGACTGTTGCGCTCGATTTATTAAGCAGTCCTAAAGCAGCAATTTTTCGTTCTTCTCTCACATGCTACCCTTATTCCTTACGCATGCCCATCTCTTTCTCTCTCAATTTTCGACTGTCTTTGTTTTTATCATTAACCAGGTCTGTCGCGGTTGACCTCCGCTTGTTGGATCTCGGCGCCCTCTTGCTGCGCGATGCCGTCGACTTCAAAGAATTAGACGTCACCAGCCGGGCCCTCAAGGCTTCTCAGACCACCTCTTCTTCCTCGTCCTCCACAACTCAAGTCACTCCCACGAAACAACAACCGCACCGCAACGGCCACGAAGCGCTGGACACGTTTTCACCTCGAAACATCAACCAGAACAACAGCACCAACACCAACAACAATGGCGGAGAGCTCAGCCTCCTAGAAGAAGGCGAAAGCCGCGAATGGGCGAAGGCAGCCTTTGCACCTCGCCTCGCTCGTCAGCGCACCCAGTACAACAACAGCAGCGGCAACAAAAGAACAGAGGGTCGCGCCAGCAAGTTCTCAGCTTGGCTCACTCGGAGCGGCGGCTGCTTCTGTTGCTGCGTCAGTGACGACCTGAGTGACGAAGAATGTGATGACGACTTCAACCCAACGGTGCCCGAAATCAATGAAGGCGACGAGGACAACGACGACAACACTAACGGCAGCATTGGCATGCTTGTCAGTCACAATGGTGGTAACGTCCGTCGAGGCATCGCTGGTTCAGTCGACTCCCGGCGGATTCACAAGAGCCGTTCTCCCCAATTCAAGCGCCGTGGTATCCCTTGCCTTGGGTGTGGTCGAGCCGCGAGGGTAGCAGCGGCACCTCTTGGCGACGACGGGCAGGAAATAGCGCGCCGCCGCCGTCGAGGGGTCGATGGCGACGACGATGATGATGAGGATGAGGACGGCAGCCACGGCACGAGCGCCCCTGCGGACGCCGTAGAGTGGTGGGGTGCCGTGGAACAAGCGCTCGCCATCACGGCGCTCGCGGGGAACAGCAGACTGCAGTCGCTGTGTTTGTCGGGGTGCGACTTCACTGCTGGACGATTTGCAGCAGGGCGCAAGAGCCAGCGCAGCCGTAACAACAGTAACGGCAGCAGCGTTGGTGGTGGAAGCAACAGCGGTGGGGCTGCACGTTTGCTCGGCACTTCTCTGCGCGCACTGCCTCTTCTCCGCTTGCTCGATTGCCGTGGCGCCGCCCTTGACCGAGCGGCGAAACGAACAGTAGCTGACGCACTGCTGTCTGCGCTCGACACGCGGGCGAGCATGCGAATTGGAAGCGTGGTCGAAGGGTCCGATGGGCTCAAAGCGGGCAACAAGAACGACGAAATCAATAACGACGACAACGACTCCGACAGCAGTGATGACTCCGTGAAAGAGGCAGCGCGACGAGCGAGGCGGAAAGCTCGTAAAGCAGCCGCAGCACAAGCAGCAGCTATAAGTGGTGGTGGCGAAAAAGGTGAAGGCGGCAGCAGCAACAGTAGCTTCGACCAGGGGAAGCGAGGAAGCAATTCGCCCGAAGGTTTACGGTATTTGGCCGTCGAAGGATGGGCCCTTTTGCCCGGCACCTCCGCGTTGGATCTAGACCAAAGGAGCCTCGTCGACGAAGACGCTCTCTTGCTTGCTGCGGCTCTGCGATGTAACACGGAACTGCAAGCTCTGAGGTGAGGGTTGGATTTGCTTGATTTCCCGATGTGTGTCAATGCTTGAGTACAAAAGACATCCTTCCTCCCCTCACATCTTTGTACCTTTTTCATCTCAACCTCCTTGCCTTGACGCTCCTACCCTGCCCTCTCACGTTATCTCTGTATCTGTGTCACAACCTTTGCATACTCTATGCGTGCACAGCCTCCGGAGCAACCGCATCAAGGCGGCAGGCGAGCGTGCCCTTGCCTTCACTCTGCGTCACTACAACCGCAGCCTCGTTGCTTTAGACCTTCGAGCCAACATGCGGCCAGCCGCTGGTGTGGCGCTCACCGAGGCCGCCCTTGCACCCGGGTAACTTATAGACTCAAGCTTCATTGTTGGGGCATGACATAGGTTAATTTCTTCACGGTTGTTTGTACGCATTCATCTTTTTCGAAATTCTATTCTACTGTCATTTGCGTTGTGCCTGTTGTTCTGGTGTTTTTTTTATGTTGCTCGTTTCTTCTCTTCCTTTACATTAGGGCATGTTTGGCAACCTTGGCGGGGGTCCCAGTCCTAGGTCTCAAGTCGGGTGCTTTGCAACACGCCGACCTTTCCCACCGCTGGCTCGGCGTTGAGGGGTGGCAAGTGCTCTTAGGCGCGCTCGAAGCTGGCCGCAAAACCATTCTGTCTCTGGACCTCAGCTACGCCACGGACGCTGCGCAGTCATCTTCCAACTTCCGCACCGGAAACACCAGTAGCAGCAGCAGTGGTGGATCGCAGCCGCCTGCACTGCCCTCCCGTAGTGGTGGGGCGGTCTCGCCAGGCTTGGGCCTGGTGCCTCTGTTAGGGCGCAGCAGTTGTGCGCTGGCTCGCTTAGCGCTGGACGGCGGAGCCGTACCAGGAGATGCCTTTGCATATGCGCTGGCGCCGTCACTGCCTCGGAACCGCTCCTTGACGGATTTAAGCTTGGTATTACATGAACGCAAACCTCTTTTTTCTATGTGCCTCTTTCGTTTGTTTCTGCATTCCTTTTTGCTTTTATCGAAGGAAAAATAGTAGAGTAAGTACTAAAAGCTACAAATGCACTTTTGAATTTTAATCCTTTTCATCTTCTTCTGTTTCTTTTTGCACACTCAGGTGGGCTGTGGCCTCACTGCCAACGGCGTCGCTGCCCTCGCTGCCTCGTTGAGTGCCTCTTCGCCCGACAAGGCCCCTTTGGTGTACTTCCGTACCGACCAATGGGCGCTCAGGCCGGGCACTATCCGCTTAGCCCTCAGCGCAGGCCTAGCCCCAACGCCAGAATGGCGCAAAGCTGGCGCGGAAGGCACTGCTCGTATCAACAACAGCAGTGGTAGCGCGAACGAGGATGTGAACGGCAGCGGCGGTGGTTGCAAGCATGATAGCTCAGACAAGAAAAGTAGCAGTGGGAGCGGGAGCAGCGGGCACAGCCGTGACAGTGCCGTACGTCTGTTTGGTCTAGGCGCATCGGACTTGTCGTTGTTGTGCGCGATGTTGGGCAAGAACAATGAGGTGAGAATAAGTTGGGCAAAAATTGGAAGTACGTGGATGGATTATTTTCAATTATTCCTGTAATCATTCTTCCATATTTGTGCCTACTGGATTTGTCTCCCCTCTCTCTGTGCTCACCACAGGTGCGTACCTTAGAGCTCGACGCTCCACTCCTGGACTGCGCGCGGCCGTACGACTTGGCCAGCTTGCTCGACCCTCCAAACGGCACATGTACCTTGCGCGAGCTCGTGATTGCGTCGGGTGGGGTGCCTGGTCCTTATGGCGGCCCTTCGGGCGCTGCTACAAGCGCTACACCTGCTGCTGGCATGAACAGCACAGATGGAAGTGGTGGCGCAGGTCTTTCTCCAGGGAGCCCTTTGCCTGGGTCCGTAGCCGCTTACTACACCGCTTCAAAGGACGCAGAACTCAACGGACCTCTGCTTTCGTCGCGCCGACGGTCGTCCTTCAATTCCTCATCTTCTGCTGCTGCCAACGGGGCGCCGTCGTCTGGGCGATTCGGCACTGGAGCTGGTGATGCTACCCCGCGCGACGCGGCTGGCTCCCTCGCGGTTCTCCTGGGCAGCTTGCGGGCCAACAAAAGCTTGCAGCATCTGCACTTGTGCTTGCGGCCTTCCGACATTGACGTTGAAGGAGCGCTGGACGAGTATGCAGCCGCAGCAGCAGCTAACTCGAACGGCAGCAATGGCAGCGGCAGCGGCAATGGTGGCGGCAATATCAGAGCTTCTCAGGGAAGGTCAGCAGACTACAGGAGCCAACAAGACAATGGGTCAGCAACTTCAGCGGAGGCATCGTTCCGCGGGGTAGGCGCCATTCCTGGATGGGTCACGGCGCTCGGCGACTGTTTGGCCTTCAACAACACGCTTGAAAGCTTGCTAGTTCGGGGCGACGGTGCGCGGCTGGCTCAAGCGTGCCCGGCTCTTTCCGATGCCTTGGCTACGGTATGTGGTTACAGATACGCGTAAAAACTGCATCAGAAGGCAGCTAAGAATTTTCCGTTCATTGTATTTTTGTGCAATTTGGCTCACATTTTCGAATAGTATGTCAAAGTACCTGAGAAAAAGAGTGAGCAACATTATTTACTTTATTCTAATCTCATGTATGTTGCACCTCTCATGTACTTCGTTTATGTCCTTGCCTTTATCTGTGTGGATTCTTCTTCCTTCTTCTTTCAGGCCAACGCCCTCAAGTCGTTCGAGCTGCACTTGTTAGGGCCTCCCGGTGGCGCCGCGCCTCCTCATTGGTTCATGGCCCAAAATGCCGACGCGCAGCAACTGCGCGTGCACCAGGGCACGAACTCGACTGTGATCGTCCTGGCTAGGTCTCCGTCGACTTCTGTTCTCTCTACTTCGGGAAGTCTAACCAAGAGTCTAAATCTCGACGGTGGTGCTTCTAGTAGCAGCAGTAGCAATGGTGGCGATGGCCAGGAGATGAGCGGTTCAGCAGTAGTCAATCAGGCTTGGGCGCGCGGCGCGTGGCTTCGCCTGTGCGCCCACAGCCTAGCTCCACTCGCGCTGCTGCTGCGCCGGAGCGGGAGCTTGGAGCAGCTCGTTGTGCAAACCCTCGTGCCGGGCTTAGGCCTCTTGGCAAACGACTGCCCGACAGCTGCTGTGCCTTATGGCTTTGGCGGTGGAGAAAGCGCAGCCTTGGCCATCGCCTCGTCTGCTGCTGCTACTGATGCTGCTGCTGCTGCTACTGATACTGGAGATGTGTCGACAACCGTCGCACAAGCGAGCGGAACAGAGCTACCATTGGCCGAGTCAGCATCTTCTTCTTCTACGAGTGCTGGCAAAGATACCAATGCCCTAGCTCTAGCGCCCATTCCTTCGTCTGTGGTAGAACCCCTATTCCCCAGGGACCAAGTTGAAATTGACCTTGCTTACGAAGCGGCGAAAACAGCTCTGGCGCGTGCCGCTTGTCCTGCTGAGCATGGCCACCGACCTTGGGGCGTAAAACTGCGCGTGAATGACGCCACGCATACAGCTTTGCCCTGGTTCGTGCAAGCATTTAAGTGTTTTAGCAAACGAGATGAATTAAGCCGCCTTTTCCTATGCCGGTGTTATGTTCACTGATGTGCAATTTCAATTTGAACTTTGTATTTACCTTCCCACGCATCCCTTTATTTTTCATTCCTGCGCACTACTCTTTCACTCTGTTCTACCATCTATATCTAAATCATGTTGCCTTCGTCTGTAAATGAAACAAAGGTTAAGCGAGGAAGAGGCGCAGGCTCACATGGGCTCCGTAGCCGATCTAGTGGTGCAACAAACGGTAAGAGCTGAAAAATTGGCTGCAGCGGCTGCGAAAGAAGAAGCAGACGCAGCAGCAGCTCAAGCAGCGGCACAGAAGAAGAAGGGCAAGAAAGGCAGCGGCGACGGAAGCGGTGGCGGTGGGATGCTGCCCACTTTCCGAGGAGTGCGCAAGGCAGCTGCTAGCGTGAAGAGGGGCATCTTTGGCTCCAAAGCGTCGAAAAACGGTGCCGCCAATGCAAAGGGGGGCAGAGATTCTTTATCAGCTGAGGCTGCAACTACGCAGACGTCTGCAGCCGAAGAATCGGCAGGAGCTGTTGCACAAGACAAGCCCCACCCACCCTCACTGTATCCAGGCGACCTTGCTGGCGCGTCTGAAAAAGAGACAGGCGCTACCGGAGAAGGAGATGACAGCGGAGTCACCAACAGCAGCAGCCGGCACCGCGGCGGTTCCAGATCAACGCAATTAGTGAGTCAATCCGCGGACGCAGCAGTAGCAGCGCAAGCTGCAGGATACGAGTACTACGAGAAACAGCAGACACAAGAGCAAGAACAACTAGAGCAAGAGAAACAAGAGAAACAAGAGCTAGAACAACACCAGGTTAAGGATGGAGATGCTACAGTGGCAGCAGCTGTGCCCATCGCTGTAGCAGAAGCGGTTGTGTGGACGGAAGCGGTCGCTGTTACAAGCAACTCCTCGTCCGCTCCTCCTAGAACCCTGGAGCCCATTCGTGCTCCGCCGTTGCCCGCCCGACCGAGCCTAGGCCACGTAGCGAACAACAGCAACAATGCATTCGGAGGCAGCGGCGGTGGAGGTGGTATTGCTAGTGCAGGAAACCTTGACAGCGCAGACCAAGGCAGCGCAGACCAAGGCAGCGCAGACCAAGGCAGCGCAGGTCGACGCAGTAGCAGCAGCGCAGGCGCATCGGCCAATGTTGAAAGCAGCGGAAGCATTGCAGCTGCAGCCGATGATGCGGGTGAGGTCGCAGCGAAGCCAAAGAAAATTCCTCCACTTTTACCTCCGCGCCCATCGACGTCCGCCGCAGGGCAACCACAACAGCCTGAACCTGCTGCCGCTAGTAGTTCGACTATTGGGGTCGCAGCTCGGGGTGGCGCTTCAGCTGCAGGAGATGGCACCTCGGGTCAGGCGAACAGGGGAACGCCACCTCCTCTTCCTGCCCGGAAGCCCGGAATTGGCGCTCGAGAATAGGGAGATTTATATGGATTGGCATTTGGCTACTTGCGTTTGTTAAAAGTTACCTGAGTTTAAAGAGATGACTAACGACGCACCGGAATTCCAGATAGGGGCGGCTGTGTGAGTAAAAGTTTACGGCACCGTGGCGTTTGCGTCTGCGCCCCCTCTGAGCTTTGAGGCAGAACAGAGAACAGTGAACATACAGACATACAGTTGCGCGCGATCATATCAATAATGAAAACATCCCTGTAGTAGTTTGACATATCGGTATATCGGTGCATTCTCTAGCCTGCCTGCTAAGGTACGGTCCACCAAATCCGGAAAAAAATTCAGCGGGCAAGAACTGGGGGTAAATCGGCGAATACATTCAAATCCAAGGTATCGCCGGGCGCAGCTCGATGAGACGCATCGAAAGAGCACACATTTACTGCCATCGGCGAACTATTCTCTTTTTTCGCCTTTTTCCCCACTACAGGGGAGGTATTTTCTCTACAGGGAGGGGGTGAAAATCTCCCCTGTAGTGCGTTTAGCCCTCACTGGAGCACACTCATTAGGCGGTCAAATGACGATAATATTGCTGGATTGGGGAAAAGGTGGCCTGTTTGATGTCTGATCTGAAATCTGCTCCAGCATAAAGTTTCTTTAGGTCCCTGGCGAGGCATACATGCAAAGTAAACCTTATTACGGGGCGTTCTTGAGGGCTCTTTCCGTTAACCATTTGGCCCCACAGGCTGAGGTTTTTCTCAATTAAAGCAGGGTATAATGGATCCAACGTCGGAATGGATATGATTGGAAGTTTGCATTTCGCGAGATACATCGAAATCCGCAATTATTTTTGCTTTTGTTGCCAATTGTCCGCTTCGTTTCTGTTAACGCTGGTTTCTTGCTCCATAGCACCTACCATATCAGAATCGCAGTAAATAAAAAAATGAGAACTAAAGAAAGTTGCGCCTCTGCATTGCGCGTCGAATGGTACTATTTACGCCCATGGGCGAGTTAGTTGGCATGATCCTTGTTAAATTCCGTATATTTACGGATATTTTCCCGATTTGGTGGACTGTACCTTAGTTAGACGACTGGTTGCGAAAGGCGCAAAATCGTCTTTTTTATGGTCGGGGGTAACAGAAAAGGCGCAACCAAAAGGCGCAAGGCATTTTTTTGCGCCTTTCTTTGCAAAAAAGGCGCAGGAACTTTTGCCTTTGCGCCTTTCGATCGTACCACACCAAAAATGAACGACGAGCATGCGGGCTCCTCGGTTGACGCTGTGGTTGCCGCACTTAAGTTGCCACTTCAGAAGAAGATGTTAGGCTATTTTCTTAGCAGTGGCTGGGCTCGTCATAACTACTCTATCCTTTATATTAAATGGAATTTGGTGGTTCGTGGTTCGTGGTTCGTGGTCGTCGTTTTTTATGTACCTACAGTACTGTGGCAAGATTTTTGTCGGAAATTGTTCCGACAGACTCCTCCTCTCCTCCTCTCCTCCTTCAATTTTAAAAAT
>Ga0307979_1002441_pt1 | contig 12851 bp, 7 predicted proteins | sample OrgLakmetage1058_FD_201833 | JGI IMG/M metagenome (GOLD analysis project Ga0307979, IMG submission 201833) | Saline water microbial communities from Organic Lake, Antarctica - #1058 | ecosystem: Environmental > Aquatic > Non-marine Saline and Alkaline > Saline | place: Antarctica: Organic Lake...
AAGTCCTACAATGCGATTCTGGATTCACAGCCATGAGCTCCGGTGTCAGAGTTCCGTCGGAGTTTGCAGTCCATACTGTCCTCGAAATCATCCTGGACAACCACTCACAGACAAAGACTCATGTACAAATAAGGGTCAACAACGACAGAAAAGCTTGTGGTCGCCCACTTAAAAGTATCTCGAGCGAGAAAAACCGTAATTCTGAAGATCCCATTGAGGTGAGGCAGCGAGGCCTCATTGGTGAGAATTCCCGAGATTGGGATCGACTTGGCTCCTAAAAGGGTAGATACGCCAGAATTCTGAGAATTCCTTATCGTAGTCAAAGCGAGCTCGGTACAACGTAAGTACTATAGCCTGCCTGCAAATAGTCTGACTGAATGAATGACTACTACTGTAGTGAGTGTAAACGTACTTAGTATGAAAGAATAAGGATTTAAGGATTCAAAGTACGTCCAAGTGAGTGCCAGCAATTATCGAGTCTCGAGTCACTGTACCTTTCTCCGTACGTACTAAATTCAAACGTAGAAAGCCCATTCACAATGCGACTTTAAACATGCATTCTACGAAACCTTTACCGTCTATATTTTCCCCTGTTTCTACAATCAATGGCGAGGTCGACAACATCCCCGAAGGACTTAGAATATGTGCTATCGACGATTCCAAGGTAACCATAATTGAGCACAGATTTATATAACTGTGAAATCATCATACGTTTTCTTCTCTTATTCTTTATTTTCGTAGTTGATCTGCAAAGGCTACAAAAGACTCCTCCTTCCCAAATGCAAGGCATCAAAGGATTCGTGTGTTGAAACTCCAATTAAGAAGTCTGCTGTCGATGATTTTATCAATAGCGTAATTGGTTGTGAAGAAAGCAGCAATCGTCCAGCAGATATAGTTATATTAGATCAGCATATTGAAGTCAACACTGGTGAATCACTTGTTCTCGGCACCGATATCGCTCATGATTTACGCGCTCGACACTATGAAGGACTTGTACTTATCCGATCAGCTAATTCCAGTACTTGCGACTGCGAGGTCTATATGAGTTCAGGAGAAGTTGATGGGTGCCTTGGAAAAGCCCAATCACATATTGAATTGATTCGTGGTATTGCAAAGGCCTATTGGGAAAAGCAAGGAAAGACAACAGGTGTTTGACTTGTTAAATCTGAGATGCATTCTACTGTAATCTAATTAAAGGGAGGAGAAATTTGCCATTCCCCCAAGAAAGTGGAGCCACATTTTTAATGGTTCATATACCTCAGCAGTAATCTCAACAACAAAGCACGATATTCATAAAGTCGTAAACCATATAGCAGGATTCCTACGGAATAAGGAAGACCAGGCTGAGTATTCCCCATTTCCCTCACATACCCACATAGCACTATTTATATTCACATCTACTCGCCCAGAACTAAATACAAACCAGCAGAATTCCTTCAAATGCCATTACAAAGCATTCTTGAGGATGGTCTCTTCATATGGATGCGTCAGCGAGGTCCATAACAGCCAATATTTTAAGTTTTAAGTAAAGGATTCCATCTCTTGAATTTTTCAAGTGAGTTGGAGGGTGGACTTCGCGTTGAAATGCCTAAATGGACATCCAGCCTATATGGTTACAATGGGCGTACACACAAGCGTACTAGCTCGATGGACATGTGGCACTATCGTTACCTCGGTGTAAGGTTGTGTATCACGTACACGCGTTATTCACGCATAGAGGCTGTAAATTTCCTTTCCGCTTGATTCTAGCGTAATTTGCGCGTGATTCACACACCAAATTTACGTCTACCGTCTAGGGCATTTGAAAGTGCGAACGTGAATCACTTCGGTATCGTTGAAAATTAACTTTCTGCGTGATTTACGCGCGATTTACGCGGAATTCTTAACCCAGCCTCAAGCCTCTGTGCTCTGTGTAGCCCGAAGTCTGCTAACCACTTACTGATGCTACGTCTTATACGTGCCTTTCTTCACACGCCCAAGAAGTCTCAGTGCCAATGATTTCAAGACATTCATAATGCCCGTAGTAAGCTAAATCATTATATGCCCAGCTGATTGGTTCTCCGACTCCGCGCACTCCCCCGTGCGAATCATAGTACTGAGTGCGCGCTAAAGAGGGGACTCCCTATATCAACAATGCTATAGCTATAGCTGTACAACTTTTTAAAATACAAAGTGATTTGCAAGCCACTGATAGACTATTCATCGGACTTACTTAGCAGCGCAATTGCGCGGTCAGCCTTCCCAGAACACCTAAGTGCGTGAGAAAGCGTCTTTTTCGATTCTTCATTCGCTGCTGTCCCCATGCTCTCAAAGACTTCTACGGCGTGCTCCCAGGCGCCTTGCTGCCCCAGTGCATTGATCACAGCGTGGTAGCAGGTCACTGAAGGCGGCGTACCCCAGGCACGCTCCATGTTGCCCAGGACTTCTAATGCACTTGAAGCTCGGGCACCGTCACCGCTTTTAGCAACCGCTTTCAGGCAGAGCTCAACGGTACGTAGTTCCGGCAAGATTCCTTGCTGCTCAATACTGCCAAGAAGAGTGAGGGCACGGTCGGCATGGCCAGCGGAAGCACAGGCGCGCATGGCAGCGTTGAATAGGTTTACGTTGTTGGTCTGTAGACGTAAAATATTCCAAAAAGGTAGCACGTATGAATGAAAATAAATAAAGCAAGGAAAGCAACAACAGAAGTCGCGGACAGGCGCAAAGATGATATTCTAGACAAAGAACGCGAATGTTTATGGCGTTCAGATCTTCTTGTGCAGCACCATTACAAAAATAAAGTAGATGACGGCTACAAGAAGACCTAAAAAAATCTTTTAGCACACCGCAAGATCTCTTTCCATGTTGCCAAGCATTTCCATAGCTTCGTGCCACTGGCCGCTCTCTGCAGTGGCCGTTATAGTGCCTCCGAAGGTCACTAATGCATTCTCTGTGTCGCTATTCGACAATTCATCCAACCACTAGCACGAGGAGGAGGAAAAGATGGAAGAGTATTGTAAGGTCCAATCACGTAATAAGTACAGTAGTGGAATCACTGTGAAAAATGAAAGAAGTAAAGCAAGCGCTCTCAGTACACTGCATCTCAGCATCAGTAACAACTGAGAAATTGATTTCATTTTTCCCTCACCTTTGCAGCAAATTTCCTTTCGCCAGCGCGATCACAAGCCTCTACTACGGCTGCCACTGACCGTTCCGTTGGACGGAGTGAACTATTCTGCAGCCCTTGTCCATGACTTTCCTTGCGCCCACCATGTGGTCTAGAGGCAGCAACAGGAGGAGCGTTGGTAACCAACATCGCGTGCTGGCTGTCGTCCACCATGCTTTGCAACAGGGCTGCTGCTTCTCGCCAGCGATTCGCTGCACAGCATCCCAAGACAACAGCTTCGTAGGAGGCGGCATTGGGCTGCACGTGAGAGAGGTCAGGCAAGTCTCTTTCAGCTAGCCAAGATCTAGATTCCACAACGTTGGAGTGAGTGTCTATGCTGCCGACGATGCCATCAAGGCCACCCCAGACGCCACTTTGGCCACCCAAGGACTCAAGGATCATGAGTGCTAACCGCCAGCCTTCAATTTCAGAAGAAAGCGACACTGAAGTTGTTAACGTATCGTAAGCCACCTCGCTAGAGCCGTTAGCGATAGTTCTTTGGTTTTGGCTGATCTTACTATCATTGTCTTCCTCTTCCATATCAATTTCTTCGTCAATATCGTCACTATCCCATTCAATCACGTCATCAAGCACCACTTTCTTATTGTTAGTGCTACTTTTCCCATTTCTTTGATCAGCGCTAGATACAGTTTTGTGCAGCAAATTTGGTTGTCGCAATTTTAGTTCTCTTGCTGCTTCTCGCTTTAGTTGCTTCAAGTCACCTAAATGCGCCAAAGATCGCAGCGCTACGTTCACTGTGTTCACTGATATTTTGGAATCGGAAGAATGTTGCTGTGGCGGTGCTTTCTGATGCTGAAGTACTGGTTTCTGCTCTTGCTCAGCCACCAAGATGCAACGCTTCAGTTCATTCAGGACTCCGTTAGCGTCTCCCATAGCACCAAAACTCGATATGACTCGATGCGTCATGGCCGGCGGCAATGTAACAACTGCAGGAGTGAGCGCCTGCAACTCCGCTACAAGCTCAAGCACTTTGGTGGGCTGTCCACCTCTTGCGCAGGCCTCAATCGCATTGCGAAGACAAGCGGAGTAGCCCTGTGTGGTCATCAAGGGTCCTTTGGATCTCTCCGGCTTTGAAGTCTTCCTAGGCGCCTTCCTGTCTGTTGCTATTCGCGCTAGCGGCTCCGAAGTCGCTGTCGAGTGTTTATGCGAGGAGTTGCTCGCTTCAAATAGGTGTCGAGCAGAGGCTAGGATTGAAAGAGCACGCTGCCAGCATCCACCTTGTGCGCATGCCTCTAGTGCTAATGCGAAAGTTACTTCAGTCATGGCTAGACTGCTACCGCTAGAAGGTTTGGGGCTGCTGTTGCTACCATCGCTCCTGCTGCCAGTGCTTCTACTGCTGCGGCTACTAGTGCCGCTGCTGCCATGGCCTCTTTGGTTAGGGCTTCGACTGGTTCTTGAGCCTACCTCGACTGACGCAGCACTACTTACCATAGGTCTTTCAGGACCAGCAGCTGTAGCTTGTAACTCCTCTAGAAGTGACAAAGCCTGTTGCCATTCCCCAGCCTTGCAACAGGCATGCATGGCTGCGTTGAAGGTCACTACGTCTGGGATCACTGCCGCACGAGGCATGTCTACACACAGCACGTGGCATGCTTCAGTCCATGCCCCAGCTTGGCCGCATGCCGCAATAGCTGCATTGAAACTCACCAGATCAGGCACCACGGAGCCCTTTTGGCCACGGGTGCTTCTGCTAGAGTTGCGTCTACTGATGTTATTACTGTTGCTGCTGCTGCTGCTGCTTTTGTCATTTCTATTGTGCAGCATATTACGTCTGCTAGATTCAAGCACGTCAGCGAGCACAGCCAAGGCATCGCGCCACAAGCCTGCAGCGGCACACGCGCTTATCGTAGTGTTCAAACTCACCGTGTCTGGCTTCGCAAAGCCTTCCAGCCCCCACTTTGCACTCTGATCTTCATCGTGACCCATGATGCGGTACAGTGCCAAGGCGCGCTGAGCTTGCTTACTTTGTTTCAGAGCATTGAGCGCTACATTGCAGCAAACAGTGTCTGGCATCAAGCCATGAGCCAAGAGCGTGTCAAAGAGTTCACCAGCGCCTCGAGGGTTGCGGTACGGTGGACGGCTAAGCGTGAGCATAGCGGCAGTGAGAGCGCCCTGAGGACTCATGTTGAAACCCTCACCAGAAGCACTCCACTTTGCTTCTTTCGTGTGACCTTGCAACTCTCTAGCCTCTCGACCACGCACGTCGGCGGTATCAACCACTCCTTTCAAGAGGGCAACAAGCTTCTTCATGTCGGCACCGCAAGCGCGCAGGTGCGCCGCAAAATTTCGGGATGGCCGGGGAGATGAATTGCTCGACAAAGACATCCATCGGCGATTGGTTTGAGTCATTGCCGATATACCTATACTTTTATGCTCAGACATGGCCCATTTAGAGCTACATGTCGATTCAAGGCTATGGGGCAAGGCTGAACTGCAGAGGCGAGGGTGGATAGAGCTAGATTTTGTAGGACCAAGTGCGCCTGACACGCGGCGCTTGCGCACGGGAAAAGCAGTGCACATAAAAATCAAGTCGCGAAGAGATCTTCCATGATTTGCTTGTGCTCGCTGCGTGGTGGCAGACATTAGCGCTGACACAGTTATCAAGCTCTGAGCAGAAGTCAGTACTTGCCTCCTCGCACTCCAAACCCGCCGACGGCACAACGATACTTTTGATGTCACAAAAGCTATAGACATCGCACTAAGAAGATCAAGGCCGAAAATGACGAGAACGGAGATAGGCTTGGGTTCACCCTCGACTTAAACTTGAGCACCTCTTATTTCTGACTTGTACCTTTCATACTACTACAAACTACAATACAATTATATGCGATACTTCAGAATGAAATTATTAATAATGATAACAAGCTATCTAAATAATCATCATTGTAAGCGGCAAAGTAATCCTCCAAGCTCCAAGTATTTATTATGTAGCCTAGCTCTAGGATTGCATCTACTTGCATCTCGTAGCTCGTAGCTTCTCCTGTCGGATTTCTTATCTTCGTGCATTCATCTGCACTGACGACTGAACGACTGTAAAAGTGAGTTGTACATACATGTACAGAGTAGTAGTACAGAGCTGTACTTACAGAGCTGTAACTCTGTAGCGTATATCTGTAGAAATGCATTCTAAAAATGTTGATGCGGGCGGTTGGTCGTTCAAACCCTTCTTGGTTGAATTCTAGTATTTCTATTCGTAGATTGTGATACGCCCGCGTCGATGGGCTAATCAAATATCTGTGGTAGCGTTCATGACTACGAGAGTGGAAATGTTTCAGCGGGGCAGGACAGCTACGTACAGGAATCCCACGCTAAACAGTTGTACGGATTTAGAGTCAGGACTGCTGTCGCATTTACGGATGGCATTATCGACAATTGAAATGTATTTGTGTCAATGATAAGGTATAAATGTAAGTAAATTTGGAAGTATGCTCCTACAACGCTTGCTTCCAGCTCGGTCACCTCCAACAAGCTCGGCCTTGAACCTAGCGACTCTCGAAGATCGGAATGACATTAATTTTGTGATGAGAGCAGTATCTCTCAATGGAGCCAATCTAGAATATGTCTCACCGCGGCTACGCGCCAATGGCCATGTTGTGCTCAACGCCCTCTCCAACAGGGGTTTGGCACTAGAGTTTGCATCACTGGCCCTACGAAATGATCGTAAAATTGTCGAAGCGGCTGTGAACAATAATGGGCTAGCCTTGAAGTTTGCTTCTTCGAAAATGCGAAAATGTAAGGCAGTTGTGCTTGCTGCTGTGCTTAACAATGGCCTTGCTCTTGAATTTGCCAGCAAGGCATTCAAAGAGGACCGTGATATTGTCGCTGCAGCACTCCAACAAAACGGCTACGCTTTGCACTTGTTTGCTGCAGAATCCTTGAAAAATGACTATGAGCTCAACTTCATGGCGCTAAAGCAAAACGGAGAATGTTATTCGGAATTGCCATCAGAACTACGTGACGACCGAGCTTTAGCACTTCTAGCGCTCGAGCAGAATGGTCATGCGCTGCGCTATTTCAGCCGAGAATTCCGAGGCGATCGTGAAATTGTTTTGGCGGCAGTGCGTGTGAAAGGCCGAGCTTTACACCATGCACGGCGACATCTTCGGGCTGACAGGGATATCGTCTCGGCTGCCGTGCGGCAGACGTGGCATGCTCTTCAATATGCAAGTTCAGAGTTGCGTGCAGATCCGACTTTGGTAATTGGCGAATGTGGCGATGCCTCAGGGGGTCGGGCACTACAATTTGCAGACGATTTAGCTCTGGACAAGGAGCAAGCATTGTTAGCTGTTCAGAGCTCTGGCCGATCATTTCGGCAACTGAGCGCAAAACTTCGAGCCGACAGAGATGTTTGCCTAGCTGCTGTTCGTCTTGATGGTGAGATGATTCGCTACGCAAGTTCCGAACTCCGCGCGGACAAAGAAGTAGTTCTAATTTCGGTGTCAAAATGTGGGCGAGCTCTCCAATGGGCACCTGCCTCGCTCCGCACAGATCATGAAGTTTGTCTTGCAGCATGTCAACACGACGGGCGCGCACTGCATGTGTGTGCGCCAGCAGTGCGTGGGCATCGTGACTTTTCGTCGAATCTCTGTGCGGCGCGCTTTGATAAGGAGCTGCAAGGTAGTCTAGTGGCGTACTATGCCAAGTTGAAGGCAGCCGATCGGGCGGTAGTGCTAGCTGCTTGCACGAACTATGGCTTGGCGCTCGCTTATGCTAGCATTCCACTGCAAAGAGACCGTGAGATCGTTCTTGCAGCAGTGCGGCAGAATGGTCGAGCGCTTCAGTATGCGGGTGGAGAACTCCGAGCTGATAAGGATGTGGTGGCAATTGCAGTGGCTCAACCAGAGTGCGGGTCGATGATCCGTTATGCATCCGAGGAGCTGCGAAAAGATCGAAACATCGTAATTACCGCCACGAACTTCGACTGGGACGGCGAGAAATGCGCTGCGGATGAATTTAGAAACGCAGATAAGAACTTGCCAACGCGCCGAGCTGATCGCCACTTCGTCTCTGACGTGGCGCTTGCGGCGCTTTCTGTTCAAGAGGTTGCGCCGCTCCGCCCGCGCGGGCACCAGACATGGCGTCGCCCGTGGACAAGCCCCTTAAAATCCTGCAGTAAGAAAGGCGATGTGACAGCATCAAAGAAAGAGCATTTTGTCGCAACGAAAGAATGGTTTCCAGACATTCAGCCACATGATACGCCTCAAGAATCAATGGATGCATTCCCTGATGCACAGTCAATAGCATCCACTTTGGAAACTACTTCTTTGGACCCTTCGTATGAAATACAATCTACTGATGAAACGAAACCCTTAGGAATCAAATTCGCGAGCGCGACTGCAGACGAAGTACCGAATTTGGTTTTAAGCGTAGAACACATCGAGAGGCCTGACCAAACGCAAACGCAAGCAGTAAATCTATCAACGCATGATGAATTTATGGGTGAGCTCTCGAATGATTTCGAGCAATATACTGGCCAAATTTCGAATAATAATGTTGCTACCTCCGTTGCACCTATAGAAGTTCATGAAACAGAAAGCCCCTTGCGACGTGGGAGCTCTATGATCCAGTCCACAAGCCGATTTTCCTCAACGAAGCTTGCAAAAGCGGCGACGACAAGGGCTTCAATAGAAGTTTCTTCAAAGAAATTAGTAAAAGCGTCAGATTTGGAGGCGGTGGTAGAACACTCTTCAACAAAAGTCGCTCAAGTGTCAGCTTTGAAAGCACTAATAGAATCTTCGAGAACGAAAGTTGAAGAAGTGACTGCTTCGAAGGCACCTGTAGAAGATGGACCTAAGCAGAGAAAGCACCAGCCTTCTGCAAAGCCTGTGACCACAGAATCCATCAAAGAAGTTCTTGACCGTCCTCCGAGCGATAAGCCTCATACACAACGCAAATCTCTGAATGCACCAGCTCGTACAGCTGAGCACAGTGAATCTTCAGTACAGACGCCAGTCGAGCTGTCAGCTGCACAGGCCGACGATCTTTGCCAAAAATTGGAGAAACAAATTGTCGAGTTTATGACGGAGCGCGCACCTCATAATCTCCTCATGACCTCCGAGGGCTGCGCATTTGCCCGAAGAAAGTTCCCAGGAAATCCGGTCCTCGGTCTCCAGGGGTTACTTCATAGAGTTCAGGAAAAATACGGCGAAGGTTACAGCCAAAGTAGTAGAGCACACCGCTAGAATTAGGCCATGATCGCGGTAATTCTCCCGCTGTTTCCCATGTAAAATCTAAAGAGTAAAGGGCAGTAATCCGTCGTGTGCTCCTACTTCGAAATTTGAAGCCATATTTCCTGCTTTTTCTTCGCTGCGTTCTGTGGTAGGTGCTGCAGCTGCTGCAGCGCTGTATATAGTCTAAATTACTGCTTGCGGATGCCTTGATGATTGCTAATTGACGTTTGTGCCTGTGCTTGTTGTATGCTCGGTTGTAGTGGACTGGCAACCACCACGCAGGACAGGGTAAGACCTGAATCTACCAATGCCTACTAACACTAACAGTATGAAGCCGCTCAAATCCGTGCGCGATAAGATACAGAATCAGCCAAAATTAATGTTATTGGACTGTGCTGCTGGGTCGTTATCTCCCTCTGATGTGGATACGCCCAGCCGCACGTCAGCGCCGCCACTTGGCAGCTTTCGCACCGTGCTGTACTATACATTATCATTGGGGGACGTCTGGGTGTGCTGTTGCCACTTTGAGTGCAAGTGGTGAGGCACAAAGCCCACGAAGGAAGGAAGTGGGAACTCAAGAGCCGGAGACTCCCACGATCGCTAATTAGAGCAAGCTATTTGAGTCAGACGCTTGGAACTGTACAACGTTTTCAAAGACATAGAGTTACCTCAGAGAAGTACAAGAGTTCAGATCTCAGGGCGGCTCGTAATTTTTCCTACAATTCCATCCCCTTCTTCCCTCATCCTTTCGGTGAATGATGTGAATGTTAGAGTAAAAATAGACGGTAACTTTGAGGAGAGCGAGTGTGGATGGGCATGGCCACAGCCACAGAAGAGCATTGAAGTAGCTACAGTATTATCAATTTTGAGACAGGCCCCGAAGAGCCAGAATTAGAAGACTAACAGGTAGAGAAGAAAAGCAAAGCAGCGCAAACTAGACCTAAGAAGCTAATCAGGCAATATTATCAATTTTCGCCCCTCATAATTACTCAGGCCCGCTCTCGTCCCATAATTTCATTATTTCTTATCCATATATACCTTTCATGATATCATTTTTTTTTTGATACAGATAAGTATTAATTTTCGCCCCTCATAATTACTCAGGCCCGCTCTCGTCCCATAATTTCATTATTTCTTATCCTTATATACCTTTCATGATATCATTATTTTTTTGATACAGATGAGTACAAGCACCAAAACCACTATAATTTAAACTTATAGTTACCGCGCCCTCCTCATGGTAACCTCGCCTCTCTCGCCCTCTCGTAAGCCACTTAAATCAATCGCTGGTAAAATCAATAGTCCATCACTCATGCACGCCATTCAATTTCCCACAGCCGCACCAGCGGTCCGGAACTGTCATTTCTCTGTCTCTATCTCCCATCCGCACTTACCTTTCTTATAAATTATGCCTTATTAATGCCTGGCTCTCTCTTTCGCTCGCAATTCGCTGACTGTCATCGCAGAGGACGATTCCCTCCCCCCGTCCAAGCTTGCTCATTTGCGGTCTAATTCTTTCTAGAACTCAGCAAATACGTTATCGCGCGCCTTATCAAGTGGATGCCTTCGCCGTCCTCGAAATCGTCTTCGCCCTCTAGTTTGTTCACAGTTCACAGAATCCGGCCTCTTCTAGAATGAAGAGAAAACAACAAAAGAGGAGCATAATTTTTGAAATTACAAATAACATCTACTTCTTACATGTATTTACAAAAGAGAAGTAAAACAAGTATTGAAAGCACAAGAAGAGGGAGAGATAGCGGAAGGGAGAGTATTTTAAAAATGATCTCAAATTCTACCGGAAACTCGGATAAATATTTGCTCCTATTCATGTGGTAAATTCAAATGTTTCATTCATTTCTCGAGAAGGGCCACCACTTGAGAGTGACCTTGATCCATCGCAATGTCCAAGGCCGTGTTGCCATCCTGTGTGTGTTTGACAGCAGCGCGTACACAGCAGGCACGCACAAATTCCAAGCACAAGTAAGAGACTAGATTAAAAATCATTTTGTATTGAAGATGACACGAAGAAAAGATAGTAGAATTAATTGAGTGCTAAACACCACTTTTGTACACTTGAGTCGTACCTCAGCAGTCCGTAATACGAAGACAAAAACAAATGCACATGCGCGCACCCATGCAAGGTACGCGTAAGAAGGAGGAAAGGAGGAGAGCAGGGGCAGACCCCGAAGAAGGTCCTCCTCACCGTAACCTAATGAACTCCCTCCTTTATCACATACGTACGTGCATCTCGTACTTTCGATCTCTTACATTGTTCTTTTCCTCCTTATTAGCGCCTGCTGCCACGAGGAGTCGCACAATTGCCGTGTGACCGAAGTGCGAGGCATCCATGAGCGCTGTGTGGCCAAACTATGTATAAAAGACACCATGCCACAAGATGACCAGAGTGAAAGGGAGAATACAGAAATAATCATTAAAAGAGGATCGAGAAAAGAAAAAGAGGTTCGTGAAAAAGTAAAGGACTCGAATACTTTCAAAGATTTGTTGTGTGAGTGCGGGCAACCGGGCGATGAAAATACAAAATAAGAGGTTCCCAAATTCAAGGAATTGCAGAACTCAAGTAAAATTAATCAAATAAAATTATCGAATACCCCTTCGAAGGCAAAATACGACCTTTCGGATTCCGAAACAAGTTTGAGAATTACGGAACGAGCGAAGTTTTTCGGTAAAAAGGTACATTCCGTACCAGCACCAACACTTGTACATATCTTATACTTAACATTCACACGCACGCGCATCCCTTACTCTTCTTTTGACTTTCTTAATCCCCTTAAGAAAATGGCGTCATAAGTCACTTCTAAAAGTGCTCTCGCTAAACGAAAAAAATCTCTCACCGGGTCTGCGCACATGTAGGACAGCAAACATTCTTAATAACTACTACTATCTGTAGTATGTGTTTGTCATTCTCTCATTCGCTCTCTTTATCTTACATTGTCCCTTCTCTCTTTGTCAGCCCCTGCTTTCACAAGGTACGTCACACTCGCGGTGTGACCGCCTTGCGAGGCCAACAAGAGCGCTGTGGCACCATTCTACACATACATAGAAGTACCGTGCAAAACATAGAGTCAGGGAGTTTGAGAACAAAGGCACAAAACAAGAGTAGAAGCAAAGCGTGAATATCGGTACACCATTATCTAGAACGTCGCATAGGTGGACTACGACACGCCCCACCCTTAGCAGAAGCACAGCATAAATGGTCTCAAAATACAGAGGAGAATCAAAGAAATCTCACACTCAAACATAACTAACTCATAACTAACCATAACGAACTCATAACCAATAAGCATTTTAAGTAAGGTCGCGAACTCAGCATGCGTCTTGCCCACAGACATTTTTAATTAATCGAAGCAAAGATTTACATCCAAAGATATAAAAAATATATTCATAATAATTTGAAAAAAATAATATTAATTATACATAAATATTTTACTTAATGTGTCACCTGTCACCGATGTCACCCGATTTCAAAAGTTTTCTCAGGGAAGGCAAAATAGAAA
>Ga0307979_1002442_pt1 | contig 12850 bp, 17 predicted proteins | sample OrgLakmetage1058_FD_201833 | JGI IMG/M metagenome (GOLD analysis project Ga0307979, IMG submission 201833) | Saline water microbial communities from Organic Lake, Antarctica - #1058 | ecosystem: Environmental > Aquatic > Non-marine Saline and Alkaline > Saline | place: Antarctica: Organic Lake...
GAAGGTGAGACTTTGCTGGTTCCAACCTTCGTGCTATCCAGATCACGATAATTTTCTTTTGCTTCTAACTTTGTCTCTCTTCGTTGTCCTTCTGAACTTTGATAGGCTTATTACTCGCACTTCGACTACTCGTCTCGTCAACTCTCCTTCACTCGAACTACTTCGTCTATCAACAGCCACTTCCTCGGTTTTGATACCCCAAGCGACAGTGAACCTTCGCCCGTTGCCTCCTTGGGCAACAGCGTTGGCGGAATAGCAGATGGCCATGTACTGAGTTCAGCGGGTGGTGCAATGGCGTTGTTGTTTTTGGCGGCGTGTGTGATCACTCGTTTGCGGAGTAGGACAGAAGGCATCCTCTGTTCTGTTTCTGAGTATGAGCTCGTAGAAGTCGAAATGTGGGATGCCGATGAGGGTAGTGAAAGCGATGCAGCGATGACACTCCAGCCCTTTCAGAAGTTAGATGAACAGAAGTGGTAGGAGCGCCCAAGGAAGGTATTATCCCTGGCAGTTGGTCAAGACGAAGACGCCAGGATCATGCATTCGGGCTTTCTTTGTTCGCGCATGGACATGGACATGATACATGATGCGTGCCGTGTTATAAAAATCGCAAATGCAAATACAGCAAATAGAATGCGGCCAATATACGAACTAATCGGAATGAGTGATATTTACTTCACTCCCTTTGCTCTTTGCTCCGCCTTTAGTCAAACGGACATATGCCCTCTTGCTTTTTTATTTCAAGTTCGTAGGTGTTGATAATATAATCTTCAAATTCATAAATTGAATATTGAATTGAATCCAGAATCCACCCTGGAATCATTTTTAGTTGATTATTTTCTCAACTAAAATTATTTGATTAGAGGAATTTGAAACGACACGAGCAATTTATCTCGACTGCAAGCACCTAGCGAGCTCCCGCTAAAAAAGAAAAAGTTTTAAACCTTGTTGCACTGCTCAGAGACGAGGTCCTTGGTGATTTCGCTGAGGTCGGTGGCGTTGATGTTCACCGAGATGCCCACGAATGCCGACTTGACAGCCTCCTTGGTGCCGGAGTACTTCATTTTCTCGCGCACCTTGCAGGTGTCAGGGATCCTGTGGTAGATAAAGTGGACGGATACATCGATTCAATTAGTGAACTCATGCGAAATGAACATGCCTGTCGAGGCGAAGACTCGAAGGCCACTTCGTCTCAGGCAAGACGAAGCGACGGAAAGTGAATTTGAGAGGTGCTTACCACGAGACGAAGACCACTTTGTCGGAAGTGCGGCCGTCCTTGGTTTCGTACTCGAAGTCAAGCACGCAGAACCTGGGGTCGTTTTCTGGCAGGGAGCCAACGAACTCGTCGAAGTCCTGAAGACCGAAAGAAACAGCAAGACAACAAGCAATTCAAGGGGGTTACAAACGTAACTGTGGCAGAAAGATGCGAATACACGGTAATGTGGTAAAAAGATATATCCATGTCAAGGTTAGCTTTTGGGGGGGTAGAAAAGGGGCACACGCGTCCCCGTGCGTGTAACGTTCTCTAACCTTGGAGGCGATCTTCTCGGCGGGTACGACCTCGTTGCCCTCAATCTTGAAGGTGATGCATTTGAACCTGGAAGTGGTGTAAGAAGATAAGTTACAAGTGAGTGAACACTTCTTTGCGCACGGCGGTATCCAAAAATGCATGCAATCTTTCGATGAAGAGTTACAGCCTGCAGTGGTAGATCAAAATTTCACACAACCCGTTACTATTTCGCGGATTGCCCACAAGCAGTACATACGTGCACACAGGGGACGAGACAGGAGACTTACTCAGTGCGCTTAAGCTTGAAGTCGTTGAAGAGGGACGTGACTTCGTCCGTGACGGCAATCCCGGTCATAGCCTGTCCACGCGACACGAGAAAAATGTTGCGCACGGACACGTCATAATTTTATAGGAGAGTAAAAAAAAAAGATGGCACGCGCGTGGAAAGGCAGACGTGTACACATACTTGCTTTTCGTATTTAAAAGAAAGTGGACCTCTCAACTGAAATAAGCATGCTTTCAGGGGTGCGAGTCCCACTCATTGCGAGATCGTTAAGGCGCCACACCCGAGATTTTAGAAGCCTTGATCTAATGACGTGTACAGCTTGAAATTAAAATACTCTCAGGGGTCACGCGCAGCTGGGGTAGAAGGTTATACATCGTAAAACCATGATGAGAGCATTGTTGCGTTCAATCCACTCCTTAGCGCGCTCACCATGTTTGAAAGAGGCGAGGGGGTGGGGCCCGATACGGTGGTTTCTTCGACGTATGAAGCCAAAAAGCTGTGGATGGGCGCGTTGAATCGTGAGTTTACGATAATTTCGCAAACCCACGAATTCAAAATAATTCTTCGAACCTTGTTCCGATCTTTCCTGCTGGCTGTTGTTGTTACTGTAGACTGTAGATACCCTTCCTCCTTCCTTGGGTGGTTCGTTCGTGTAGGTTGTGGGTTGTGGTTGGTGCTCTTGTTTGTGCTGGGGGTCGAGATATATGCGGGCGGTGAAGGCGCTGCTGACCCCCCGAGCGTGATGAGTATCGAAGCAGGAACCCAGGCAAGGACTATCTAGCCCATTATTCAATGATCGATCTGAAATCCTAGTTGGTTTCGTGTTTGAGGATATGGTCGACGTGGAAACCTCTACTTCGTCTACATGAAGCCAGCACTAACAACTTCTTTTTGTTTGAATAATAGGTTTGGGTCAAAACTGACGGAGGCGATGAAGACTGGGCCGCAGCTGAAGTCCTTCGCAGGTATTGCTTTATCCATAAACCAAAAAAATACGTTGTCACTTTCAGTCTCGACGATGTCATCATACGTGGCTCCAACTTCAAAATACTTGATTTGCCTTTTCACGCCAATCTCGCTCTCTTGTTTGTCATTGCAGTGAGGCGAAGGGCAGCAAAACTATTTTCGCTGTGCGCGAAGAAAAGAGCCAGGTGAGATAATCGAAGCAGCGCTCTAGCTTACCGATACTGATGATTTGTGCTTTAGCGTGACAAGTCGAGTAGACATCGTAGCTACTGTGGCTGCGTGGGTGCGTAAGGATTCAAGTACTAGTCTATTACTTCCGTTCATCGTATAATTCTAATTTAACATGAGTCCTAACACATTCTTTGTCTCTCTGTGATTGGCGCCATTGGTGTGATGGCACCAACCCAATGTGGATTCGGTTGCGGTGTGCATGTACACATGTGTGTGCGTCTTGCCGGAATCGTGTGCGTTGTATGTGTGTGTGGTTTGGGGTTGATGATGATGATGGCACACTCGCGAACACGCGCTACAGGTGGAACGAAGTGTAGAAGCAGGGGCTGGTGCGGATGGCGAGCTGGTCGAAGTGAAGCTGCGCAACGTGGGTGGGCAGTCGGCTCTCGAAGAAGGGTCTGGCGTCGAAGACTTAATTGGCCTCACGCATTTACATGAGCCTAGCATCTTGTACACCCTGCGTGAGCGGTAAATGCACCTTATTGGGGATTTTTCTCTCGTGAAATGTAATTGAAAAAGTAAAAAGGTACTTTTTTATCGGAAAGACGCCATTCAAACGGGTGATTTAATCACGGGTTACTGCGGAGTAAGAAAGAGAGCTCACTGTCCTCACCTGTGACATTCGTGAAATCAAAGGCTTATTTGGATTTGATTGATGCTTTCCATTCTCTTTCTCCTTCCAGGTATGCCGCAGGGGACATTTACACTTACACTGGCGCAATTCTACTGGCCGTGAACCCGTTTTATCGCATCAACATTTATGGTGAAGCCAAATTAGCCGAATACCAGCGTGAAGGCGCCGCCAAGGTTCAAGATACAAGTCTTTCTCACTCGTTCTCCGCTCTCGAAATCGAACGCACTTTTTTTTACTTCTCTGTTCTGAATAGTAATTTTTGTGAACCAGTTTCGCCCGTCTATTCTATTCATGCCTTTTTGCCAGTGCTGTAGTCCGATCATCACACACACAAACACATCAGATACCGCATCCTCTTTGGTCTCTGTCTCTATGCCTCCATTACCTCGCTACCTTTCCTTCTTTCCCTTCCAATACATTCCATCCCTCTCTGCTATTCACATGTTTGCTGTCTACCCTCGCCACGAACCAATCAATGACCTAACAGGTAGCAAGCCCTGATTTCGAACAAACGCTTGCGCCGCACGCTTACGCCATCGCGGACAATGCTTACAACGCCATGGCGCACCCGAAGACGCAGTCTCAGTCTGGAGGTGACACTGGTGTGAACCAATCGATCTTAGTCTCCGGCGAGTCAGGTGCAGGCAAAACGGAGACCACGAAAATCATCATGTCGTATTTGGCCACCGTCGCCGGTGCCGCAGAAGCAGTGACGTCATCGTCTCGTGGTGGGAAGCGCCGCGACTCTGGAGCGCGTCAGAAGCGGCGCTCTGGAGAGCCAGCATCCCCAGCGGCACTACTAGGAGATGGTGGCGGTGGTGAGAACTCGGAGGTGGTTGAAGAAGCGCCACCTGAGCCGTTGGAAAAGCAAGTTGTGCAGTGCAACCCTATTCTAGAAGCGTTTGGAAATGCACGCACAGTTCGCAATGACAATTCGAGCCGGTTCGGGAAATTCATTGAAATTCAATTTGACAAAAAGGCAAAGCTAGCGGGGGCGCAAGTACGCACGTTTCTGTTGGAAAAAGTGCGCCTCGTGCGTCAGTCGGAAGGCGAACGGAACTACCATGTGTTTTATTTGCTGGCAGCAGGTGCCAACGCTGAAGAGCGTCAAGAGTGGCGGCTGAAAGGTGACAGTAACGACAGCGATGACCCGAGCAATGGTTTGGACCGTTATTTGTACACGTCACAATCGAACTGCTTTGACCGGCGCGATGGAGCCTTAGACAACGAAGAATATGAGCTCTTACGAGATGCCATGGAAACGATGCGCTTTCCCCCAGAAGACGTGGATGGGTGTTTGATCTGTGCTGCTGCAGTCCTAGCTTTAGGGGAGTTAGAGTTTGAAGGGGTGGACGATGGGGCAACGCAAGGCGGGGCCGCTCGTATCGCACAAGGTGGTGGTGGCAATGACGACGACGACAACGGCGACAACTGTGAGAACGCCGCCCAATTGTTGGGGGTGCAACCAGAAGCGTTAGAAGGCGCGTGCACGTGCCGAACCATCAAAGCGCGAGGAGAATCTTTTACCATGAAATTGAACCCTCAACAAGCTGCGGATTCGCGCGATGGTCTGGCGAAAGCACTGTACACGGCCCTTTTCGAATGGGTAGTGAACCGAGTCAACACGTCGATCAAAGTGGCGAAAGGCGTGAAACCGCACTCGTTCATTGGCCTCTTGGACATTTTTGGGTTTGAGTCCTTCAAACACAATGGCTTCGAACAGTTTCTCATCAATTACTGCAACGAAGTAAGATTATCTCTTGTCTTTTCTCTTTTTTTTTCGTGTCTTGCATGCATGAAAGCGTGAACGCAATCTGTTTTTCTCTCTCTCTTTGGATTTATCTCCTTTCTGTGACTAGTTTTTGATTTGATATTCCATGCATTGTGTGTTTTTGTGTCGTTGCCAGGTGTTGCAACAGCAGTTCAACGCGTTTGTGTTCGAAGCAGAGCAAGCCGAATACGCGGCCGAACAAATCCTGTGGTCCTTCGTGGAGTTCCCCGACAACAAGCAGTGCATCGAAATGATTGAAGTCACCAAACCTGCCGGAATTTTATCGCTGCTCGACGAGCAAACCATGTTTCCCAATGCCACCGACGCGACTTTCTGCGCGAAATTGCACGCGCAAATTGCGCCTTCGCACAAGAAACATTTCGGCACTTCGCCGGAACTGAAAGTGTCGCAGTGCTTTGTGGTGCACCATTACGCAGGAAGCATCCGGTAAAGGAGGTGTATTGCACCAATGTAGTATGAGGGTGGGTGGGGATCGAAAGTGCAAGTGTGTGTTTACTTCTGAGTGCATTACGTAGCTTTCATTGCAGTGCCTCATATTTGCCTCATTAGGGAGAGGTGCACTCCTATTTTCTTCGTATCACCCTTCGGTCGTCAATAAAATGATTTATCGTCACTATAGAAACTCAATTCTTTTTGAAAAACTCTTTTCTGTTGAATTCATGCAGTTATTCGTCAGACGGTTTTCTGGAAAAGAACCGAGACAAGCTGTACGGAGAAGGCTTAGAGCTGCTGTCGGGCAGTTTTCGGCTCTTTGTGCGCGGCCTCATGAGCTTACTGACGGGCGAGGGTGGGGACTCTTCCTCTCCTGGGGGTGGTAGTGCACTTGAGGCAGCAGCTGCTGCTCCCAGTGGTGGTGGTCCCCGGGGGCGGCGTGCGAGTGTAGCCGGCACCAGTGACGTCACGGCCAGGCCGCGAGGCGGGTCGGTGGGCGCTCGGAGACGGGGCTCGGTGGGCAGCAGCGCTGGCGGCGGGGGCGGAGAAGGAAAGCAAGTGTCGACCTGCACGCAATTCAAGGACTCGCTGCGTGATCTCGTGGCGCAAATAGGTACGTTGCTTTTGCAGCTTCTGCTTATGTGGAATTATCATGGTTTGGTTTTTTTGTGGCTACTCTCTCTCTCTCTTTTCTTAGGGTTCTTAGTTTCTTCTTGGTATTCTTATTCATTCTCAGGACCCTATGTATTTGGCCTTACTAGTACATTCCATCTTCGTAGCCCTAATATCATACACCAACAACCTCTTCCTGTGCGCATTCCCCCCCTTTTTTAGGCCTCACCTCCCCGCACTACGTCCGTTGCTTGAAGCCCAACGACTCCCACAAACCCCACGCCTTTGACGCCAAGCGGATCACTGAGCAGCTGCGCTACGGCGGCGTCCTGGAGGCTGTACGAGTGGCAAGAGCAGGCTTCCCTGTGCGCATGCTGCATGCCGAGTTTATCACGAGGTGGGTAAGTGTTTGTGTGGATGTCGGTGAGTGCGTGATGGAGTAATTGGAGGTTGCGTATGATACTAGTAAATATGTTCCTAGATAAATTCTCTCATGTCATATTTCTCTGCCTCACCCTCTCTTACATTAGGTATGGCCGGCTAGCACCTACTGCGGTCGCCACTGCGCGTCAAAAGCACAAGTCTTCTTCTTCGTCAGCTGCCAATTGTGCCATCGCCCGTGCCTTGTTGATCGCGTCTTTACCTGATCTCGAAGCGTACAACGCCGAAATTGAATTTCTGGCGGCACAAAAAGCTGCCGCGAATGCTAGCAGTGGCAGTGGCGTACCTACTGACGCAGCAAGAAATATGGTCAAGACTGAAGCCGTAGCTAAGGCCAAGGCAGAAATCGAGTCGGCTGAGGGCAACGAATCCGCCTTCAAAGACCTTCTAGGTAATGAAACGGTGGCGGCAATATTTTTATCATTCTGGAGTACTATCACCTTCCATCTGAAATTTCATCTAAACTTGTGGTGAGTCCAATTCCATAATAGTCTACGAGCAGTATAATAACCTCATCGTTTCGCCTTCTTATCCACGATGGCCGCTTCCACTAGGCAAAGTGGGGCTACAATTGGGCACTACCAAGACCTTCTTTCGGCAGAGAGCGTTCACCGCTTGTGAAGCGCTGAATGCCGCCACCGTAGCGAAAGCAGCCATCAAGGTGCAAGCACTCGTGCGAAGCAGGCAAGCCCACCAGCAATGGCGCCGAGTGTTGAAACGGTGCCTGGTGCTGCAGTGCTGGCAGCGGCAGCGGCTCGCCATGCGCCAAACCGTAAACCTGCGCCGTCTGCGCGCGGTGCTACTCGTGCAACGGCAAGTGCGACGAATGGCGCAGCGGAAGTCCTTTCAGGCGTCCAAAACCTGTTGCCTTGTGCTGCAAAGCATTGTGCGGATGCGGCCACAGCGCTTGGTATATCTAAAACAGCGCAGGGAGAGAGCGGCGGTGAAGTTGCAAGCGTGTTTGAGCCGGGGCACGGTGGCGAGAAGACAGTGGTCCAAAGTGCGACAAGTAGCGCTTTGGGTCACCGCGCAGTGGCGAGGGCGAATAGGCCGAAAAGCAGCGCGGCAAAAGAAGCGCGAAGCGAGGTCAACGGCAGCGCTGCAGCAACAGGTAAGATGGATTCGTAGGAGAAAGAAAGAGAGAGAGAGTGAGCGTGTGTGTGAGTCAGTGGTTAATCGTCATTGTTTTTAGCATTCAAAATCAAAATTTCTTAGCCTCTTGCACGTGTGTTTTTGACCAACCACCTAAACATTATTTATTTATGTATATCTTCCAGGTGCACACTTTTCAAGCGATCATGAAGGAAAGCGAAGAAGCTAGACTTGCTCTGGAAGCTCGTGCCAACGAGGCTTTGCAACTCTTAGAAGCCGCGGAAGCCAATTCACAAGCGCTGCGGCAACAAAACACCCGGTGGGTTTTATACTTATGTGGTTTGAAAACAATATTGCACGTGTTTACTAATACGCTTTTTGTGCGTGTTCTTGTCTCAAGGCGCAAAAGAAGACATTCTGATTTCGTGGTTATTCTTTAAAGGATTTTCGGCATTTATTTCATATTCTTCTCTTCTCTTTATGTCTCTTCCTCTCTCTCATTCTGTTTGGATGAAAACCATAACCACAACCCCCTTCGTCCATCCCTTTATCGATAGCTACCGCAAAGAGCTGGCGAGTCGGGCCGAGGCCGAAGAAGCGTCGTCAGCGGCTTTGCAAGCGCTGAGGGCCAAAAACGACCAATTGGTGCTCGAGTTGGGGCGGGTCGAGAATGATGCTCTAGCTGCGTCGGCGTCCGCTGCGGCGGTGAGTAGATGTGAAGGTAGAAAAAAAAAAGTACAGCAGGAGAGAAATAGAGTAGAACTGTCTTTGATATCCTTCTTGTTGCCTCTATTTCTTTCTCTATTCTATACTTTCTTTATATTCTAGGTCGCGGAGCTAGAGCAGAGAGTGGCCGAGCATGCTGCCTTGCTCTCGATTGCCGAGGCCAAAGTCGCCGAGGCGCAGCCAGCAGCTGAAGCAGCATGGGAAAAAGTGGGCGGAGGAGGAGGCGGCGACAACACGCTCGATGACATCATGGACGACTACGAGGAAGGTATGCGCAACAAAAGTACAAAATAAGAGGAATCGAATGAGAGAAAGAAAGAGAGAGAGAGTGGTCCACGGATAGATCATAAGGAGGTAGTGTGACAAGGGGGGGGGGGCAGGCCGGGAGAGCTGGATTTCAGGTTGCGAGTTTTAATTTGTCCTGAGGACGCGCGAATGCTTCGTTTAGATGCTAAAAAGTAGAGAAGTTGCTAGTCTACGGATTCACCCTGTCATTTTGTATCCCTTCCATCTCATGTTGTGTCTCTTCTCTTCTCTGTCATTCTCCGTGTCTATACATGTGTGTGTCTATGTGTGTTTTATTCGTCACAACGATAAAAGGCGACGACGACGATTTCACTGGCGGTCAGGGCACTCCTTCTTCCTCTAGCAATGGCGATGGTCAAGGTGGCAAAGGAAGAGCAGGAGGTCGAGGCAGAGGAGGAGGCCGGTCGAGCGGTCGCAAATTAGCAGTCAAGAAACCCAATTCTTGCGTTCGAGACATGTCGCAGGTAAAATTATGCACACATGTAATAAACATACACACGCGCGCGCATGAGTGTGTGTGCTTCCCTTTCATAATGAGTGCATACGTCTACATGTCCTTAGTAACTGGTAGAAGAAAACGAGACATGGCGTTGTCTCTTGCCTGCGTACAGAATTTGAGCGTATTCTAGAATAATGACGGGAAAGGGTAGGATGCGCTGCTGCCTCTTCTATCTCAACACCTGTTTCTATCTTTCGCCCTGATATAATAGGATTCTGTGGCAGCAGTTAAGGCAGCAGCGCAGGCGGAGGCAGCAGCTGCTGCCCTACGAGCTGAGAGAGATGCCTTAACGAGTGATCTGGCGGCAGCAGCAGAAGCGGCCAAGAAAAAGGAAGAAGAACTGAGGGCCGCAGAAGAGCAGGTAATGAGATGCATGACTGCAAAAAGATAGTGGTATTGGAAGAAGGCTACTTCCTCTTCTTCTTTTCTACACATGTACCTGAAGTTTAAACTGCTTTGTATGTGTTGCGATGTGCATGTACGATGTGCGTATGGCAATGGTCTTTCACACTTTGTATACAAACAAAGGTGGAGCTATTGCGCGACGAAAAAGGAACTTTAGAAGCAAGCGCGCGCAGTGACGCCAGCCGAGCCCAACACGAAAGCGAATTGGCAGCGCAGGTTTGTTGCTGACCCTTTTTTAGCTAGTAGGTGTGTCCTTAGAGCCTCTTCAAGCCACAAATCAGAGTTTCTATGAGAGACGATGGGATTGAGTTTCTACGCTATTTCTTACGCATTTTGTGAGAAAGCGTCAAATTTCTTTATGATGTACATATCACTCACACTTACCTATCCACCTAACGCTCACTCATTCTCACCTCTATATCTGCCAACACCAAACCAACCCCAATCAGAACGACAGTTTGCGGGCGGACCTTGCAGCCGCAGAAGCTCGCATGGAGACAGCGAGAGCGCAAGCAGCGGCAGAGGCAGAAGCTAGAGCAGCGGTTCGGGAGGAAAAAGCAAGGGCAGAAATGACGGCGCTGGCAGCCAAGGTGGGTCCTACAGATCATGTAGTGGTGGTACTGTAGTGGTGGTAGAAGAGAGGAAGAGCTCAGAAGTGGAGTCCTCTGATATTTATAATCCCTGTGTTCATTTTATTTTTTGCTGTTGACTTTTTGGTGTCTGAACTTTAATCTCTTTTCGTCTCCCTTATTATGCTGCATTTGTGAATAATAATACCTCTCCTCCTCTAATATACTTATTACACACCACTAGGCGGAAGAAGCACGACGAGAGGCCGATGCAGCACATGAGGCCGCGAAAGCTTCCCAGCTCATGAGCCTGGGCAAAGACGATGCTGAGGCAATCGCTGCCGCAGCCGGCGAGCGGGCTTTCAACGCGGAGCGAGAGGCGGCGCAGGCGAGAGCGGCGGCCGCTGCTGCTCTTGCGACCCTTACGAAGGTGAGAGAGAGTGAAGATTGAAAGGAGTTCCGGTTGTGAATGAATATGTGAGGAGAATAGTGCCACCGTTGATCGTGAAGTCCCTCTTTCTCTCGCTTTCTCTCTTGCTCGATCTTTGCATGGCATGTGTTACGTGTGTGTTTTCGTGCATTTGTGCCTTCGATACGTGTCTTCACGTGTCTTCATATGTTCGTGCATGTGCGTTATCTGCTTGTCGAACTCCGTCACACATCACACAGGAGCGAGAAGAGCTCTCGGCTGCTCAGGCATCTTTGGAGTTGAGGACTTTGTCAGTCGCAGAAGCCGATGAGCTGAAAGCGGCCAATGAAGCTTTGAAATCCAAAGTGACAGCCCTGCAACAGGTGATGAGGAGAAGAGGGGTTAATGGTCATTACAGGGATGTAGGATAAAGCATCAAAACGGCGTTATATTTCATTATATTTCTCTAAACTTGTATGTCATTTCGACCTATATGATGCGCATTTGTTCTCTATCTCTCTCTCTCTTTCGCGCGCGTATGCGTGCACGCACCCTTCTTCAGATGTCCTTTTTTTCTGTGTACTTCTTCTTCTTCTTTCATAAGTGCTGCCTCACCTATACGGTTAACTCATTCTCGCCGTCGTTGCCTTCTTTTCTTATTCAATGAGCGCTCGCGTGTGCATCTGGGTTGTGTTTATTTATCATTTTTTATTTTACATTATTACATTAGGCGGCCGAGCAGCGGGAGCGGGACCTCATCAAGCGGCGAGCTCAAGAAGCCCGAGAAAGGAAAGCAAGGGACGCACAATCCGTCGCCGCGGCCAAAGTGAGTTAGAGTAGTACTTCTGTGGCAGTATATCCTATTATATTAGGCGCATCATGTGTTTGCGCACTGGTTCTCTTTGATTCTGGAAGTTGATTCTATTTGTTGTGTGGATATTTTGTTTTCCGTCCGTGCAATTAGCATGAAAGGCGTATACATCTCCTGGAGTGGCTCCCCTCTCTATGCTTGTTTCTCACACATGCACCCTCTCAATTGTCTTGCCTCGTTGCCTCTGTCACTCTCTATTTCATTCCTGTGCATGTTTTGTGCTTCAATTTATTATGAAATTAGTCGGCCTCTAAAGCGGCCGTTTATTTCGAAGCCGGAGGAAGTGCGGAGCTACAGGCGGAATTAGTGCGGGGCATGCCCACAGCCATGTGCCACATTTGCCACGCTCGAATTCCCCTCGATGAAATTGACGATCACGCAGAAAGGTTTGACTTTTTTTTTGTGCCCTCGTTTGTTCTCTCTCTTTGTCTTTCCGTAGAAACATTCGTCAACGTTTTTTTTCAGAATGTCCTTCATTTATGGTCACGTCTTTTTTGTTGGTGCCCCTTTTTTTAATTTGTTTTCTTCTTACTTCCTTCCTACATGTATCAGGTGTGAGTCCAGCCTATCTGAAGGGCAAGGAGAATCACCCCCTCGGGGCGAGAACACTACTTCTTCTGTAGTCACCGTGTTACCCTCGAACGCGGCCACGGACAAGTTCAAAATCACCGTCTTTACCGAGGTGAATCCAGGGAACGGTCATGAAGGGTCTGCAGACGATGTGTTGAGGTCTTCGTCTCGTAGCAGCGAGCCAACTAGCCAACAGTCTCCGAGCAGTGTGGTGGAGCGCAGCGAAGGTCGAATTGCAGCGCTGCACGCTACCTTAGAAAACGACTTGAATGGGTACAAACGGGACCACAGCACTAACGAGGGTGGCAACGGCAACGGCAACGGCAACGGCAGCGGTAGCAGCAGTAGTAGCAAGAGTAGCAGTGCTGCTAGTAGTTCCGCAGCGAGCGCAGCTCAAGCAGCAGGACTGCTCATGGGGGGGTTGTCGAACCTCAATCTGTTCGGCACGTCCACCATGAGTCCTGCTGCTGCTGCTGCGCCTAAAGAGGAGCCTGCCGTGGCG
>Ga0307979_1002445_pt1 | contig 12844 bp, 10 predicted proteins | sample OrgLakmetage1058_FD_201833 | JGI IMG/M metagenome (GOLD analysis project Ga0307979, IMG submission 201833) | Saline water microbial communities from Organic Lake, Antarctica - #1058 | ecosystem: Environmental > Aquatic > Non-marine Saline and Alkaline > Saline | place: Antarctica: Organic Lake...
TGAAGTCCATCCCGACATTAGCTTGATGCTCCATAGTAGAGTGCTCATCATCATCATCATAGCTGTCTTGGTCTCTGCTGGTGGGGTTGCTGTCTCTCATGCCAGCCTTTGTACGGCCCCGCCGCTGGAAGTCCTTCCCGACATTAGCTTGATGCTGCATAGGAGAGTGCTCATCGTCATTGCTGTCTTGGTCTCTGCTGGTGGGGTTGTTGTCTGTCATGCCAGCAGCCTTCGTGCGGCCCCGCCGCTGGAAGTCCATCCCGACATTAGCTTGATGCTCCATAGGAGAGTGCTCATCGTCATCATAGCTGTCTTGGTCCCTGCTGGTGGGGTTGTTGTCTGTCATGCCAGCAGCCTTCGTGCGGCCCCGCCGCTGGAAGTCCTTCCCGACATTAGCTTGATGCTCCATAGTAGAGTGCTCATCGTCATCATAGCTGTCTTGGTCTCTGCTGGTGGGGTTGTTGTCTGTCATGCCAGCCTTCGTACAGCCCCGCCGCTGGAAGTCTACCCCGACATTAGCTTGATGCTCCATAGGAGAGTGCTCATTATCATCATAGCTGTCTTGGTCTCTGCTGGTGGGGTTGCTGTCTGTCATGCCAGCCTTCGTACGTCCCCGCCGCTGGAAGTCCTTCCCGACATCACCTTGATGCTCCATAGTAGAGTGCTCACCATCATCATTTTTGTCTTGGTCTCTGCTGGCATTACCGTCTCTCATGCCAGCCTTCATACGGCCCCGCCGCTTGAAGTCTACCCCGACATCACCTTGATGCTCCATAGTAGAGTGCTCATCATCATCATCATAGCTGTCTTGGTCTCTGCTGGTGGGGTTGCTGTCTGTCATGCCAGCCTTCGTACGGCCCCGCCGCTGGAAGGCCTTCCCGACATCACCTTGATGTTCCATAGTAGAGTGCTCATCATCGTCGTTGCTGTCTTGGTCTCTGCTGGTGATGTTGTCTCTCATACCAGCCTTCGTGCGGCCCCGCCACTTAAAATCTATTCCATTGTCAGCTCGATTATGCTCTGAGGTTCTTTCATGGTCTCGATTTTCATCAACGCTACTTGCAATGCAAACTCGCTCGCGTTCAGACGCAGTAAGGTCCGATCTAACATCAACAAATTGCGACGGTCCATTTTTCCCTTGCTCCAGGTCGTTCAGTCCATCCTCATCAATTCTGGCGGTCATGTCGGGATAGGCATCTGTAGGCCTAGAATCATTGTGCACTTCACGGCCCTTACTTTGGAATTCTTTCTCCTGAGGGTCGTAAAGATTCGTGATGTCTCCATTCGAAAGATTACATTCAGCATCATGCATAGGATGAATGTCTTTCGCGATCTCTTCATCATGGGGTAATACTGACGACGGTTGCGATGTACTTGAAGTTGAAACTTCAAGTTTAGGGTCTGTTACCGGGGATACTTTGCGAGCTTTACGTCGCGTACGCAGTCTATGCAGGACAAGCATAAGCAAACAACATGATAGAGCTCCACACGGAAGTACAATGGTCCAAGCTATACTGAAGCTTTCAAACTGATCCTGCTCGGAAATCGCTGAAATATTATCTGCGTCTTGAAAGCTGACCGATGGAAATTCCACCGGTAGATTGCTCGGTGCCTGCGTAGGGGGTGTCAGTGACGGTGGGACACTTATCGTTGGAAGAAATGAAGGACTTAGTGTTGGAGATGTTGTTGGCTCGAAAGTTTGAGTCGGCTCTGGCGTCACTGTCGGGCTTAAGCTAGGTTCAAAGGTTGGCACGGATGTTGGCACTGACGAGGGATTAAGTGAGAGTGAGGGTGCAAGCGTGGGCTCTGGTGTGGGGTCGGGGCAAAGCGAAAGTGAAGACCGCCCTGCAAAGACTATGTTCCGGCTTGAAGCAGATGAGATCCCTCCAGAAGTATCGTCGACAGTGAATGTCATATTGAATGTACTCTTGTCACGGAATACAAATTCAACACTCCTATTGAATTGGTCAATAGGAAAATAAGCCTGCATATCGTCAGTATCGGGACATCTCGCGCATTGTGTGCACTCAACCAAGCCAAGCTTGAGAGGATCACTGGGATTGTCGCAGTAGAACCTGAAACATACAATAATTTGAATTCATAGTATTAGCTTGTGACTTGGTATTAGATTTGCTCTATAAAATATGAAAGTACATACCCGCGTCTGTTGGAGCTGAAGCACGTTTCGCCATCTGTCTCAACAATCTCAATCTCTGTTGTACCAGGAGCCACATGAGTTTCGTGGAATGCGTTGGTAGCTAAACAAATTTTCTCACGATTGTCATCTCCTTCGTCGAGGTCGAAAAAGGAAAAGTAGAAGCTGTTCAACGGAAGAGGTTCATTTGCTTCATTTCGCAGGGTAAACGTTAAGTCGACACTCGAGCCCACGGCTAGATTAATCTGCCCAAACCTACCGTTCTGGCCATTGTTAGCTGAGTTCATCGGTGCATATTTGCTGCGTGATGTTACTACCAGGTCAAAATCTTCGGACCCGTATGAGCCAATGCCTGCATATCGAATTTCTTCTGGTTGACTAAAGAATGGCCCTTGACCACCAAGATTATTGACTGATACATTAGCATTGAAGAAATCAAGTTGCACCGCAAATGGATAGCAATTTTGGGTCGTTGGAGATAGGGTGATGGTCGGTAGAATGGTGGGGTGACCTGTAGGACTCGGACTTGGCACTAGTGTGGGGCTTGGCGAGGGAGGCAAGCTCGGTTGTGAAGTGGGTGCGTTGGAAGGGTACCAACTTGGGACACTTGTGGGCTCAGGACTCGGAGCAGGCGTTGGTAGAGGCAATGGAGCTAGAGACGGCACTTGCGATGGAAGTGGGCTTGGATAAGAAGTGGGTTGAGGAGAGGGAATCATCGAAGGGGTAATCGATGGCACAGGCGTTGGCAGTGGAGTTGGAACCGTGCTTGGAACAGGAGTTGGCATCAGCGTGGGCAAGTAAGTTGGTAATGGCGTTGGAACCGTGCTTGGAACAGGAGTTGGCATCAGCGTGGGCAAGTAAGTTGGTAATGGCGTTGGAACCGTGCTTGGAACAGGAGTTGGCATCAGCGTGGGTGTGGATGTCGGTAATGGCGTTGGAACCGTGCTTGGAACAGGAGTTGGCATCAGCGTGGGTGTGGATGTCGGTAATGGCGTAGGTGTTGTGCTTGGACTTGGGGTTGGCGCTAGAGAGGGCAAAGAAGTCGGCACTGGAGTCGGAATCAAGCTAGGAGCTGGTGTTGGCTCTAGCGTGGGTGTAGAAGTTGGTAAAGGAGTCGGAATTGCACTAGGTAAAAGTGAGATCGAGGGAACGCTAGTGGGCACTGAAGTGGGCACAGGTGTTGGAACTGAAGTGGGCACGGGTGTAGGTGTGGGTGATGGAATCGAAGATGGTAATGGGCTCGGATTAGAAGACGGCAAGGGAGACGGAAGAGGTGATGGCAAGGGAGAAGGCACAGAAGTAGGAAGAGGCGTCATTGTAGGCGCTGGCGTCGGTATTGGTGATGGCGAAGGTGTTGGCATCATTGAAGGAATTGGCGAAGGCGTTGACGTCGGTATCAGTGATGGCAAAGGTGTTGGCATCATTGAAGGAATGGGCGAAGGCGCTGGCGTCGGTATCGGTGATGGCAAAGGTGTTGGCATCGTTGAAGGAAGTGGCGAAGGGCTAGACGACGGCAAGAGTGTTGGTGTTGCAGAGGGCGATGGGCTTGGCACAGGAGTCGGATTCGGTGAAGGCGTGGTGGAGGGTAGCGGAGTTGGGGAACTCGAAGGCAATGGTGATGGCGATAAGGTGGGTAGTGGCGTAGGTGACGTTGAGGGAATAACGCTTATCGTTGGGATTATTGTTGGTACCTATGCATCAAAGCGACAATTATGTGAATCAACACTGAATGTTTCTGCACATGCAAGGATCATAAACTTGTAATTTATACGAAACAGCAAACCTGCGTTGGTGAAGGCGTTGGCTGCAACGACGGAGCACTCGAAGGCACCAGGGAGGGTAAGGGGCTAGGTAAAATCGAAGGCACTGTTGAAGGAGTTGGACTTGGTTGACTTGATGGAATCGGCGTAGGCTCTAAAGTCGGGGTCCGAGTCGGAGTTGGAGTTGGAGCTCCTGAAGGTGTTGGAGTGGGCTCTAGCGTTGGTGTTGAAGAAGGATTTGGCGTAGGCCCTCCAGTTGGAATGGGCGTGGGCGCCAATGTGGGTGTCAGTGTAGGTAGTGGTGTTGAGGCTTGGGAGGGAGTTGGCGTGGGCATCGGTGTGGGTGTTAGAGTGGGTAAAGGGCTCGGTGCAGTTGGTGCCTGCGTCGGTAAATTCGAGGGAACAATAGTCGGAGTGGAACTCGGCAAGCCAGAGGGCTGCTGAGTAGGCAATGCGCTTGGCTCAGGCGAGGGACTAGTCGTTGGCAAGCCAGAGGGCTGATGAGTAGGCAATGCGCTCGGCTCGGCCGAGGGACTAGTCGTTGGAACAGGTACTGGCACCTCGGACGGCGCAGCTGTTGGAGCTGAAGGACGTGGAGTGGGGTTGATCGAAGGCACCGAGCTCGGAAAAGCAGTGTAATCTCCGTAATAGTAATAATAAGCTAAAGCTCGCTCCTCAGGCACGGCGCCGTCAGTTTCGCCAAAAACGTCACCCGCTGGTTGCTCAAGCATAGTGTTGTTTTTAATAGTGGCATCTTTAATTTGGTAAGTAGCCGTTGTAGACAAAGTTGTAGTTTCTGGGGCGAAAGCGTTTGCTAGCATCGTGGGTTCATAAGACCAAACTAAGAAATGTCGAGCAATCAAACTAAAAAATAGTACCCGCAATGTCAGAACCAAAAGGCCCATTCGCACTTTTGAGCGAATATTATACAGCTTGAACTCGTTTACAGTTACAATAGCGTTAAACCATAGCACAATCAAATCATTCGGCTGCCCAGGACGCACGTGCCAAGTACATGTGCCAAGACGACGACTGGTTTAGTTGAAGCCTAGCTAGGATGGGTGATAAATTTTATCATAAAATGTCTACCTCATTACTGCGCTCTGCTGATGACGATAGCAAGTTGAATTTTTTTATTGTGAGCAGCATGACAGCATACTGGGTAAGTCAGGCGCTGCCACGAGCACTGCCATATGTATGTAACCGCTCAACGAAGAAGAAAGAAGAAGTCGTTCTCACGTTCTCGCAGACATTCTAATCGTTCTGCAAATTATTTCCAAAATTTTGTCCCCCGGCTCACGGTGTTGGACGAACAAAAGAACTGTGTATCTTTTGGAACCATCATCATCATCATCATCAATCATCGATCATCAAGCTGTCAAGCTAACAAAATGGTGAAAATTGGGACCAAAGTGAGATTGTTTGCGAGCCTAGCAGTGCTAAAGGTAGCAAGGTCGCTAGCTCCAATTGATGGACGCACCTCCATTCGTAGTCTTCGACGCCAATTCCCCTCGGTCCTTTTTGTTCGTGGTGGTCAAGATGACGACCACAATAGTGACGCCTCTGAAAAGCCTGAGCAACTTCAAGCAGCCAACCGTCATTCAGACCAGCAACCTCTAGAAGCTACATGGTCGTCAGCTGACAACGAAAGTCGACAGGTTAGTATTTCTTTAGGTGAATTTCCCCTTTGCACTCCACTACATAAATTCTGACGACTACTAATTTTGGATAGGCCAAAGCCGATGGTGGCTCAACGTTTATTGCGTTTAGCGAAAAAGGCTACAAAGCAATGGCGGAGGACCCGAGTCGCACGCCCATGTTTGTGCAAGCTATTGAAGAGCGAATTGCAAAGCATCCTGGCGAGGTCAGTGTGTTTACTCTGATATTGATTGGTGTTATACTGAGCAGCTACGACCTTTCTTTCTCGGTGGCGAGCAAAAGCATACAGTCCTTTGGAATTCGCCTTATAACTCGTAATAAGAAAATATATTGCTTGACGAAGAACAGAAGTCCTGTTTCTAGTGCAACAATTTATCTACTTTAGAAACTCGCCATTCGTAGATGACTGTGGTCGATGTGGGCACGGGGCCCTATGCGCTCCTCGCTCTCGTGGCCGCGCGTGCCGGTGCCAAAAAAGTGTTTGCTATAGAGGTGAACGCAGCAGCGGCTGCCAGCGCGCGCACGGCAGTAGAAAAAGCTACAGACGTACCGACTGGTGTCGTGGAAGTGATTGAAGGGTTCAGCACGGACATCACGCTGCCTTATAAGGTTGATTTATTCGTTGGAGAAGTGGTTGGAAACATGGCTAGCGAAGAAGGCATTGTAAACACGGTGCGGACAATAATCATTAACTACGTCTACAATATCATATACGCGTACTATGCTGTATTGTTCGTGTGATTGCAAGAACAACCGTCGACGATTTTGTATCAAGTTATTTATCGGGCCACTTGGAGCTCTCTCTCTAAGCTCGTGGGATATTGCTCTCATACTAGAGTGTGCATATCTTTATCATATTAGGTGCGCGACGCCCAATCTCGGCATCTGCTGAGGCCCTATGACGCTTCAAGCTACATTCCTACTCGGGTATTATATCATTATATACCTTATACACTGGATTGTCTGGGTATTTTTCTTGTAGTAGGTTTAGCAATTTGTGCACCTATCATTTTTCGCTTTTTTTCTTTTGCTATACCTCGTGCCATTTCCGTCATTTTTTCCACATCTTTGTCCACACACATACCATAGGTGCAAACCTTAGCCGCGCCCATGTCGTACGCGCTTCACCACCCTGCCCTGGGACCCGACAACTTCAACTGGGGCCAACTCCGCAAGAACCGCAAAAACCCGCCGCACGTGTCGTCGACTTACTTGGCTGTAAAAGCAATGGCGGTGCCTCAGGTTAGGAATATAGAGCTACATTGATTGAGTGATTGAGATGAATTCAACAAATTAGAAGCTTCTTCATGTAAACAAAAGAAAAAGGAGCCATTCACATATCTTAATTGTTATCATTGCTAGATAGAAGGCTGCACATTCACATCCTTAACCCTAATTGGGTATATTGCGCTCTTCCCTGTTGCAACTCTCACTTCACAGGTTGTTGAAGACATTTGCTTGTACTCAAAAGACCTTCCCACTCCCCCACAGCCGTCTACGTCCACCCACACTTATGAGTTTACTGCCTCTTGCCTCGACGCCAACGCGCATACCACCGAACAAGACCTGCTGCGCGGTGGGGTGTCTCCGGAAGCTGCTCGTTCCATCAGCGCTGACGTCAGTCGAGGCCTCTCCGCACTCGGCTGTTGGCCTCGGCTCTACTTGAACCCTGACCAATCTATTGTAGTGGAGTCGCGCAGTGCAGCCAGCGGAGCGCCTCAGTTCAGCCACTGGCAAACCGTGTTGCCACTCTTAACCGACGCGCCGCGCAGGGTGCAGCCTGGCGAGACCTGCACCGTGGAATTCACCGTAAATTACACGGGTGTGGCTGCGGAAGCACCAGTGACCTATGCCATTCGTGCGGCGCTTTCGACGCCAGCTGACGATGGTAAATCATAAATGCAAATGGTTGGAGTATACATTAAATTCGTTGTTGCCTGGAAGTGGGCTATATGTGAATCATTCGTTTGAAGTATGAAGTAATTCGATAGGCAAATCGCAATGAGCTCTCCGCCATGGATTTCTAAGGAAATATGAACTCTAGGCTTATAATTAGCTCTGTATTACATAGAGCTTAGCTTGCTCATTTGCTTTTGTTTCCTTTTTAAGCACTCAAAGAAAATATTTACTTGGTTTTAGCCAACAAGGAATCCAGATCATCCGGCAGGCCTCACAGGGGCTTCACATAGCGCTTTGACTTCACCCCAAATCGTTATGCGAGATATTCAAATCAGCCCAGGCGACAGTTGGAGCCTTAATTGGCCTTCTGGAGCGAATTCGCTAGCGCATTTGCAGCTCAAGTGCATTCTTTATGTGCCTCTGTGACTGCTGTGTACTTGTCTTTCTTTGTTTTTGGGAGAGTATTAACTAGACTAGACTAGCCCAGAACTTCAGTTTGTCAATTCGCAGATGCAAAGAAACTCAATTGTCGTAGTCTTAGCAAATTCATAACCAGAAAAGGCTCTTCTTTCTGTTACATCTCACATAGCACGCTTCTTGAGTGCTTTGTATTTCAATGAGCAAACTCTTTCAGGGGTGTTGTATAGGGCGAAGCCCAGTCACGATCGAAAGCTGCTTGAAGCGAAGCTCGTAGTGTTGGGGTGTCCGAATTGAAGGAGCAACCGGCTGTTTGGTAGAAGTACGACCATTCCATGTTCGATGTTCCGATGTTCACACGCCGGTCAGTGACGATGTACCTGTTTAACCAGGAAAAAGGAGCAACATTTACACATACATGGCCAGTGGCTACGGAGTCTAACTGGTGCATGTGACGGTTGTGATGGTGTATGTACGCGCTAAAGAAAGGCACTGAATGCCTGAGCACAAAATCCATACCAATCAGAGATACTTGAAGAAGCTAATATAGAAGACACTGTCCTACGAACTCACTTGGCATGATTCACGCGAGAAAAAGGTGGGAAGCACGGCGACGATTCGGTTGTTACACATGACGTGGACGTGCCATTTGCATCGGGCGGTGGCACCACCGCTGTTTCCCACCCCGGCACCGCAAAGACGCCAACTTCCAGTGAGCCGTTCGCCACCGAGCCTGCGCCATCCGCAACCACCGCGCTCGTGCTGGACAGGGCGTCCAAAAAGCGCAACATTTGGGGGTTGCTTTGCTGCCACCAGGACACCAGCACGCGCACTTCGGCCCCAGACGCAGACACGGCCTGCACCAGCGCGTCCGATAGGTCAGGCCACCACACTTTGCCCCCCGCGGCAGTCGTGTTCACCGTGTAGGCATTCGTAGGCAGAAAGTCCATAACCGAGAGGGAGACCGACTCTCGCGCGTCCAAAATCGTCGCCACTAGGCCCTCCTGGTCCCAGGTACGAGTGCAGCCTGCCGACTCTAAACCATCCCTGTAGTTCAGCTCGGAGTTGCTGCTCGACTTCGACGATGATGACGTAGCGCAGCTTTCGCCTGCTGATTGACAAGCGCCCAGCACGCTCGCTGGCGATGCCCCTAGAAAGAATGTGCCTAGAGAGCTAGCGTCATCGTTATCATCGCTACTACCTACTGTGGTTGCTAAGGGCGCCGGCTGATCCCAAGTAGGCATCGGCCCAGCGGTGGCTGCAGCGGTCGTCAGCGGGTTCGTGCAACGGTCACTCGCTGATAAAGCTGGTTCCCAGCAGGGCACTATAAGTGCCTTGGCACCGAGTGGAGGCGAAGGACGAGCTACGGTGAAGTCAAGAGCGCCACCACTAGTACTGCTGCTGCTGCTCTGTAAACCTAATCCAACAACTAAACCAACCGATGCTGCGCCGCCGTCGCCCGCAGCGAAATTCCAGAAAGTGTTGAACAATCCCTGTGCCACTGCCGCTACCGACTGAGAGCTATTGAAGGCTACCACGCCCATTTCTTTCACCTATAGCGCAAGCACCAGCAAACGAAGAAATGAGGGAGTGTATACCTCACATCGAATTGACATCAATATGGCGACTCCAAAAGTCGCAGCAAAGCTCCTGTGCTTGAGAATTCGTGTTCGTGCGTTGCTTCATGTCAGGTGTCATTGTGCAATCTTTCTCATCCATTCATCTATACAAGGCCAATCATCAAGCAGTATGCAAAATAGAAGCAGGACAATTGATGAACCTGCGAAAGCGAGAGCCAATCCATATTGGCCGATCCGACATAAGCGTGCGTGCCATCTGCAATCCACAGCTGCCAAGAGAGGAAAGATGGAAAATACATGAGAAATAAACAGCCCAGATTGGAATTAAAACTTCAAGCAGCTATTGGTAATAACGCAGAATAATCCTTCCCACTGCCATACCTTCATGTGCATGATGCCACCCCCATACCACGCGTGCGCGTCCCATAAACCTACGGAAACTTGCTTCGGCCACGCTGCTGCGAGCTGGTTGAGCTCACTGATGTGGCCCAGTGACGTCGTCGTGTTGTCCTTACAGACGATCCAATGAAGAGCAGGAAAAAACCATGGCGACAATAACGATATTCAGAAGTAAATTGTACGAGGATCACAACACGAATGCAACAAAGACAAGCGCAATAATGCACATCTAGCTAGCTTAATACCTGCAAAAATCGCAGCGCCACACCGCGGGCAGCTGCAGCCTCAAATGCGCGGTACAACCGCAAACCCCGGTCACAACCAAGGGCTGCACACCCTCCGGGTGACGCTGCGGCATCATCGTCTCCGTCACTCACCAGCAAATTCCAGTACATGACACTCACATCGAGAGTGCGAGTAGACTCATTCACTAGTTTTTCAAGTACTTCATAAGTGTTCAAGGCACCACTCTCCAGAGCCAAACTGAAGTTCAGCAGCGGGATAGTTTCCACCAGGAAGAGTGACGGTGTTTCTTCGACCTGAACAGCTGCTGCTGTAGAAGAGGCACCTTGTTGCCACAGGAAATGGTAGCAACCGAATAAAATTCCTCCTAAGAATAGGACGAAAGCAAAGCCACCTGCTGCGATGCGGCTTCGATGAGCTCGCTGGGTAGCTGACAAACCCACAGACGCTCGCAGAAAGCTCGGGTCCTCTTCGAAGTCCATGAGCCGCTGCGAGTCAACCTCGCTGCTGGCATCACTGGTCCCCATAACTATATCGCAGGGATCAATGAAAGTTTTGCAAGTGCAAACTTGATTCACGCTGCCAGTAGGCACCGCTATATCGATCCTTAGACTGGATGGTGAAAGCGATTAGTAAGCACGCGCGACCAAGGAGACCTGGTTTGTTACACCTTGAAATGATATTTGTAGTTCGGGTTATTCTTTTGGGAAGCAAGAGCTAGGAGTTGCATCAAAGAGCTAAGTTTCAACAATATCTTAGTTTGCAAGTGTCGCTCGAGTTGCCTGCTAGAGCGCTAGCTACGGCTTAGGGCCAAGCTATTATCAAGCTATGAAAGTGCATGCAAGACATACATGAAGGCATCAAGAAAATTCTATCGTGCCCAAACTCCACCGGACTTCGATTCCTTCATAAAAAATTCTGGCAATTCTGGCATTGGATTTCTCTCACTTACTTGACAACTGACGACTAGACTGTCCCTCATGGTTTGTACCCACCTACGCTACATACGCTACCCAACTATGGTACTTCCAGCTATTAGGCGGCGGTGCATCTTTGTGCTTGGTGCTCTTGCCGGAGTCAAAGCGAAACCCTTCGTAAACCCGCTACTTACGCCGTACTGCTCATCAAGCAGCCCAGCCGTCTTACGCGATCCATCTCAATTGGAGCCACAGCCTTACTCGCCGAGTGAAATTGTAACCGTTCTTGAGCACACCCAGGTATAACTGCCCAACCACTAGGCTTCCTTGGAAAAACAACCATGCCAAACCAGAAAGATCTCAATATAATGCCTGATATAAAAGTTAACCATTGATTTATTCAAAATGTCTAGGCCGAGATTTCCAATGGACTTTCACAGATACGCGAACTCGCAAGCAGCCGGGCCTCAAGTTCTACGGAGCAAGAAGCCTCGAATGCGAGATTCGAGCCAGAGAAAACGACAGCTAAATTAGAGAGGGAACTACAACAAGCACAGGTAGTTCGAGCGCTCGCATCTCACCTGATCGAATCGCTATTCGTTGTACTTACGGTGAACATACCACACGTGTTGTTTTTCTGCGCATTTAGTGTGATATCAACGAGAGCCTTAAAAAGCTCCAGCAGGCGGAAAGCAAACTTGAGACAACCAAGACTTCGGCAGCTCGATACCGTTCCATAGCACCAAGCCTTGGTAATAGCCCGCTAGACCCTTCGAGAACGTATTCGTCTTCAGGAGCACCCAGTGCTGCATCTTCAGAGAGCGACCTGTCGAACGAAATGAAGCAAGCTCAGGTATCATCGCTAGATAAGCTTCGTTTTTTTTTTTAGTTCAGAGTGCCATTCATTCATTCATTCATTGATTTTTTGTTGTTGTTTCGTTTTTAACGATGCGCAGACTGAGATTACCGAGGCGCTCGCTCGGATTCGACGTGTATCTCGGCCACAAACTCAAGAAGGGCCTCCGGCGCAGAGAATTCCCTCAGCATTGCCAGCACAGGCACCATCAGACGAGTTGGACTCAACTGAGCTCCCTATCCTAGAGGGTGTTGACACTGAGAGAGCCCCTGAAAATCAAGCGACTTTTGACGTAAGGGCGAAGAACCCAGAATCCTCTGTGTCATCGCCGGCATCGCCTGAGAAAGCTTCTTCTCCTTGGAGAAGTAAGGTACTAGAAGCTAAGGAAAGACTTTTCGTGCCACCAAAATCTCCTAACTCGACCTTCAGTAGCATTGAAACGCCGACAGATAAAAAGAACGAGGCCATCAGTCCTCAAATTAGACAGAAAGGGATGTCCACAGACACTTTTATTGATGCGTCTTGGTTTGAAAGTGCACCAGCAGCACCGGCGGCGCCAGCGTCACCTCGGAAGTCCTACTCACCATGGAGCGCAGAGTCGCCTGCTGCTCGGAAGAGCGAGCGGCCTCTGTATGCACCGGCAGCTCCATCGTCACCACGAATCGAGAGAGCATCGCCAGAAGCGCCAGCAGCACCGGTGTCGCCCGCACCAGCAGAACCAACGGCACCGGTGTCGACATCGCCACGGAAGTCGTTTTCGCCTTGGAAGAGCGAGTCACCAGCTGTTCGAAAGAGTGAAGAGCATTTGTTTGTACCGGCAGCTCCATCGTCACCACGATTCGAGAGAGCATCGCCAGAAGCGCCAGCAGCTCCGGTGTCGTCCGCACCATCAGAACCAACGGCACCGGTGTCGACATCGCCACGGAAGTCGTTTTCGCCTTGGAAGAGCGAGTCACCAG
>Ga0307979_1002451_pt1 | contig 12831 bp, 12 predicted proteins | sample OrgLakmetage1058_FD_201833 | JGI IMG/M metagenome (GOLD analysis project Ga0307979, IMG submission 201833) | Saline water microbial communities from Organic Lake, Antarctica - #1058 | ecosystem: Environmental > Aquatic > Non-marine Saline and Alkaline > Saline | place: Antarctica: Organic Lake...
CAGCAGCATCAGCCCTAGCATCAGCAGCAGTGGCGGCAGCAGTGGCAGCAGCAACAGCGCGAATCTCGCGTCGGGCTACTTCCTTTTCTCGCGCCATTTCGTACATGTTGCTGTTGCCGTTGGCTGCTGGCGTGTTGGAAGAAGCTACTGTGGTGGGCGCAGAAGGCCGTAAATTGCTGGCTGTGTTGCTGGAAGCTTGCGCTTGAAATGCCGACACTTCGCGCTCCACCTGTGAAGAGAACCAAGACGGCGATGAAGAGAATAAGAAAGAGATAATTACGGAATGTGGAAGTACAGAAGGCTGCCAGAAAAAAACTGGGTACAAGGGAGTCCTGTCACGCAAGATACCCTCAAGAAACACTCCAATAGGAAAATTAACGGCAGTAACGCAGGAAGAAGACGAGAGGTGTCGCCTACCATGGCGCGTAGCTGCGGCAGAGGCGTTTTGGGGTCTTCGAACTTGAAGTCCACCCCGATGGCCTTGCGGTGATGCTCTAATGTAGTGGCCGATAAGTCGGCTTCGCAGGGCAGAGCGGGGCAGCCTCTCAGCCACGGGTGGGCCAAGGCATCGGACACGTTCAGGCGTTTGGTCGGGTCCTATGTAGAGTTATAGTTTGAGAAGGTGACGGGGGAGTGAGATGATGAGGAGGTGATGATAAATCGAGGAGTGAGTGTGAATAGATGGGCCATCTTGTACTAGGATGGCAGAAATGATGTGTAGGCAAAGTCGACAACTATGGGAGAAATCCTTCAATCATATTGTACTTGGAGAGGAAGGAAAAGTAAAAATAAAGAGAGGAAAATATCCTGATAAACTTCTCCCACGTGCATATAAGACAAGATTACGCACCCAGTTCAGGAGCGCCGCCACGAGATCCAGCGCTGGCTGCGAGGTGTTGGCAGGGAACACTTTCTTCCAGGGTACAGGGATGCGCTTCTTCTGCCGCGCCATAAACGTCGCAGCGTCTTCCCGGGGCGCGAAGCCGAGAGCCTCGGGGCTAGCAGGGGTGCCAAGCACGTCCAAAATCACTTGCACCTGTGGTGGTTGATGATGGTGGGTGGTTCGTAAAGCAACATTCACGGCATAATAGATAGTGTCTCACTCTTGGTGCCGTCACTAGAATTCCTTACTTCTAGTAAGATGTAAATAAATTTAGAGCACTATTCCACGCGCGAGTTACTTCCCGAGACCATGAAAATTGTGTCGTTTCCTCAACCGCGAACACCCACTATACTTCTCCTGCCCAACACATGGCACACCCTCCCGATTCCCCCTCGCAGACCTGGTGCACGTAGGACTTGCCCGGAAACAGGGGCCGCCGGTTCAAGAGTTCGGCGAAGATGCACCCACAGGACCACAGGTCGATAGCGCCGTCATACGGCAAGTGAGGCGCGAGCAGCAGCTCGGGGCAACGGTACCAGCGGGTGACGACATACCTGCGGGATGGGGGGGGGAAGTTTTGGTGAAAATGAGAATGTATCAAGGTAGATAGAAAGATGAATTAGAGGACAAGGGAATGGGAAAAGGCGGAAACAGAACCCATTTCGTGAGAAGAAACAGAGACGATAAGAGTTCATAGAGTTTATAGAACTGAGCCTAGAACTAAAAATTGAAATGCATCCCTTCGCGTGATATGTCTACTAGCTCTTGCCCTTGTCTTTTCTACTTCCTTCGTCTTCGTTGATATATCACTAACCTACGCAAAAGCCACTCTCTCTTTTTTTGTACTCCCCACTGTGCATCAAAATGCCCTCCCCCCTCGCCCCCTACTCACTCGGTCATGGCCCCGACGGAGCTTTCGTTGTCGTTCGCGTTGCGCGGGGCAGCGTCCCACGCTCTTGCTAGGCCAAAGTCAGTGATGCGCAACTGGCAGTCTTTGGTCACCAACAAGTTGCCTATTGAAGAGACAGATATAAGAGTTGAGGTGAAAGAGCGTCAAAGCAAGTGATTGCTTTCACCAAGTAATGCACGGGACAAATTCCAAAAACCCAAATGACTCGAAAAGAAAATTGTCCCTTTCTTTTCTGCCTCCCATTCATTTCACACGAAAGCCTTGCGCCCTTTTTACTTCGCTGGCCTTTGTTCATTGAACAGATGGCAGATATATGCACGTGAATCTTTCAATGCGTGTTTCTTTTCTAAGATCAACACCTGGTTTCAAATCCCGGTGAAGCACGCCCAAGCGGTGCATCGCCTGCACTCCCAGCAGCAGCTGCTTCATCAGCACCTGAAAGTGGGGCTCTGAGAGCTGCTGCTTGGACTGAATGATGGCGTGCAAGTCGCTGTCCATGAGCTCCATAGCTAAGTACAGCTCCGAGTCGTTGCTTTCGTCCCGCGTCCACAAGTTGGTGAGCGATATCACATTAGGGTGCACGCCGAGCAACCGCATCAGGCGCACCTGTTAAGGTCATGTAGGTACAACAACACAGACATGTGAATAATGTGGCTTCTTCAACTGTCAGAAGGCAACATCACTAGCTGCTGAACATCTGCGATATAGAGCTAGTGTGCCAGCACTGCGTAGCGGCGCCTTCAGCTTGGGTTCAGAGCACAGTTAATAAAAGCTCCAAGTAAACACGCGTGCCACTACTAGACCTCTCGAAGGGTGTGCCGTGCTTCCCACTCATCGCCGCAATAAGGCTTGATGCGCTTCACAGCTACTCGACTGCCGGTCGAATTGTCCGTGGCTGAAATGACTACCCCGTAACTGCCTTTGCCCACAACGGTTGTAGGCTGCAAATTCGGCTGTGAAAAGAAGAAGCGCAAGAACGTGTCTTAGACGATAGCGGTCCCAGTGAATGGTGCGTAAACAAGCACACGACAGGTATCTATCGCGTTTTTAATAATGCCGTGCTTAAGGACACGATTATGAAGTGAGTGAAAACTGCGAGATCATTTTTGTCCGACACAGCTTCGCCGTGAAACGGTCTCGTGTCATCGTCTTCACTATCTCATGCACGATTTAAGAACGACCAGGTTTGTACAGAAAACACACCGGCAAGTAGAACTGCTGGCCTCCAATTTTGCGACTTTTCAGCGGGAAGACCATGCTGACCCCGGTTGGCGTCGACACTGTCCCGGCAGCAGCTGTCCCAGGGGAAGTTGGGAGTTAACAAAAGCAGCGGCAGCAGTAGCAGCAGCGGTTGTTGACGGACGTTGACCTAATAGAATAGATGCAGGAAATACATGAAAAGCTGGAAGGGCCGCAAAAAGCCGCAAGATAGCCGCGGCAAAAAATCGATGCGGAGCCAGCTGACTTGACTCTGTACTGTGTAGCTGTGTAGCTCCAAACTTCGCGTTCGTAGTCACTCCTTCTGTTGTTCAACGCGACGCAAGCTCTGCGCACCAAATCGTTTCGTTCTTACTGAAAAGAGCGAAGCGTATTACATAATCTTAACCACGGGGTCTACATTTTCCAGTCCCAACGTTCCTCCTGTCATGGCTTCGGATGCTCAAGTTAACTTCCAAGTGAGTAATAAGTGCTGCTATGGGAATTGCAACCCTCAAAAGACATGCGTGTACTCCTTCGTACTTTTCGGGAGTTAGTGCAATATCTGGCTCAGATTTACAATACCTCTTTCCCTGAATCGTATATGTTGGTACACACTTCTTACTGCTACTCCTCTGCGTAACCTTGCACCCCTCCATATTTGCAGGTGACGTACTGCGCCAACTGAGACGGCGGGGCGCAGGAAAACAACGCTGCTCGGTCTGCGATCAAGCGCGTGTTTCCTAACGCCAACATTGCTTCAACCCGCATCGACAGCTACCCTGTAACTGTGACGATCGAGGCGGAAGTCGACAGCGACTTGGAAGTGGTGTGGAAGGGCAGCCAGAAGGACCTCTTCTCCAAGAACGGCCACCGCGCAGTGCCTGCAATCGTGGCCAATCTGGAAAAACTCAAGGCGAAAGTATAAAAAGCCACGTGTCGAGGGGTTGAGTTAGTGAGGCAGACAGCTTTCTAGACGCTTCGATGCTGGGACAATGACGGACTCGTCTCTGTGGAGCTATGTATTGACGCGAATTTCGCGGAGCAGTGCATCTCTACCGAAAACGAGTCCTGAAGGCCTAGCAAGTGCGCCTACCTGCTGATCACCCTCTGATGCCATCGCTCCCTTTTATCCTCAATACCTTGAAATATATTATTACTACTAAATTAAATGTAGAACTCAGGACTCGCGGTTCAAAGTTCCAAGACGAAGACAAGTCCAAAAATATTGGCCACTCGCCACTCGGGCATGTGCGCCTGATGAACTTCCTAGTTTAAGTGTTTTAGTATGAGCCGTTTGCTTTTTATCTCTTTCTGTTAGCCTTCTAATTCCGGTCCCTCGGGGCCTGGGACCTGTTTCAAAAATATTGGTCAAAAATTCTGAACTAAATTCAATTCAAATTCAAGATTCAAGATTCAAGACCTTCCGACCTTCCTGGATCCTTTATCTTTATCTTTATCGTTTAGTTTATCGTTTGCGCTTTCATAATAAAGTAAGCCGAACTCCCCTATGCAAGGGGACATCCCCAAGAACTCATCTCCTCCCGAATATACACCGACGCTCTCACGTCTTCCTTCCTAGGTTTGGGTTGGGATCTATTAGTAATGTCTATAAGGATTCCCACGGGAAATCCCGCGGAATACGGAATTCCCGCGGAATCGCGGAAAGGGAAAATTTTACCAATCAGACGTGATTTCCGCGACGGGCATTTCGCAGTGCCTTTATGACCACGACCACGGCACGGAAAACCCGCGGAAATACCACGTGAAGCGAATTTCTAGCCATCGCGCGGAAATTCCGCGGAAACTGGAATCGCTACCCTGCTTACTTCTTACTTTTACTTCTTTGTTTTTGTGCAGCAAGAAAGAGGACAGGCGATGCTGAGAGCGGCTGGCGCCCGCCGCCTGACAAGAACATTGAGCCGGTGCCCTACTAGGGCGAAAAATAGCCCGGAGAAATGCCTTGTGTACCTGGGACGGGGACGTGGAGCACATTGGGCACTCAGACCCCGCCGACTTGTTCGGAGGGAAGACGCCAGATGGAGCCTTCTGGGACGCGCAGATACATGCCACAAGTGCAAATACAGATCACCTCTGAGAACGTGTTATTTCTGCCCTTGTCTTTCTTTACACTGGGGGACTATAATTGTATAATCTAATCTTTGTTTTTGTTCTAGATTTATAGGAAAGGTTGCCTGCTTGTCTGCTTGTGATGCCTGGGTTCTGGGTTAGATTCGTTATAAGTTACCAAGGCAACTGCAGCTGCCTCTACAAGAAGCGAGAGGGAAATGCCCGCTTTACGAATAGCTCAGAAGGAACGCAGCCGCGAAAGCAAGCCAGGTGCCTCAATGCGTGCTAGACTTTTTGATGCCAGTGCCAGCTGTTTAATACCTCTTCAAAGACTCGGGGCACAAATCGTTTAGGCCACGGTGATGGAGTTGACCACCACGGGGGTCACTGGCTTGTCGTTGCTGTCGGTCTTCACGTTCTGGATCTTGAGCACGATGTCCATGCCGGAGGTCACCTTGCCGAACACAGGGTGCTGGGAAGGGGTGGACTTGTCGAACCAGTCAAGGAACGAGTTGTGCACCTGCGGTGGCAAGAGGGAGGCAAAGTAAAGAAAGAGGCACAGTGGGGAAAAAAATGCATGTAAGAAGATGATAAAGAGTGACAAATGAACAGGTAAAGAAAGACGTCGGCGAGGCGACGTCAGGAAGCGTAAGCTGAGGTTGCTGATGTGGGTCGACAGCACGACTTTGAGATTGCCCCGCTTACCGTGTTCACGAAGAACTGGGAGCCGCCGCTGTTGGGCTGGCCGGTGTTGGCCATGGACAGGGTGCCGGGCTCGTTGCTGAGCTTGACCGCGAACTCGTCTGGGATGTTGCCGCCGCCGTCGCGCTTGATGGTTTTACCGTCGGGGGTGGTGAAGGAGGTGCCGCCGTTAGGGCCGCCGGTGCCCGCGCGGCTCGACTTGGGGTCCTTGGAGTAAGGGCAGCCGAACTGAAGCATGAAGCTGCAGCAGTCGGAGCGAAGATTTGCAGAAAAGATAGGATTGACAGGGGTGGGTGTCAGGGGGAGGATGACGAGAGACGGGAAGAGTCAGTGGAGGACTCTATCGAGGACAAACATCTTGGTAGCAGTCTGAGTTCCAGAAGCTCATAGCATTTGCAAGAACAGTTGTGTCTAAGTATTCCTCAACATAAACAAAGGCAAGGAAGCGAATGAAAAGAGGCTTAGAAGCGCGCTCTATGAAGGCTTATTCTCCGAATATCTTTTTTCAATGAGCACAGAGGGTCCTTACTTTTGGATCACGCGGTGGAAAGTCAGGCCGTTGTAGTAGCCCTCGTTAGCGAGCGCAATGAAGTTGGAGCACGTCACAGGCATCTGGTCGAGGTAGAGCTCGGCCTGCGAGCGCGCGAACAGACGGGAATAAAAAGTTGTCGTGAACGCTGCTTTACGTCTCAATGGAAAAAAAAGCGAGTTGTGTACACCATGGAAGAGAGGTGTCAATAGCTCGCTTCTCCCTAAATCGCGCAAAAATAATCGCGCAAGATACATTAATAGATTGCGCATCGCGCTCACCACGAAGGAGCCCTCAGTGGTGTTGAAAGTCGCAGTAGGATTTGGCATCTTGTATATATATCTGCAAATAATTAGAAAACAAATTAGATATGATCAGGAGAGCAGTATTTTATTCGCATAAGTGGGGGATGAATATCACGACGCGGCTTCAAAATAATTGAGCAGTGCTCAATCAATGCACGGTGCCATTCCTCCACAGAGGTTTCGCACCAAGAGCGCAAGATGGGCATACCTTTGACACGAGTGAATGAAGTGAGTGGTCGAGCGTGGTTAACTGATAAAACGCTCCTCAAATTTTCATCACCAATCACAAAACCAAAACCAAAATTTCCCCCTCTTATTATGGGTGTTCTTTTCACAAAATGTGGATTGCAAGAAGTTGGAAGGGAAGCGAGCAAGCGAGCTGGAGCTAGCTAGAGGACTAGAGGAGGAAGAAGGAATCGAGGAAGCAAACAAAAATGGCCGTAGTCTAAAATACTCTCCTTCACTATTGGCTTCGGGTTTCGATTGTTCATTTACGCACGAGGCTAGAAAGAGGAGATTGAAGTTATCATGAACCTAGCTGTAATCGGGCATAAATTGGTCGTCGATGTGAAGGGCGCAAGTCGAAGCAAGGGTGCTCGCGCTATCTTATGGTCAGCCAACGGCGCCAGCAACCAGGTTCTGTTCCGTTGCTATCTAAGAAGTCATAGCTAGAGGCTAGATCTATTCAGAAAGCCCGATATGGGCAGTATGCAAGCGATCTGTTTTCCAACTTACATGGTCCTTTCTCTGCTATGTTTGGTATGCCACAGCAATTTCTTCACGATGAGATGGGACGGTTGATACCACAGCACTGCCCTGACAATATCTTAGACGTGAAAGGAGACGAGATCGTTTGGGGGGCACCGCTCATCTTTTGGCCTATCAAAGTGAGTAAGCCAGGTCGTACTTTCTGTGAAGAGCCTTCAGGTGGATCGTGCCTATCGTTTCTGCCTTTCTTCAGCGCTCCATGTTACTCCTCCTGTCTGTCACTTTTCCACTCCTCGTGAGACATGCATCACCTACGGCTGATTGTCTTCTTGCAACCATGCCAGGTCCCTGCCTCACCCAACCAGCAGTTTCATTTGGACGAATCAGGCCGTCTCGTGGTAAGAAAAATAGATTGAGCTGCGCCTTCTATGCATGCTAGCTAGTAGCTCTCTAGCTAGCTAGCCTTGCGCTGTAGTGCGTTGTGAAAGCTGCTGCGTCACTAATCTACTACTAATTTACTACTGTGGCAGCCGTTGTCTACTCAACGAAAGACTTGACAGCGTGCTATCTGTTGAATTTACCTCTCAACATCGTTCTTATGTGCGCTGTATGTATGTTACGTGTCGGCATTACGTGAAGGCCGGTGGTGGAGGAGGCGATTTAGCGGTGGGGTCAGCGGAACTTAGCTCGGGGGCGCAGCTCACCCTCGTGCCCAAATCCAGCTCTCGTGCTCTGACGTTGGAGTGGCGGGAAGCTCCTCCTCCTACTCCAGAATCGCCGAATGAAGCAGCTTCGCCACCTCAAAGGAAGAGCTTTTGGAGTCGGTTAGGTGGCAACAGCGCAACCAATAGCAACAATGAAAGCAGCAGCTCTTCAAAGGCTCCACCGCCACCTTCTAATGCTTCTTCCTCTTCCTCTGGTAAGACTTTTCTTTATCAACCACTGCAAGTTTGAACCAAAAAGCTAACCCCACCACTGCTGGTGCAGGCTCAAGAGAAGGTGAAAAACAGGGAAAGGCACCGCAAACTAGTAAAGAATCCTCTGCACCATCAGGAGGAGGAGGAGAAGAAGGAGGAAAAGGTGACGGAGGAGAAGGAGCGATACCGGAAGCGTTAGCTCAAGCTCTAGCGGCTGACAACTATTACGAGTCTCTGGGGATTAGTGCTTCGGAGAAGGCTGCACTAAACGACGCTAAAGTGCGACGCGCGTATTTGAAGACCAGCGTTAAGGTGAGAGTAATTTGCAGGAAGATTGTTAAACACGAGATTAGAGGAGGAGGATCCAGGGTTGAAGGAGTTGAGTTTCTCTCATAGAGTGTATTCTTTCAACCGTAAACTCTATAAGATATTTGCATTGACGCATACGCGAAGGCGCAACATAGACTTGTTTGTTCTTTTTTTCTCTTTCGTCTTTCCGCGTATGTGTGCGTCACGCGTGCGCAAACTCACTACCTTGATTCACTATACTTATATTCCTCTTCTTCCTCTTTTCCTTCTCTTCTTGAATTTTCATCTTCAAGGTCCACCCCGACAAGCACCCGTCGCATCCCCAGGAAGCCACCGTGGCGTTTCAGCGGGTCTCGGAAGCGTATGCCGGCCTCCAGGATGACGTATGCGCGCTTTGTGTGGGGGGGGGGCTTAGCATGTGCTCAGTAGAAGAAGAAGAACTAGTAGTATAGCAGTAGAAGAATTATATGCAATGATGAGAGCAAGAGAAGGGGGAAAAGATGAAGGAGGGAGAAGAGAAGTTAGTCGTCGTGTTTCTCTTTATTTGTATTCCTGTTCCTATACATATATCTGTCAGGGCGCGCGCCGGGACTACGAGGCGGAATTGCGCAATACTTTTGGCCGGGGCGGCCACCGAGGTTGCTCTCCTTCTTCTTCTTCTTCTTCTTCTTCTTCTGCGAACGGCGGCGGTGGTGGTGGTGGAGGAGCACGAGGAGGAACAAGGAGAGGCAACAGCCAGCACCAGCCGTGGTACCAGAGCAGTGACGGCGTGTCGTACAAAGAAGCAGCAGCGTTTTTTGCTGCGGCATTTGCGGCTGAGGTGAGTGAATGGGGTGTTGTGGTGATTGGTGATTGCTTCACCGCAGTGTCTTTGCGAGGTGGTGTTATCATAGGATTCGTTGGTTAGATGCCATAGATGATGTTGCCAAAAGAGATTAATTTGCTTTCTCTTACGTAGTAGGACCGGTATTTATTTCATGTACTTTTGTTATATAACTGCCTACGAATTCTAATAACTGCCTGTAGTCATCTGCCATTTGCCTGCTTCTGTGCACCTCCTGCTTGCACCAACACCTGAACCTACATGTGCACAGGCGGCGGCGGGGCAGATGGGGGGATTGGGGGGGAACCTCGGCAAAAGCGTGAAAGTGGCGTCGGACGTGGCGGAGTTTGGCGCTACCCTGAAAATGGCCGAAGGACTGCTGAATGGTTAGGAGAGAGAGAGAGAGAGGGTGGAGGGGGCGGTGGGGTCAGGGAGTGAAAGCATATATTGTTTGAAACATACGAATTCTTACTACAGATGTAGTAAGTTCAATGTGGCTATTAGAAGGAAGCATCTCTTAATGTGTAGTCCAGTCTGCACGTGCGATCTTTATCGTATTCCCACATGCTAGTCTATTTTGCCACCATATCACCATTGCTCTCCTTGACATGTGCGTGAATGCGTATTTGCATTATCTTCTCCTTCTCCATACTCCTCAATACCCATGCAGGCGAAGGCAGCACTGCGCACCGTGTCGCTTCCGGACTTATGGTGGCGAATTCCGTGGCCAATCTGTCGTCTCACTTGGAGCTCTTGGGGCCCTCTGCGGGTCGTTTGGGAGCGGGTTTAGGCACTTTTGCGCGTGCAGCCACCGCAGCTGTTGCGGTGAGACCTTCACTCTTGCCTCCCTTCAAGTGTCTAAGCCTCCTTGACACACACCCCTTGTGTGTCGCAATTTCTTTTCTTTTTCTGTTTGGCCTCCCTTCACCTTTACTCACTTGCTGACATTCGTTCTGTTGTACCCTTCCTTAATCCTTTTCTATTAGAAATTCCTCCATCTTCTACGTAACTTCTGCTTTCTTTGCACTTTACTCCTACTTTGCTTTCTTTGTATGTGCTATCATAAACATGTTTCCAACCTTAAGGTGGGCTCCATGGCCGTTGCCGCAAGAGAACACGGGCGATTGGAGGCGCAAAAGGAACAAGCCGCTGCAGAGCGCTATTACACCGGTGGACAATCCTCCTCGTACAGTGACGACGACGACGACGACAATGGCGACAGAGGAAGAGGTCGGCCAGCTGGAAGCAAAAACATGAGCAAACCGTCGCAGTATTATCCACCTGAAACGGAGTTCTGATGACGAAGCAATTTCTATAGGGGGGGGGGTGAGTGGGGACAATGAGGTATTCGATTGAAAGGCGAAAACGATGATCTATGCTTCTAGGGTGGTCCCAGGCAGGGGGGGGGGGGTGGGCTTTTGCTTTTATGCAGCCGCCGAGGCGGGATTCTGCCCTGATCCCGCCCAGGGCAGCACCTTGGCAAAGTGCAAATCAGTACGAAATACAATCGCAGTGCTCCATCAGGGAAGGCACGAGAACCTCCAGCATGGTATGTACATAAACGAAATGCACCCTGATAGAAAATGGACGTTTTATTACGAAAGAGGACACACAGCTAGTTGGCCTTGTTCTGGAGGTTTCATAAATACGCGGCTTTGAGCTAAATGCTGATGTACCTTTGACTCTGCAATCGGGGTGTAAATTCAATCTTATAAAACCATGCTGATACTACAGGTTTGAACTCCTCTTCTTCTTTATTCTTTGTTAGTCCTAGAGCTTGGAAGAGCCGGGCCCTTCGGGTCGCGGGTCGCTATCATCTATCATAACTTCCATGTCACTGTGCGTTTGATACGGCCTCAATACGGCCATCCCATTTGTAAGTACAGTTTTCTCTGCCTATTGAATTCCGACTCCGAATTCCGGCCCCACCACTCTCTCTTCTTCCGGGGCCTCAGCCAAAAATATAATCGATTTTCTTCTCTAACTGTTAGTCTTCTAATTCCGGCCCTTCGGGGCCTGTCTCAAAAATATAATCGAAATGACGAACTTAAAAAGCTAGCTGGCTGAAGCAGATTACAATGCGACCCATTCCAGTAGAGGGAGTATATTTCACGTTTCACATTTCGCTGACTCGTTTGGGAATTCCCGGCGTGGGAATCGATTGAGGTTCCCGCCGAGCAAGTTAAAAACAGTGTTCCACGCGCTCGCCATTGGCGAGTACCGAGAAAGGTGCCGAACGAAGCGAGCAGCCGAATTTTTCTCGCTGCTCGGTCCAGTTCGCCACAATCCCATGCGCGCCTGTTCGATTCGGCTGTTCGGTTCGGCGTATCAGCCGGGGGTGCTGCTCGGCTTTGGTGCTCAACTACAAGATTTTTTATAAAAATTTAGCAATTTCGTGTGGGCTTTAGAAAGGTGTATAGGAGAGCACCTTCTCCCATCTCAACGGAATAGTCCCGCTCGCGTTTTTCGCGCGCGCGAAGAAACCTCCGGATGCTCGCCAGACAGTTACCTCTACAGGAGTCGTCTACAGGCCTATTCGGTTCGACTGCTCGTTCGACTACATAATTACGTTTGCTACTCCTCCCTGTAGTTCGGTTCGGTACATATTCGACGTCGCCGTCGTACCAACAAGTCTTACAGTACCGACCGAGCGTCAAAAATGTGATGAGCCCAGTAGTAAGCCCTAACTTACTTCGCTAAGCTGTAGGCATAGCTAGACTTGTCCACTGGCCTTCTTCGTTCTTGCTAAGCTCCTTCGTCGATATTAACTTATCTTCAACATTAGTGATCTATGTCCCGTCAGCCTAGCACAGCGTTAAAGCGCAAGCGTGGCGAGGAGCATGACTCTCTCGATTCACCGACACGCGGCTCGAGTACCGATGGCTCCGTGGCAGCTCTTCTTAGTACCACTCCTGGAGGAGCTACTCAACCTTTGATTGAGCGAAAAGGGCTAGCTAAAGCAGATATTGTGGCAGCGTCAGTCTTGGCATCGTGTCGTGCAGCCGCAGTGCACAGTCCAGCTGCCGCCCGCTCTGTTCTCGCCAAGCACAGGGCATATCTCGACCCTGAGATCATACAGATCCTTGAAATTGTTGGAGGCTACACTAAGGAGGTACTGCTTCTCAAGAAATCACTTCTTCTCGGTGCCACAGTACTCTTGCTTGAATATGTTCCAACTTCACCCTGGTGATTCCTGTGTAATATAATTTCCTGTGGTCGAATTTTGGGCATTATAATTATGTATCCTTGTAATATGAGCGATAAATTGAAAAAAAATTCCATAGAGAGTTCGTCCGATCGTCCGAAGGTTGCGAAGCTTTCGCCTCAAACGTTTCGAGTTCTACGCTAACTTTGCGAAGCTAAAGAGAAGGTTGCGAAGCTTTCGACTCAAACGCTTCGAGGTCTACGCGAACGTTGCGAGGCTCTCAACTCTAATGAGTGTGAAATTCGTGGTTGCGAAGCATTCGTCTCAAATGCT
>Ga0307979_1002452_pt1 | contig 12831 bp, 9 predicted proteins | sample OrgLakmetage1058_FD_201833 | JGI IMG/M metagenome (GOLD analysis project Ga0307979, IMG submission 201833) | Saline water microbial communities from Organic Lake, Antarctica - #1058 | ecosystem: Environmental > Aquatic > Non-marine Saline and Alkaline > Saline | place: Antarctica: Organic Lake...
TGTGGGGTGTGATAAAGTCAAGAGGAGGAGAGTGTACATCATGTAGCGTCTGTTTTGTTCAAGTTCTCGTTGATTGGTCTTATGCATCTGCTTTTTTCTATTGTTCCAATTTACTTAAAGGTGCACGCAGCGATGAAAGCCTTTCATTCCACGCACTACCAGCCAGACAATTTAGCTCTCGTCGTGGTTGCCTCGCAAGGCCTCGACACGCAACAAGCTTGGGTGGAAGCTCGTTTCGGCGAAATTCCGGCGAATCCCGCAACTGCGAAGGAGCCTGCGGCAGTGTCTCAACCTTCTTCTTCTTCTTCTTCCTCTTCTTCTTCTTCATCATCGACGCCGTCAGGATTCGAGCTAAGTGAGCCCTCGTCGTTGTCGTTGCCCGCATGGATTGAAGAAGGTCGGCTGCCCCTAGAAGTGCAGTACGCGCCCATGCGCGAGTTGCGGCGGCTTGCTCTAATATGGGAGACCCCGAGGCAGCGGCACCTGTGGCAAGCCCCCCCGCAGCGGCTGCTCTCCCACTTGCTCGGACACGAAGGTTTAGGGTCCTGCTTTGCGCAACTTCAGGTATATAGCAGGAGCATTCTCCGTGATCTGTCCTGTTCGATGTGTGTGAGCTTAGGCACTGAGGACTTTTGTTGTCTACTTTCATAAACCTCATCCCGAAAGCTCTGGCACCATTTCTGGGCACCATTTCTGCAATGTGCTATCACATATGACTATTGCACTTCTATTGAACCCTTGTTCTGTTTTTTTTTAACCTTCTAACTTTCTAATGATAGGACCTGGGGTGGGCCACGGCACTGAGTGCGGGCGAGCGCATTGATCAGCCGGACGTGAGCGCATTTCAGGTACAAAAATAGTGATTGGGGTTCTAAGGATGGGCGGTCTGCCTCGTCTCTTTCTTATTTCTCTCGTGTCTGCTTTTTCTTCGAGGTATCTTTCAGCCATCTAGCTAATAGTTCAATTGTTGTCTGCGCGTTCTTGTTATATACACCATAGGTGCGCGTAGACTTGACTCAAGAAGGTGAGCAGCGGTGGCGTGAAGTAGGCGCTGTTGTTTTCGAGGCCATTCGTCTATTGCAAGCCGCGAGCGACGCTGCTCTCCTTCAAGCCTGGCATGAACAGCAGACCATGGCCAATATCAAATTCGAGCACAGCGAAGTGGGCGCCTCCATCGACGAAGCCACCTCCCTGTGCTTGAAAGTGCACCGCTACGGCGCTACCAACGCCCTCACAGCGGGGCGACAGCTGAGTGATAACTTGAATGTGGCGGCTGTGCGTGAAGTTTTGGATGCTTTGGCACCTTATAAGTGCGTAGCAGTGCGCACGAGTCAAAGTTTTGTGGTGCCAACCGAATCGTCGTCTTCGCCGTCATCATCGCCCTCTCCATCTTTGAAACTTGGCAAGAAAGAGCCGTGGTATGGAGTGCCTTTCGGAGAAACACCCTTAGACTCGGCGCTAGTGGATTACTGGGCGAATGATGGTCCTTTACCTGTGCTAAGTACATCAACAGCAGCAAATCATGCCACCCACATTTCCACCGCGGCTGCCAACACCACTGTCCGTGTTTTAGCGCTCCCACAGCCGAACCCTTATTTACCGTCGGATCTGGAGCTCGTGGCACCAGAACACATGCGGAAAGGAGCAGAACAGCAACGAGCGGAACTGCTTCGCTTGGCGTCAGGTTTGGGTGGTGCTTCTGATGACAAGGCACAACTGACACTGCTAGGTGCAGAAGATCCGGGTGAGAGCTTCAACAAACAAGGCGATAAGTCAGGCGGAGGCGCTAGTGAAGAAGACTACACCTGCACATGCGGCGGCGAAATATTTGACTACAGCAATCTAGATGGCGCAGCTACTGCTGGCAATACTACAGGAGCAGCAACAGCAGCCACGGACGGAGCAGCCAGCATTAAAAAAGGATCCAAAGCATCCTGGTGCTTGAAACATCCAGTCTCTACAGACCCCGGTGCTTTTGCTTCCAAAGGCTACCGTCACACCGTCACAAAGAGGCCTCAGAACATGGCTGCAGTGGCGTCAGCAAATGCTGTTCTTGCAGCGGCGCCTCTGCTCCTGCCGCCTCCCGTCTGTGTAGTTGGTGGCTCCTCGGTCCAGAACTACACTATTCGCAACGGTAGCAATGGCAGCAACGAGAGAAACGAGAGCAAAGGGGGTGACTTGCCGAATAATACTGCCGTCGCACCAGGCGACCACATTTCTCCAACAACCTCCTCGCTATCATCCTCACCGTCGCCGTCTCTGTGGTGGGACCTGTGGGCGAAAACCGACGCCACGTACGCCCGGCCCAAAGCTTCGCTCTATGTCGCGCTGGCTTCCCCAGTCGCGCGCGACAACCCAGCGTTGACGGCGCTCATGGCCCGGCTCTTGTCGCACACTTTGCAGCAGCGCCTCTATGATGCGGATATAGCTGGTGGGTGAATGCATCCCAAGACTGTATGTGTGTGGAGTTATATATGCATGCTCATCATGTGTGTGTGAAGTTGTACAGGATCTGAGGTTCTGTATGTCTTCATTAACTTGAGGTAACTATATTTGCCTTTTGATTTCTCTGTTGATTTCACTGGTGTGGTTTGTGGCATTTGTTCTCCTGATCCATATATATATATTAGGGCTCATCTGGGACGTGAGCCTCGGTCGCTTGGGGCTCGAGCTCTCGGTGCGCGGCTTTTCTCAGCGGGCGCCCGCGCTGTTGACGGACTTAACCGCCGCGCTGGCAAGCTTCGATCCGTGCGGAGAACGGGAACTCGCTGCTTTTGACAATGTAAGACAGATCCAAGGATGACAAACACGGATTTTTTGCCCTAAGACTTCGATGGTTTCGCCCGTATAGTTTCACCTCCAATTTGTCACGTGGTTGAAGAATGCAATCGTTTTCTCCTACTACCGATCTGTAGTACTGTAGCTTTGCTGGTTTTGCAATGATTGAAGATTGGGCTAATTATCCATCTCTACTTCTTCACCTCAGGTCAAGGAAAAGCTTTGCCGCGTCTACCGCAACTATGCCCTCGAGCGGTCGGACGCGCACGCAAGCTTGGCAGCCAAATTGCTCCTCGTCCCCAACACCTGGGATCTGAGTGACAAGCTAGCTGCCGTGGAAGTTGCAACGCCTGATGACCTGAAAGTGTTCCACGCAAGGGTAATTAAGTGAACTTGAAAGGAAAACAGAACGTGAAAGCTATATTGTTTTTGATGAAAATTCATGCCCTGAATCAATATTTAGAACTGAAGCGAGGCTATTGCACGTGCACACACTTTGATTGTCGTGCTCGTTTTCACTTTTTTCTTTGTACGCTTGCATGCCTACTAACCGGGCTCCTGCTACATACGTAGGTGCTCTCAGAGCTTGGCCTTCGTGGCTTAGCGCACGGCAACTTGACTCATGGCGCGGCGGTTCAGCTAGCCCATGATCTAGAGTCGGCTTTAACGCAGCGGGCACCTCCAATGCACTCCACCGAGACTGTTCCCCCCTCCTCTTCTTCTTCAACGGGACCTCAAGAGCATGAACCACCACAACTTCAGCGCCCTGCACCGCTGCGGTTAAATCCGTTGCGCTGTCCGAGTGAACGAGTGGTGTGCCTGTCCCCAGGCGCTAACGTGCGGGTCGCATTCAATCACCCCAATCCTGCAGAGCCTAATAGTGCGCTGCTGCTGGTGTTTGTGGGCGGCCAATTAGGCGCTCACGACAACGCAGCTCTCAGCTTGTTGGCTCAGGTATTTTTTAAATTGGCTTCTCTAAGTTATATTCTGTCTCTTATTTTCCTGTTGTGTGTGATGCGTTCATCTTCGTGCGTGTATCATGTGTCATTGTTGCAGTAATCAAATTTCGACGTTTGTTTTGTTCATTGCCAAACCACCATTGCTTCTTCGTACTAGATGGCGCGCGAACCCTGTTTCACAGCGCTGCGCACGCGCGAGCAGCTCGGCTACATCGTCTCTTTGACCCACTCCACCTACGGCGGTGGCCTCAACGGCGAAGTCGGCGCGCTGTCCATCAACGTGGTGTCCAAAGTGGCAGACCCCACTTTTCTGGAACAGCGTGCCGATGCGTTTCTGACCAATTGGCAAGCTGAGCTCGCCACCACTCCGCCGGAAACCTTCGCAGCAGCACAAGCCGCGCTGGTCACTCGTTTGTTGGAGCCGCCCAGGCGCTTGGGGACCGAATCTGAGCGGTGGTGGAACGAAGTCGAAGAAGGCGACTTGCACTGGCGGCGCCCCGAGCAAAAAGCAGTGGCGGTGGCTATGCTGACCTTAGACGATGTGAAGGCGTGCTTCGAGCAAATGGTGCTCAATCCACTCTCGCGTCGCCGCGTTGCGGTGCGCGTGCACGGCTGCAACCACCCCGCTGGAGGAGGCGCGACGAACAACCATGAAGAGGTGGCGGAAAGCGAGAAAGGAGCAGCCGTGGAAATCGTGCCCCGCCATATGCTTGAAGCGTGGCGAGAGAGCATGCCGCTTTATGCAGCGCAAGTGGGCGTCGATATGCCCTAAGTGTAGAACAGAATTGCGCATGCTGCTATATCATTCTGTGCGTCTATTTCAGGAACTTAAAAATTCAGAAATGAAATCGCGGCCATTGGAGAGCAGATAACACTGGCAATACACATGGGCTATGGAGATGCCAGGACTGGGATAATCACAATACGGCAGTTACCTGCGAGTTGCAAGCAGCAAGCATACACATAAACCCACTTCGCCGAGTTCTGAATTCTATTGAGTATAGTACATATGGAATTGAAAAGGGCCATATCTGCACTAGCCAGCCAGTCCAGTCTAGTCTAGTTAATACTCTCCCAAAAACAAAGAAAGGCAAGTACACAGCAGCCACAGAGGCACATTAAGAATGCACTTGAGCTGCAAATGCGCTAGCGAATTCGCTCCAGAAGGCCAATGAAGGCTCCAACTGGCGCCTTTCCTCCGAACAAGTCGGCGGGACTGAGTGCTCGTTCGTGTGTCACGTCCCAGGTCCACGAGGCAATTCTCTGGGCTATTTTTGCCCCAGCAGGGCATCGTCCCAATGTTTTTCTCAGGCGCCGGGCAAAGGTATGATTAATATATGATTTATATTATGCCACCATGCGGGTGGAAGTGGAAAGGTTGATGTGAATCAAGAAGCAGGGGCTTTTTCTTCATCTTATAGCTACTGTCCAATTGGCCCAGGACGCCAGGTACCACTCCCTGGATTTCTTAATAAAATATCGCGCCCTGTCCATTGTAAGCTAGGTGCGGAAAACTGGCAACAGGAAAGCAAATTCACTTGCGTAGATTTTGGTTGAGCTTCACTTCGTTGATGTTCCAGTTCATTTTGTTGCGATGTACAGGCATGACACGTCGCATTGCCTTGAAAGTTTCATCCGTCATATTGCCATACATTTCCTCGAGGCCCTCCTTCGTCGCCAAGCACAAATAAAATAAGTCGGTAGAAATTACATGCATCACATTTCAAATCTTGAGAAAAAAAAAAATCTTCTGAAAAACTTGAGAAAAAAAAAAGGTACCTGCAACTGTCGCTCCTCCGCAGCAATGTGGTCGGCCACTGCTTTTGCCACAGCAGCTGCGTCGCTACCCGCTACTTTCACCGCGGCTGCAGGGAGGGCTTTTTTGGTCTGCAGCTGCACGTTGCCCTCCTCGAAGTAGTGCGCGCGCACTTTCACTTCCCCTGCTACTGTCACTGACGTGGCATCGGCACCCAACACCACACTCCACGTGGACGAAAATTGCCCAGACCAGAAGTTCCGAAGGTTCACCTTCTCGCCGCTCACGACTACCTGGAGCTCGTTTGGGGTTTTGCTCGAGGAATACACGGCGCCAGCTGCTGACCCGCCTTCGACGTAACGGTCAGCGACATAAGCCGACACCTAGTAGGACGAGAGCACACGCAACAAAACACAAAAAAAAACTTACATGAGTATGGCGCAATGAGTGACCGCGGCAGCATCAGTAGCAATCGAATCTTTTTATCTCCTAGTGGTCTGATATCTCCTCAGCTCAGATATCAGCGCACAAGCCCGCTTGATGAAGTCATGCTAATATATGAAGTACGGGAACAAATCGTACATGCACAGTTCTTTCGTCCCCAATGCCGTTATGTGCCTCGAACTTTCGAGGCTGTACCGCCTACATATATTCAAGCGCGCGCTTTTACCGCAGTCTGAAGGGCAGCGCGGGTCTCTTCGCTTGGACCAGCCGGCGGCGCGTCTGCGGTTTTCTCCACTACCTTCATGGTGACATGGTCCACCTTGTACACTGCGTTCGAGCCGGGCTCCCAGTACTTGCTCACGTCGCCGTCGACTTCTCCAAGCCTGCACAAGTGACACGTGTATGGCACATGTAAACAGTGTGGCAGCAAAAAGTCAAGCGTAGTAGAAACACACGAGCGGTGCGCGCGCATGTGTGTTGTTGGACTTCACATCTTTCCCCACTCAACTGACAACTGTAGCCACGCGCAATATCGACTTACGTGGACAAAACGATGGATGGGTGGTCGCCGTCCTTGAGTACGCGCATGTTTTTAGTGTTGAAGTCGTGTGCAATTTCTGCCAGTTTCCCCTCCGACAACACGTCGCCAGATACCGTCTTCACGTCTGTGATGTTATACCATGTCGCCCGAAAAAGAAAAACAAGGAAGGAAAGATGAGAGTGCTAACATAATACAACGATAGGAAAGATAACTCAGAAGGTTTACTAGTAGATGTTCACTAAAAATAGAAGGAACCCGTGGCGAATAACAGAGGGGAGGTGGCGCGTTAAAAGAGTCTGTCGGACTATTAGACAGCTACAGACTAACGAGCCGAGGAGCTCACTGGAAAATGGGCGGACTATGCGCAACGGCTAAAGGAGCGTGGATGAACACGAGATTCTATTAAATTTCTGGTACTTTCGCGCACAGCTAGGGCAAACATCAAAGTTATTAAAAATGCCTAGTTAGGGTGTCGTGTGCGCTCATCACGTTACCTGAGAGCACTGCCCCGAACTGCCCTGGAGGCGCGTTCATCAGGAAGTGCTGCCCAATTTGAATCTTTTCCTCGACGGTGACTTCCTAGTGATTCCAGAAACAAACCCCATGTAAGACAAAAACTCGTATGAAGAGAGTCGAATTGGACTTGGCAGCACGCAGCACACGATCTTTCAGAGTAAGGCCTCACCTCATCCTCAGCTGTTGCGCGTAGTCAAATAGCCGAGTATCCGAGCGATAATGGTCACATTAACCAGGAAATGCAAACAAATGGGTATAAAAAAGGTTAGAATCGCGAGCTATCAAGTACGAGACAGAGGCCGCAGCAACATCACCCATTGTTGTCTCTCCGCTCGACGCGATGCCTCAAAAAGAGAATCTACGAATTATTTCATAAAGAACTCTTAAATTTACGATATATTCCAGAGAATGCAACGGCATTATCAAAATCGACAGTGCATTATCCTTGGACAAGGCATCGGCGCGGACGTAGAGAATTGCGTTTAAAGCGAAGTGCGCGAGGGGAACTGCGATAACAATGCGCGTCGTCGCGTCATTGCTGCTCCTGGCGCATGGCGCAACGGGGAGCAGCGACACAGCTTCACCCAGCCCGGCGCCTACGTTTGGTCCAACACCTTTCCCGAGTCAGGTGACTGCACGCGCCCTTGTGCCTTCATATGAACTATGCTCGATGCCCTGGAGGGCAATGGTATAGTTGCTGTAGGTCTAAAGTTACTTTAATGAAGCAGTTAATTTTTTTTTCCCGGTGGCCTCACTTTTGGTGTGCATAGCTGTCTTGGCGCGACTGACAAAAACTCATCTGCTCATATCTCACTCATATTTCTTTTGCCACCTTTGCTCACCAGACTCCCTCGCAGCGCCCGACGCAGATGCCCTCGCCTGCGCCCTCGCTAACACCCACGACTGGTCCTACGCCTTATCCTTCCCTGGCACCAACTGCTGCACCCACGCTGCCGCCGTCGTATGCGCCCAGTGGGACCCCGAGCTCAGTCCCCACAGAACAACCAACCAAGTTACCGTCGATTGCACCTACCGTGAGGCCTTCTCTGGCCCCGTCCGAGACTCCCTCCAGCGTGCCTACCGAAGCGCCTACAACCTTGCCTTCGCCATCGCCCACCAAATTTCCAACCAAGACGCCATCCCAAGTGCCGTCGCCGCCGCCTACCTCCACCTACATGCCCACGCCTGTGACTCCTAAGCCTTCAGCGGAGCCAACCTTGTCTCCGACGGCGCTCGATTCGGTGCTCTTTTACACCGCTGGGGACTCCGCCAACGGCACCACTCTGTTGTCGTTCAACCCCAACCACGAGGTTGCCACCGGTGTGGCTGCTCGTTTGGCAGCGGACGCTGGCTCGAGCCACGTGTACGACGGAGTGGCCTTCGGAGTGGTGAACGGCGAGAAGAAAGTGTTTTTCACCAACGAAAAAGAGGGCACCGTGAGCTCAATGAATTTCGACGGCACGAACCGTACCGTCGTGATTTCTGGCCTGTCGTCCCCCAAAGCCATCTCGATTGCCCTGGGGTCTTCGTGGTTCTTCGTGACGGGGACTAAGAAAAATGGCATTACGAGGGTCACTCTGGATGGCTCCAATGCCAAAGTCTTAGTGGATCACGTGCCTGGCATCACCGGGGTAGTGGCGGCAGACACGGAAGTGTACTTTTGCTCGGAGGCCACCAACACCCTGTACGGGATGGGCAGCAACGGAGACCATTTTTACGAGGTCAAGAAGGGCCTCAAGAGCCCGCAGGCGGTGACGTACTTGCCGGGTGAGGTGCAGCGGCCGTGGTCCAAAGTAGACGAAATCGAGGGCTTCAAAGCTGGGGTGCTCTATGTGCTCGGGCGCCACGAGCTCACGCGCTTTAGCACCCACGGCCGGAGTGCAGAGACCCTGGTCACGGGCATTGGTAGCGGCTACGCCCTCTCGCTCGATATTCCCAACGGAGTCGTGTACTGGTCCGACTACAACGGCACCGGAATCTTTGGGGCTACCCTTGAGGTATCCTTCATCTTTCGACTTTTTTCTTTCTATGCGGGATGTGTGTGTGTGAGGACTGTCGCGCGTAAAATTACTTAATTTACGCCTACGGGACACACATACAACACTGCTCAGTTTTGAATTTGTGTAGATTTGCTTTCTTTTACGAACACCGTATGACCTCACCGGTGAGTGGATGTGTGCGTGTGTTTCTCCAGGGTGAAAACGTGCACTTGGCGAAAGCCGTGACCCACGCGCGCGGAGTGTGCTGGTACTCCAGCTGGGCCGCCAACTCGCACGCCCCAAGCCACACCCCCTCTCACGCGCCCACGCCCTACCCAACCAACACGCGCTACCCTAGCCCGCTGCCGACCTTCAACCCGTCGCCGTTGCCCACGCTGGAGCCGACCTGGGTGTACAACTCGATTTTGTTTGCCGCGGGCGGCGACGAGCAGTACGGCCTGAACAAGTACATCGAGGAGTCCGACACCTACGTGAGAATGTCGCAGCTGGAGGGCGAGCGTGTGACTTCCATTGTGGTCGACCGCCGCAGCGAGCAAGAGCCCATGGTAAGAGTAAAGTCAATTGAGTTTTGAAGATGCACACATGTGCTCACGAGCTCGCATTCTCGATTCGCTTCACATTAGCATTAGCATGCCTAAAATGCTAAACGTGCCACTGTTATCTTTTCACTCTTTTTTTTTCCCATGCTTTCCATCGCTTCTCACCTTTTTATGCATGTTGCCCCCCTTCTGATCTCTAAACAACAACAACAACAACAACAACCACAGGTGTGGTTCACGGACGCCACCCATGACGCCCTGTTCAAAGTGCCACTCACCGGCCAAGCCATGACCTTACCCACGCGCGTGGTGGCGGGGTGCATCAACGCCAGTGCCGTCACCATTCCGAAAGGGCAAGACTACGCGTACATGGCCTGCTTGGGCTTCCGAGGCAACATCACCGGCGCGAGCCCCAGCGGGCGTCGCACCTCCATTGTCCGGATCAACTTGGACGGGACTGGTTTAGAAGTGGTGGCGGACTCCTTGGGCCACATCACAGCCATGTCGGCCTCAGACGACTACATTTACTTCTGCGAAAAGAGCGGCGACGTCAAGTACGTGGATTTGATGGGCAGCGGTCTCCAAATAGTCGCTCAATCCTTCGACCATCCGAGCGGCCTGGTAATGACCGCGAAAGCCTTCTTAGAAGTACCCGTGCTGTATGTGAGCGACAAGACGGCCATTTGGCGCGTGGCCGCAGATGGCTCGTCCTCCACCAAGATCGTGAAAGACCTTTGGAATTGCCAAGGCTTAGCCCTTGATTTGTCGCACGGGCGCCTGTTGTGGGCGGACAAGGACGCCAACTACATTTACAGCTCGGACTTGGACGGAGCCAGCATTAGCGAAGAAGTGCCCATCAAGAACGCCATGGGCGTGTCCTTCTACACCTCCACTGCCTCCATGGCCACCAAGAAGCCCTCGCATTCGCCGAGCCTGCTGCCTTCTCCAGTGCCAACCAAGTATCCCGAGCCTACGGTATCCCCCACTCCGCAACCTTCCTTGCAGCCAACCCTGAGCCCTACCTACTACGAGGGCCAGCTGTTCGTGTCAGCCGGCTCGACCAAATCCGGCCAGAACCTCTTCGCCGCCGATGCCGATGACGTCAGCATCCCAACGGCTCTCACCTCGGGCTACTCCGGGGTGAAGGGTGTGGCATGGAGCCGGTCCCCACCTCGCGTATTTTGGATCGATGAAGATTCAGGCACGATCAAGACGACGTCGATGGAATCGGCCAATTACGGGAGCCCGGACACCATTTACACGTCCTCGTCGAGCAGCAGCGACAGCATGTACGATTTGGCGGTAGACGAAGACTGGATTTACGTCTCGGGTGATTCATCCGACAGCTCGGTGATTCGCATGGCTCATGACGGCACTAGCGTCACCACCATTGTCACTGGGATTGCTAGCGTGACCGGAATTGCGGTGAAGACGTACTACGCCAACACCAAAGTGTACTTCACCTCCACCGACGAAGACGCCGTGTACAGTGCTGGTGTCGACGGCGGTGACTTGATCACGGTCTTGGATGGTTTGAGCACCCCAAATGACGTGGTCTATGACGGGGATTATGACAAACTGTACATCGCTTGCGCTACGGAGGTGTGTAGTCTGAATATATCTTAGATCTTAATGTGTTCGTGTTCCTGCCGATTTCGATTCGTCTGTACTTTTTCTTCGTCGTCGTCATGACTTCTGATCGCTTTTCTTTCTTTGTCTTCACTTCTCGACTAGGTGGTGCTAGCGGCGGAAGACGGCACTTCCTCCGCGGTGCTCATGAGTGGCTTCTCCCAGGCTACTTCTTTGGCCCTGCACGAATACGGCGACCACAAATTATGGATCGCTGATTACGGCGCTTCCATCGTTTATGAAGCAAGTTTCGACGGGGAGTCCGTCACTTCTGCCATCACCAGCTTAACGTCGCCCCGCTACCTGAGCTTCTATTGGTCCACGGCGAGCAGCAAGACCTCGGACCCCAGCCATGCTCCTTCCACAGGACCCACCGGGGCTCCTTCCGCTCACCCCACGCATTCCCCGAGCCAAACCCCCTCGCCGGCGCCCTCTGCATTCCCTACCATTGTCCCCACGCCTGCCCCCACCACTGGGCCGACTCCGTTTCCCTCGGAAATGCCTTCGATTGTGCCCACCTCCTCGCCCACCACCACCTCTTCGTACCTGTACTTCACCACCGGGAAAACCAGCGACGACGGCAAAGTGTGGCGGGCCAATGCCGACGGCTCCGACCCGACGGCTTTCTTCAGCGGGGGTTTACCGACGGGCCTGGCGGTGGAGACGAACTTGCAGTACGTGTTCTGGGCCGACCAAGCTAACGGCACGATTTACCGAAGCGGCCTGGAAGCTTCGTCCTCAGCAGACTGTGAGGCAATTGTGAGCGGGTTAAGCAAGCCCAAGCAAATTACGGTGTCTTACGACCATTCCGACGACACCACCGGGCCACACGTGTTTTGGACCGACGAAAGCGAAGGCGCCATCTACCGCTCCGGTCTAGATGGGGAGGATGTCTCCAGGCTGGTAACGGGAATTGATGGCATTGGTGGCATTGTGGCTACCTTTGAGTCTTTGTTTTATACGACACCCAGCACCAACGCCATCTACAAGCTGAGCTTCACCTGCGATGGCGCCGATGACAACGGTGACTGCACCCCTACCCAGGTCCTCATTGGAGTGTGCGCGGAGACCGACAATGCTGGTCCGTTTACTCTCTCCTATTCGGCACAGACCTACCTCATGTACGCGGGGTGCGCCACTTCCGTGGTTAACGTGAAAACCTACGATCAACAGGGGTCCAACGACGAGCCGATTGCCACCGTCGTGAACGGCTTGACCAGCTCGAAGCTCAATACGGTGGTGTACGGCTGGAACCAGGGCGGGTTGTTCCTGGCCGCGTTCAACATGTCCGCGGTGTACTTTTTGCCGAAGGACATTTTGAACTACAACGGCGGCGACGACGACGACGACAGCAGCACTGCGCGCAGTTTGTCCTGGCTCAAGGGCTACTCCACTGCAGTGTCGCACGCGAGCATTCGCAGCGTAGCCCTCTATTCTTCCGGCCTGGTGGAGAGTGTGGATGACGCGACCACCACCGCTGCCAGCGCACTGATCAACCAGGGACTAGTGGCGAAGCTGGTAGCGGAACCCGCCAAGCTCTTTGCGACTTCGGTGGACGCCTCCAGCTTCGAGCCCGTTTCGTCCAATCAGCGAGTGGTGCTCCAGCAGCTCGAAGAGGCTTTCGCCATCTACGGTGGCAGCAACAAGAACAATAAAATGAATGCGGATA
>Ga0307979_1002455_pt1 | contig 12821 bp, 11 predicted proteins | sample OrgLakmetage1058_FD_201833 | JGI IMG/M metagenome (GOLD analysis project Ga0307979, IMG submission 201833) | Saline water microbial communities from Organic Lake, Antarctica - #1058 | ecosystem: Environmental > Aquatic > Non-marine Saline and Alkaline > Saline | place: Antarctica: Organic Lake...
GTTTTTGTGCAGGCTTCGTCATGGACTTCAGCCCCTCTGGCTCTCTGAAGCTACACCTCTCGGCGGCGGTTCAACTTCTCCACCACTAAATTGGTTGTCACGCAAACTTCTATCATGCTGAATCCTTGAGGCAGCGGCTTTATCGGGAGTTATCACGCTCCTCGCGGGTTGCAAAAGGTTAGCTAAGCTTGAATTCACGCTGAATATTTCATTTCACAGTGTGTATTTACTATATTAGAGCTATTATTAAAAAAGCGCCACGTCTCGTAGCTCCTTAAAAAAATCATCTTTAGGAGCTCTTTTTAGGGGCTTATACGGGCCGATTTGAATGAAACCTCGTCTGTTTGGCTCTTTCCAACCCCCAAAGAGACCATTAAAGAAATAAAAATGAGAATCGGAGGTGGTCGAAAAATTGAGATTTTGGGTCCGGTGGGCCTACGGAAATCCCACGTGAAGTGAAATTTTTAGCCATCGCGCGGGAATTCCGCGGAAACGGGAATCCCAACCCTGCCTCCATATCAGAATTATTTTTTAATAATCAATAATGCCCCAATAAACTTAAACTTCCGTTTCGCCATTCCGATTCCGTAAGTCACAGTCCTATTGCATGGCCGGCCCACGTGGCCAAGCCTACACATCACTAATTCAAAATATTCGGCGTGGGTCCATAAGGAAATATCTTGCGATAATCACATTGCCCGCACAAGCCGATCATCTGAAAAAGTAAACACAAGAGGGAGCTCTGAATCCTCGGGAGCTGGAATGCCCTCCTTGCTTGACTTTTTCTGGCGGCTCAAGGAAAAGAGCTTCTTCTTGCCCTGTTTTTGAAGGAGAAAGTAAGCAGAAAAGGAGGCAAGCTCAGATGGATTCGACTGCGAGCTTCATTCAAAGTCAGACTATGACTTATGTTAGCAGAACAAGTTCCCAATGCCAATCTCAACGAACATTTTGCTATAGCAGAGGAGAGCATCAAGCGGTGGTCACGCCTACCTTGCGAGGAGGCGTTCCAGAACCTGCTCGCTGTCGAGGAAAGGCCACCTCCACGTCACCATCAGGGTGCAAAACTGTGACTGTGCCTTTGGTGCCTTCAGGAATATCTTCATCGGAGCCTTTCCATAAGACCTGAGAATGTTGGGAATCCGCAACGAATACAATGAGAGTGGGGCAGGAATCGAAAGAACAGTTTCGCAGAGCTAGGATATCAATGATACTGCAGTAGTCTTAGTTTATAAACTTGTTGCAGCCACGCTAAAATGGTGTGTCTAAGCGTTCGATTCTCTTCAAAAGAAAGGAAGTAACAGACAGCTCTTAATCGCACCATATCCCCAATTGAAAAGGCGCCAGTAGTAGCTGTTAATGGAGGTGCTACTGCAGTTGGTGTTTTCTTTAGAAGAGCCTCTTCTTTCGCTGTGATGCCGACGTTAATCTCGTCTTTTGCTTCTTCCGCGCCTCTTGACACCATAATTCTTCGCGACAGTGCTGGATTCGCAGCTGACTGAGTTTCACTAGGTGGCTCTATTGCTGGCAGTGAAGGTGGAGCTACTGTAGGAGCAGGTCGAGTAACACCTCTTCTACTTTTGGAAGTGGAAACCGGAAGAGCGCTAGTAGGCTGTGTCTGCAGTTTACTATCAGGGCATTCAATTGGCGTAGGAGCAGGTGGCATTGGCTGTCCCTTCATAGCAGCCGCTTGCACCAGAAGCATGCGATCAACGTCAAAAGATGTCAGACCTAAGCCACTGCGGAGAGCGCTTTCGTTGACTAGCAAAGGGTTCAAGAAGTCGCTTATACTTTCGACGCCAAATTCAACGAGTGGGCCATAGGTGTGTGGCAAGCTAGCTGACACGAGGAAGGCTTGCAGTTTCGCGAGATTTACTTGGGCGTGTTCTTGAGCGCTTTGGTCGAAATCACTGATGATGGAGGCCACCTCCTGCTTGTTCTGATTTTGACGTGTCGCCATCAGTGTCATGTAAGTAGGCAGCTCGCCGCTTCGATTCGATCCACTCGTGCTCATCGACTGATGGGAAGTGCGATCCTCGGATGGCTCCTCATTGTTCATACAAAATATAAACGCCAAAAGGTCCATGCTTCTAAAGCTTCCCAGCCTATCTTTATACTCACGAAAGACCTTACTTAGGGCTTAAAATTGGGTCGAAAAAAAGGCTAGGTAATCTGACTCCCATCATTTCCCTAACTGCATGGCACATCGTGGATAAGTCTCCATCGTCTCGATAGCAGACGACCTGCATGTAGCACATGTTTACGACATTTTGACGATTTTTTTGTGCCACGTCGCGAAGAATACACTGATTTACGTGCCTCCCCCGAAGAGCCGAAGCCGGAAGCCGAAGAGGGGAGTGGGTGAGGGTGTGGGCTGGAGTTACAATGGAGTGGCAACTGTGAACTAACTTATCGGCACGCACTCTCTTCTCTTTACTTCCATTCCTGGAACTTCCCTGTAACTGCCTGGGCGGAGCGGAATTGGGCACAGCGCACTAGGGGGGCTAGCGAACAAAAATGGCATAACGCATAACAAACAAAACGCAAGAAACTGGATGAACAATAACATTTAGCTTATCTTCTGATGGTATAGACCTAATTTGAAGGTGCTGCTCCGGACATTGACGAACGTTCTGGCGGGGATTCCGCGGGCGAAGTTGCTGCCGTGGCGCCTGAAGTGCCAATTGGTTTAGACGGGGAGGGCGTTGCTGCTTCAATTTTGCGCCGCACTTCATCAGAAGCACACTCGAGCACAAGAGGCGCTGCACTTGAGCCAACTACGCTGACCTAAATGCCCATACCAACCAACAAAAATTGGATGGCATTAAAGCGTAAAGAGGCATCAAGAAAATGAAGGAGCTAAGTGAACACTAGTTGGAGTACTATAAGCAGCAGCCAATGCATTCAATGTCAAAATGAGATGACGGATACCGCAACCTACCTATATTGACAACAAAAGTGCTGTCAAACTGGCAACGACCATAAAAATTAAAAAAAAACATATACAGCATTATCAAGGGCACATTTCACAATATACTTCAATCAAAACGTCCTGCCCATTTAACCACGCACCAAGTGTTGAACAAATGTGACGTCAGCACGGAGGCTCAGGGCCGCGAATTGAAAACTGTTCGGAGATCTTCGAACCGCCGCTTCAACCACCTGTTAAGATTTGCCACCGTCAAAGGGAAAGGCGAAAGAAGATGAGCGATTTCTCGACGGGAACATTACATTTTTAAAAAAAGTGAATAGTTAAGTTTTTGCCTTTAAGCACGCAATGTATATGCCGCAAGAAAAAACACTGGCCTGTGGAAGTCTCGACCATGAATTACCCTTTTTCTTCATCAAGAATCAAGCCCACTCTTTACACTAGTAAACACTACATGCACTACCTCTTTGTCGGCGCGCAAATGGCACGACGCCGTGTCGGGCACTGCACCTAAGACTGTGCCGGAAGTGCGAAGGGCTTCGAGCACGAGATCCCGGTCAGACCGCAAAAGAGGAGACGCATACCGAAGCGCAGCGCCATCCTGTGACGAATAAAAGTGATGAGGGAGGATTGGGGAAGGCGCGAATAAGGAAAGGAAAAGAGGAGAGAAAGAGGTTAGTGAGAAAGGAGTCTACAATAACGTTGATTGCAAGAATGGAAGCAAGCCGGACAAGACTAGGCATGAAATCCCGCATACTGATTGCACTACAGCCCATCTTGGATGATTGCTTACCCGAGCAATTAAGCTTTGCATGAAGGTGCGATTGTTCAGCAGGTCAGGGTCGCAGTGGGCTAAGCACGACACGTTTGCCAGTGGCCGCCATGATGATCGTTGCTGCTGTTGCCGTTGCGGTTGCTTATCTCTCTTCAAAGTGGCTTTTGTTGTCACGGCTGCTGCTGTTTCTGCTTCTGCTGTTTCTGCTGCTGTAGTAGTTGCTGCTGCTGCTGCTCCTGTAGTAGTTGTTGTAGTAGTTGTAGTAGTTGTTGACATGGGAAGCATTTCAGACAGCGTCTGCTGAACAGAGAGTGGTTGAGCGCCTGTTGAAAGCTCGTTTATTGTGCTAATGTCGTTCTTGGAGCAACCTTCCCTGTTACTACTGCTGCCACTGCTGCTACTACTACTGCTGCAGCGGCTACTGTGGCTATTGCTGGCACTGTTCAAGGAAGCATTATTGGCATCACAAGATGTTGAAGGCATCGACGATAATGAAGAAGGAGTAGAAGAAAAAGAAGATGAAGGTGATAATGAAACTTTCGGACAGTTTTTCCTTCTCGCTAGCGCAGTGGCATCGCTGCCGTAGGTTTCATCGTTTAGAAACGAAGAACTGTTCACTGAAGCTTTCGGTGACTTGGTCTGATTCGATTCTTCTCTCATTTTCTTCCTGCGGTCCCTCAGACGATCACTGTGAACAGACGGTCGCAGCGGTGGCGGTGCCGGAGGGTGTAACTCCCATTGTTTGCGCCAGCCTTGGCCGCCGCCCCTTCGTCCCCTCCGCAGCAAAGATGAAGAAGGAGATGAAAATGGTCGGTTCTGCCGCGCTCTACTGCTCCAATCACCAAGGCCCTCGACAACATCATTATCATCGTCATAATCAGCAGCAGCAGCAGCAGCAGCATCACCACAACTCCTGGCGTCAACTCGAATACCGCCGCGGTTACCACCGCTGCCACTACCTTTCCAACCATCAGCAGCATTGTTAGAACTTGAACCCAAACTTGAACTTGTAGTTAGGCCAAGCGCGGTGCGCACAATGATAGGGTCTCCTCATAGCGACGGAGGTGCGAGCTTCAAAGCCTCATCGTCGAGCTTGACCGCCGCGAGGACCTAGCGTTGAAGAGAAAGAGACAAGTCACGCACATGTCCAAGGCTCTACGATGGCGCACTTCCTCAGAGTATCCCTATTTCATTTGCTTGATTTTTGCACGTGCACTCTTCTCTCCCCTGCCCCCCTCCCCTCTTTTAGGAATTTTTCGTTTTTCTCTTTTCTTTCTCACTGTGACTCATACTCTCTCTTACCTATTCATGTTTCCCCATTTGCTTACCATTGCGCGGTCGCTTTTCAGATTCTCGTCGCAGTACTCAAACGCCCGCGGGGACACGTGTTCCATCAGATGAAGCATAAATTTACGGTCGCTGCGCAACGCACCCAAACCGCCGCTACTGGTACTGCTGTTTCCATTCGAAGGAACAGCAGCAGCAGAAGCAGCAGAAGCAGGAGCTGCTGCACTAATATAGGCCCCCGCAAGAGAGGCAACATCGCCACGAGCAGCTAATTCGACAAAGCCACGGTCGGCCCGAATCTGAAGTTCAAGGATAGGAAACGACAAATATATGCAGAGGTGAAAAAAACATGGAATTATCCATTGAGACTGGGCTGAAAGAAGAATTTGAGGTAAGTGCGAAAAACATATTTATAATCACAGTCAATTGCTTTCTCGTCGTTCTTTTTATTTCCCTCTTTTGCTCCCTCTTTTCTTCACTCTACAGACATGTACCATCAATTCAACTCTTCCTCTTCCATCAATTCAAAAAAACACACACAAGCCATTCCTTGAATCATTTTATCCATCAACACTCACCGAAGGCCAGGTATAGGCCAACGCCAACGGACAAACCGTCAACAAATGGCAGAGAAGCCCCCTATGCCCTCTCAGCGCATGAGGCGCTAGCAACAAGTGAGCCGGGTTCACAGCTACGGCTGCGAGCACCAGCTGAGGGTCGCCGCGCAAGTCGAAGGGCACATGTGCAAAAGCTGCGCCTCTTGATTGGACCGCCGCTAACAGCAAGTCCGGCTGAGTGGGAAGGGAGCAGAATGGACAGGAGGGGAGGAGGGTGGGTGGGGGGAATAGGAAATCAAATGAGAATGAGATGCAAAGAAACAAGGACTTCAAGCAAATGAGGGAGAAGAAAACAGAACAGAATAAGATAGGACTGCAAGCATTTCTGAGAAGGAATACCCAAATGAAAGCAAGAGCATATAGGTAATGACAAACGTACACCCATACACTCCCTCACAGTCACCTGCCGATTCATAGGATGAGGCACCAGCTTCAAGCACAAGCCATTTTGGGTCAGAGCGCGCTTCAAGAACTTGTGGTCTCGGAGCGCAGCCGGAGGTGCGTGTGAGAGGTAAGTGTGGTCGCGAGGCAGCACGACAAGCAGCACTTCCAGGTCCTGTTTTTATAAAGCCATCGTTGAAGTAGGAGAGATGGGTGGAGCAAGAAAGAGAGGGAGAAAAAGGGAGAAGGCAAAGAGAAAGAGGGGTAGGGCAAAAGAGTGATGAAGATGCAATAGGTGAATGGAAGTAGGCAAGGCTGCGCGTATAAAGAAAAATACATTCAATGCCAACTCAATACGGTAATAGAAAGAAGAAAAGATTGATAATGGCGAGAGGAAAAGAGCGAGCGTACTACTGTAGTTCGGAGGTGATTGACCCAACATCACCCCAACCCTGTTTCAGAAACACATGCGCGCATGCCCAAGGCATGCTCTACGTACTTCTATTCTATACATCATCATACTTATCTATTTCTATTCTACGTGTACCTGTCTCAGGGAGTCGTCCGCGTGCGATAAGCTCGACGCAAAGGCACTCGCAGCTTGCACCACGATGGCGCGGTCTCGCTTCAACTCAGGAGCAGCGTACGCTAGCGCGGAGGAGTCACTGCGCACTGCCTGTACAATACTTGCGCACACACACAGCATACCACAAAAGAAAGAGAGTTAGCGAGAAAGAAGGAGAAATGAAAGAGAGTAACAAAAGAGAGGCATCAGGAATGGAAATAATAAGTTTATTGTCAAGTGAGGTTGAATCAGGAAGTTTAACAAAATTTCCAACATCTTGTTCGTCGATCAGATTACCCCTTGTCGCATTTCACCTTCCCACCTTTACTCTTCTTGATTCTTGCTTCCCTCCTTCTGCATGTACTACTACGGTATATATATTGACGCACCTGAAGCACGAGGTCTCGATGGGCTCGCAATTTCGGACACTGCACGAATTGCAACGCGGCGCCGTCTTTCGCAATTGCGGTCTTGACTATGACTGGATCGCTCTGCAGATCATGAGACGCAAACTTAAGGGCATTGCCGTTGGAGAGCAGAGCCGCCATGGCGAGGAAAGGGTTGGCTTGCAAAGAAGAGGGCAAGTGCTGTAGACTGAGGCCATCTTTGTGGACGGCAATTAGACCCAAGCTGAGATCTTGCTTGAGAACCAAAGGCATCTGTTCCAGTTCATTCATCTGTTTGGAAAAAAAGAAGAAAGAAAAAGAAGGAAAATCAAGTCCATTTCATTTCAAATTTCAAGGGAAATCAAGAGGTGGAGTACTAAGAAGAGATAGCAATGAAACAGAGAGAAGAAGTTGTAAAGCAAGGAAGAAAGAAATCGTAAGCAAGTCAAGAACTGTGCTCTAGTGTGCGCTATTCACCCCTATATTTTTCTCTAATTCAGTCTCTTAGAAGCGCACCGGATCAACACGGCACGCGTCGCGCGTGGCCAGGTAGCGGGCATTTGCCAGCCGCGTTATATTAGGGTCACGTAGGCGGGGAAAAACACGCTGCTGGCGCTTGACAGCACATTCAGGAGTAGTAGGAGGTGCAGCAGCAGCAGTGGTACGAGTGACAGTAGCAGTGTCAGCAGCAGAAACAGAGCTAGCGGCAGCAGCAGCAGTGCCCGGAGTGGCATTCGCAGTACTACAGGAAGCCGTAAGACTAGCCGCGTAGGCAGAGAGTAAGCCTGCTCTCTTGCGGGCGTCCGCATAATCCGCAACTGCGGTCGCTATTGCGCTCGCAACAGCGTACACATCGTTGTGAATGTTAAAGGTGCCATCTTCATCTTCGTCGTCGTCGTCGTCACCGTAATGCATTATGTGAGGTCTTGAGAGAAGTGGACATGACGAAGATGATGAGGACGGAGAAGAGGACGAAGAGGAAGGAATAGTTGTTGTTGCCGAGGAAAGAGGAGGCGAAGTAGAAGAAGATGATGTAAGAACAGGAGCTGCAGACTTGGTTCGTAGTTCAGCTGGGGACAGTCCTAGCCCGACATCCCCTGAAATAGCCGGCAGATGAACATAGGAAGGGCACGCAAAAGGGTATTTGGCGTATAATCGTCCTTGCAAACAACTGCGCCGCAAATTTTCCACTTCACTGATACTACTGATACTACTGATACTACTGTTGCTGTTGTTTCTACGGTTGCTGCCGATGTTCGTATTGCTGCTGCCATCATTTTGAGTACAATAGTAGCCGTCGCCACCGCTAGTGCCACCACTGCCTAAGCCATCCATACCATTTTCTACATGGTTGTGGTGGAGATGCCTGTCATGAGTCGTCCATGTGTCGTTGGGTTCCCATTTGAGGTGGCAAATGGGGCACTCTACGTTGGGCAAACACGCCGGCCGCAAGCGCAAGCGCTCCTGCATCGTAAACGAGTGCGTGAAAAGGTGGCGCCCGTGCTTCATCGCTTCCAAATCCCAAGACGCGGGCAGTCTGTCGACCATGGCGCTGTATCTTGAGGCAGCGGAGGGGTGCAGGTTTTCTGTTGGTGAAAAGGTATCCAACATCGCCTTCGCTCTCGTCTTAACATGTGGAAAACCCGTGCTTGTCTTCACAGCAGCATGAGCAGCAGCATGAGCAGCGACAGCCGCCGCTTTCTTAGCATCCACGCTCTTCTTTACCACTTCGTCGTGTTTGAGCTGCTTGGCACGAGCGTTGGCACTGGCCTCCTTCGCAGCGGTTACGGCAGCAGCAGCCACGGAAGAGTCGAAAGCCGCTAACAACTTTGACTCGCGAAAATTAAGCCTGCTGCAGCTATTGCTGCTGGCACGGCCGCTGCTGCAGTTCACATCACCATTGTCGTTTGGCATCTCTCCAGGAAAGGATGTGTTGGCCAACGGACTTTCTCCAAGCAAAGATTGCGACGACAATGACGACGATGACAATGATGCCGGCGGTTCTGCATCTGTTTCTTTTCCTCTACTTTCTCCTCTTTTCGTTACATCTCCACCGATCGACGCCACGCAGCGGTCTACCACCCGCCACAGAGCTCTGGCCAGCTCCACGTGCGGCCGCTGGTGCTCGCGCACGAACGCATCAAACGCCGAGGTGTCGAATTCCTCGTACCCGCGCCAGGGCGCTTGCTGAGCGCTGCGCGTGGGGGCCGACAGGACGGGCCAAGCGTGCTCCATCACAGTGAGGGAGTGGTCCGTCAGGAAGAGCTTGGCGTGGATGGGCGACGGGAGGGCGGCGACAAAGGCGATGGGAATCACGCCAAACGCGAAGAGCACTAATACACGCTCCTGCAAGAAAATGCGCGCACACAAACAACACGCAGGCATGCACACACAGACACATACGTAGACCAACGCAGAAAAAGTCAGTCACGCAATCTCGGAATTGATGAAAAATGAGGTTAAAAAATACGGGTGAAGCGAAGTGGTTCCGGCAGCGTCCATACACGCTACCGATTGCCGTGGTTCCGGCAGCGCCTGCCGTCCAATAGTGCTAGTGGCTCAATTTTGTAGTCAACAAGATATAGGGATCAATGGCAATATTACTACGGACAGGAGCCATTCGCAGCCGTTCTCATGTACTTTTCTTTTAAGATCATGCTTTTATTTTTCACCGATGTGAAGCCGCAGAGCAAGCCGGGCGGCAGTTGGGTCAAGCGGGCGACGAGATCGCGCCGGTTGACTTTGGGGTGGTGAAGGGAAGTCGCGGGGTCGCGAAAGTCGGGCGCTAAGCGCAGGCCCTAATATTGCAGCCACAGAGAGAACGAAATATAAGTACATATGAAGGAGAAGGAGTATTCAGAAAGAGAGCAAAGTGTCCTCAGAAAATTGCGTGAGTGCAACTCCCACGAATACTTTTCTAGACAGTTTTGCTCATCTCAACCCTCGTGGCCTACTTTCTTGTCACACATCTACATACTACTACAGGTACTGGTAGGCACTCGCTCAATAGCAAGTAGGCAATGGAACTAGCTAGGTGTCGACTTTAGCTCCAATCGCAGAGTTTTTTTTAGAACAGAAATGACGCACCCGATCAAAGCAGTTGGCAGCCGAATACTTGGCATTGGTGCTGCGCAGCTGGCGGATCCAGTGGACTTGCTCGTCCTCGTTGTCTCCTAAGAGCTTCGCAAAAGATCGGCACACTCGTTTGGCTTGCACCCGTTCTAGACACCTAATGGCACAGAATTTGAAAGTGGGGACGGCAGTGCTATTGACAAAATCCAAAAATTCGCCTGTCATTGCGAGCTCAAATTTCGTATGCATTAACAATTAATGCAAGCCTTTCAAAAATGGCAAATTGGGCTCTAGCTAGCCAGACGGGTCACTTGTTGATAGGAAGATGTGGTGCATACCCAAGCCAGGATCCACCGATGCCGCCAGGTGCTGCACGCCGAGTATTTGAATGAGGTGACCTAGAGGATGCAAGAACGTGAGGTAGTTTGCCTGACGGTGGTTGCTCGTGTTTTGTTGAAGTAGGTTCGAGCGGGTCAACTGCAGGTGCCACTAAGACGAGACTTTGGAGGTCAACCGGTAGTCTCAAAAAGTCAAAGGTGGTCGAGTCCCGACTCCGCTTTGCAGTAGTAGGCGGAATAGTGGAGCTTGGGACTTCATGTCCAGCTGTTGAGAGACTAGACGTCGGCGCCGGCGCATGATTCCTTGGGGAAGCAACAGCCATCGTGCTGCATAACAGACAAAAGACCTGCAGAATTTTCGAGTGAAACAGAACAAGACGAGAAGAAAATTCCAACGGCACTGAAGTTGACTTGAGATTTTCTGCGAAGTAAAAGGCGTCGTAAAAGTAATTAGAGGTTCTTTTCACCTGGCTTCGAGGCGCCATCCTTGGCGCTACCTACTATAACACTGCTATCCGACTACGAGACTCAGCATTATGATGCAAGTACTTTCAGTAGCGTTCCTTGCTGTTGCAGCTGCTGTTGACGATGCTCGAGTGACTCTCGAAGCACGGCGCGCACCTCCGGCGGCGTGGGCGCGCGGAGCACGCGTGAACCCCAAGGACCTGGTTGAGCTTACTTTTCTCCTGAAAACGCCGGAAGAGAGTTTTGCGCAGATGGACCGCGAGCTTGCGAAAAGGTCCAACCCCGCTTCTCCGAACTATGCGCAATGGCTCAGCAACGACCAAGTTCACGCTCTTGCTGCACCTGCAGACGATGGTGCCGTGGCGCAATTTTTGGCAGCGCAAGGAGTGGGGGCGCCGACTGCTCGCACCCCAAACGGGGACGCACTCTCCCTCACCGTGACGTACGCCGCTGCCGAAGCTCTCCTTGGCACTGAATATTACACATATTCTCACGTGGAGCAGTCCAACATTCAAATCGCGCGTTGTGCTGCGTACTCGCTGCCAGCAGAAGTAGCTCCGCATGTAGCCCTCGTCGGGCCTACCACCCGCTTCCCTGCCCTTCGCACTCCCAAGAACATGGTTTCTTCGGAAGCGACCTACAGCAACGACCCCGACAACTTGCGGTCCCTTTATGGCGTCGGGAGCGCGGTTGGCGGGTTGGCGAAGCAAGCGGTCACTGCGTTCATTGGGCAATACTACCGCAGCAACGACCTGAAGCACTTCTTGGCGACGTACTTGCCGATTGCGTCCGACACTGCCATTGACCTCGTCGGCGACGCCACCGACGGCACCCCCGCGGGGGTAGAAGCCATGCTGGACATCGAGTACATGCCGGCGCTGGGCAGCCTCAACCCGACGGGCTTTTGGGGCTTCAGCGGGACGAGCCCAGAAAACGCCGCCGACGAGCCGTTCCTGACGTGGCTGATCACGGTCGGCAACACGCCGGACGCAGACGTGCCGCTGCTGTTCTCGACGAGTTACGGCGAAGACGAGGCAGACGAAGTGCCGTCGGCGTACGCGGATCGCATCAACACGGAGTTCGTGAAGTGCGGGCTGCGCGGCATCAGTTTGCTGTTTGCGAGTGGCGACAGCGGCGCTGCGTCCGACACCGGTACCTGCCCGAATGGTGTGTTCTTGCCGAAATGGCCGGCCGATTCCCCCTACGTAACGGGGGTGGGCGGCGCGACCAATGGGGAGCTTCCCGAGTTGGCGTGGGAAGGCAGCAGTGGGGGGTTTTCCAACCAGTTTGCCCAGCCGTCGTGGCAGGTGGATTCCGTGGCCACTTTCATGGCGACTGCTGGCGCTGCTGGCTCTCTGCCGAATGCTTCCTTTTTCAACGCGACTGGTCGTGGGTTTCCGGACATTTCGGCGCAGTCGGTGAACTTCCCCGTGATTGCCGACGGCCAAACCTTGCCGACGGTCGGGGGCACCTCGTGCGCAGCCCCTACTGCGGGGGGGATTTTCGGCCTGTTGAACCACGCGCGCTTGGCTGCGAACAAAACCAGCTTAGGATTCTTGAACCCTTTGCTGTACGCCAACCCAGGCGCACTCAACGACGTCAGCCTAGGAGTACAGGGCGGGTGCCGCATTGACAGCCAGGAAGTGGCGGGCTTCCCTGCGGTTTTGGGTTGGGACCCCGTGACAGGCCTGGGCTCCCCCAATTACCCAGACCTCCTTGAGATTGTTATGGCGTTGGCCTGATTAAAAGCAGGCCCCATGCGCCGATTTAAGTTCAGGATTTTAGCTGAGTCTAATGTCTAATTGCTTAGGCCTGCCGCACTGGCCAAAACGATCAGCGAAGTTGGGGGCCAACTTTTTTCAACTTTGTTTCTTGAAAAAAATAAACTGGGCCAACCAACAAGAACTAGAAAAAAAAAAAAAAAACTATTGAGTCCCAAACCAAATGGCGAGTTTCTTTAGCGGAATGAACATCGAAGAAGTGCGAGCCACCTTGAACGCGGGCTTAAA
>Ga0307979_1002456_pt1 | contig 12816 bp, 11 predicted proteins | sample OrgLakmetage1058_FD_201833 | JGI IMG/M metagenome (GOLD analysis project Ga0307979, IMG submission 201833) | Saline water microbial communities from Organic Lake, Antarctica - #1058 | ecosystem: Environmental > Aquatic > Non-marine Saline and Alkaline > Saline | place: Antarctica: Organic Lake...
TAGCTATGATTTGACTTTTTCATGTTGACCTCATAAGATTGCCTCTCTCTTCCTCTCCTCTTTATCATCCCTCGTCTTCTCTGCTCTACCTTACCCTTCAACACTGTTTGTCCTCATCCTGCTATTTAGTGCGCGCTTTCGTCTCTTCCGTTAGCCCTGTCCCTTTCTTTCTCCCTAACTGCCGAAACAGTGCCAACTCCTCGAAGTGACTTTGGCATCTACGGTGTTGAAGCAAAAGCGCAAGGAAGACGCTCGCTTGAAGGCCGCGAGGCGAGCAGAAGCAGCGCACTTGGCGTTGGCAACCCATTCGCCGTGGATGGTGGAGGTGAGAAAAACAAGAAAGTATCACGCACCGACTCATACTGGCTCCTCGTTCTTTTTGTGCGATGTTTCTATAGTGCGCTTCGGATGTTTATTACACTGCGCTCACTTTTGTCTTCAAAAACTTTTGTCGCGGCACCATATTTGACACCCTTCCTTACATAGGACTCGGATCGAGTAGCACGGGCTGATTTGAGGCGCCTCAGCTTAAGCGACGACGGTGCGCAGAGCACTCTAACGTCACCCAGCCCTGAAGGTGGTACTAATGTGCGCGACATTTCATTGGTCTCGCCGGACAGCATCATCAGCAACAGTGGCAGCAGCAGCAGCAGTGCTATTGGATGGAGCGCAACCAACAACCAAGCAGCCCCCCCTCCTCAAATCAGACTTCATTCGAGCAGTGGCAGTGTGCGAGCCTCCACCGCTCCTCCAGCTGGCGCAGGCAAGCAGTGGCGGCGCCCGTCTCCGACCCAACCTTTCCTGTGGGAGCTGCCGTCTGCTTTTCCCACAGTGCAACATGCTTCTCAAGTACAGAGCCCTCTCATGGTAGGCAGCAGCAGCAGCAGCAGCAGTGGCAGTGGCAGCCGAAGGAGGAGCAGCGAGAGGAGCACGAGCGGGAGAAGAAGCCGGAGTGGGAGCCCGTCCTTGAGAACAGGGCGAACTGAGTCGAATACTTCATCCAACGGTCAAATCCCAGCTGGTGCTTCGAATGGAAGCCCTCCCAAAGACCAATCTCTTGCGCACTTTCGAACACCGGTGATAAACCCCTTCTTTCCATCCCTTTTTTTAGGGTGTAGTTTCGAATATATAAATTGAAAATAAAAAAAAGTCGGCCTGCGTGTGTGGTCGTGTGTATACATGTGCACCTCGACTTGTTTTTGAAGAGGCGAACGCTTGCTACAGAAAGCTTGTGTGCATTCTTCCTTCAAAATATGTGTGTGCATTATTCCTAAAAAAACAGGTGCTCGAAAGGCCTCGCACCGTCTCCACGGCAAAGCATTCTTATCACCGTTCTCACTCTCCACCTAAACGCCCTAGCACTTCGGCTGCCTCTCCTTCTTCTTTGAACATTCTTTTGCAAAGCGAAGAAGACCCGGTACGCGAGCGCACACAGAGACACCAATAAGCCCTTCGTATGGCATTTTTTTTGCGTACGAAGAGTTTCGAGGGATAAAGAATGGAATAAATTGTAAATAAGACTCTCTTCTACGTCCTTCTCAATCGTGCATGTGCCTTTTCTTGTGCCGCTCTCTGTCTCTCTCTTGTGATTTTTACTAGACCGCGCCTCGTGCGTGGGTGAAAATGTTGCCAGTCGATGACGCTGCGATTGAGGTATGCTTTCCTTCTGTTCATTCCTGATACTAGCTCAAGCGCTGTAGTGTGCATCATAGCACTGGTACTGTAGGAACGAGCATAAGCACAAGCATTGGCCACTTCGCAACGATATCTCTACGCGGTCCTGCCTCTCCCGTTGTCACTACCATGTGTTCATTCATTCAAAAAAAAAGGAAATAGTCTAATAGAATTTGAGTGTCTGCGTGTTGCTCTCTCCCCTCTTCCATAACCCACACAGGCGCCGTGGCAGTCCGAACTGATGCGCGCGCGCAAGAGCGACCACGCCCGCCGCAAAGCCGTCTTCACTTATTCGGTTAAAAAAAAAAAAACAAGAAAAGGAAACCAATAAGAGTTCCGATAGAAAATGCAAAAGGATGCAAGACTGTGAATGGGTTGTGTTCTTTGGCAGCTCGTAGCAGTACTCTTAGTTGGCTGTTGAATCTTTCTTCTTTGTCTCGCCCACACGAAACTTACTCTCATTTTCTCGAATCCTTCTGAAGCGAGGCGGCGTGTTGATTTTGTTCTGCTCTTCACCACCCTTTTAATCATCTTTTTTTTTCCTTCTCAATATATGTGCAGGCTCAAACGCTCACTCAGAAGGAGCAAAAGAGCCACGTGTTGCGCCATTCGGAAAGCGCAAACTTGTCGCCTTCGACCTCCTTCGACCACGACGACGGCAGCAATTCTAGTGTTGATGGTATCAGTCAGGTGATCACGAAACCGATGCCACGCTCGAAAGCACTGCTGAGGAAAGTGAAGAAACGCCCCACGCTCTTGGAAGCTGCCATACATGTGCGCAGGCTGAATGCTTTTAGCCACTTGTTCAAAAAGGTACTAGCAAAAGAAAATACACGCTCACACTGCTACTGTAGTAGTGTATTACTGGTAGTTCAACAGGTTTGCTGAAATACCCGCTCTTCTAATTGCTGGTTGTTTTTAAAGGTTATCAAATATTGAGATTTCTTTTATGCAATCATTTTGTGACCTTCGCCTCCTACTCCTCCTCAAATCTGTGAATTTCGATGCGTTGTTCGCGTACATGTATAAATATTTGTCGGCTCGATTGCACAGGTACGGGAGGCAAAAAAACGGAGCCAAAACGAGCTGGTCATCTTTCTTAACCGCCCAAAACTCACTCCTTTCGATTCGGTGTGTTATGCATATCAAGCATTGATGATATTGCGCACCATTTTTATTCACCTCGTAGTCACTTTTTCTTCGGAAGCAATTATCTCATATTCTTCCTTTACTCATTCTTCGTGTTTGATAGTATGTGAAATGTAAAAAATACATTCTTTGTGCTTCCTCTTTACTTCTCTGTACTTGTCTTATTTCTTTGATTAAGGTGAATGCCTTTCAGCAACGCTTGACCTACCTTGACTCGGAATTATCCCAATCCTTTGGTGCTCGAGTCGCTACTCACACTACCGCTGCTGCAGCTGGCAATGCCCATGCTCGATCCCCTCATCGCAAGCTTGGGGGAGGTAAAAGAGTCGGAGCAAAAGGAGCAGGAATTGGTGACAGCGGTGCGACTTCGCCTCTGTCGTCGCCGCTGCTCACCCGCCCAAGAGGGGGAAATGCCACGCCACCGAACCGCAGCCGCCCTTCCGCCGGCAACCCTGCTTATCCTCAAGGTAGTGGTAGCAGTGGCAACAATTCTTCACCCGGAAAAGGAGGAAAGGAGCCAGGCAGCGTGCGCCTGCTCTTTGCGCCTGCTTCAGACAACCATCACCCTATGGGCCATCCTGGAGGTAGTAGCGGAGGTGCAATGTCTTCTTCTTCCTCATCTCCGATGCAACAGAAGTCAATGAGCCCACTTGCCAAATCCGCTAGCCAAAGCGTGAGCAGCAGCAGCAGCGGCGGTGGCGGTGGCGGTGGTGGTGATATGGGTGTAGGCGCCGCTTCATTGATGGCGTCACCCAAGAAAGGCTCACTGTCACCACCATCTCCTCTGTCGCCGATGTCGCCATTTTCACCGTCCATGTCGCCACAACCGCCGATCAAAGCAAATCCGTCATTGTCATCGTCGTCTTTCAGCCCCGGCAAAAAAGCTGCTCTGAGCTACAACAGTTTGAAGAAGGAAGCTGCTGCGGTGCAAAGCACCCTCGTCAAGGGCAGCGTGCACCGTCCTCCTGCGCAATTGCAGTGGCACTTCATGCGGGGCGACCGAGGCCCTACCAAGTTTCCGAAAGTAGTCCTCAAGCCGCATGCCATCGCGGGCGCGTTGCCAAACACTACCACGAGACGCCCAAAGCCTGGAAGGGGAGATGGTGCGCCAGCTCCCACTTCGCCAGGGAAGCGGTCTCCATCGATTACTTCGTCGTCGTCGTCAAGTTCTTCGGCGTCTAATGCGGTTGCTTCTCCATCGCCAGCTGTTTACCCCGCTTCTGCCGTAGGCTGAAAGACGCCGCGCTCCGAGGGCTGTATGGGCGTACTTCCTTTGCCAATTGCATTAACCGTTTTTCCTGAGTTCGAAATGACTTACTTGCACGTACCGCACTCCGCACTTATGTGGTAGTCGGCGGTAGCCGACGGCCGGCGCGAGCGACATTCTTCAGAGGGCTCACTTGCGATGGGGATTTTCTTGCTCTTTTCTTTTTGCGTTTTCCATTGGAATTGATAAGCCCGAATAAGGCCATCACGTAAACCATAAGGGTTCGAAATAAGAGACAGCAACCGCAATCCGCATTTCGCAACAAATGAAAATTATAATGTCAGGAACACCCTGTAGTAGCCTTTCTCACGGACAGATGAATGGATATTTGCAGGATTTGAGTATGGTTACCCATCGAGCTAATACAGCAAGCTGGCGCTTGCCTATTAAAGGCTAGCCTTCGTCTCGAGAATTCAAGCACACGCCGTGCACTCAGATGCGCTCCAAATACCTCGCCATATTTGTCCTTTTGCTAGGCTCTCACGCTGCGCCGCCGCCGTCTCAAAAGAAGAAATCACCGGCCACAAAAGACTACACTAGCAGCACTACAGCCAACACTTTATCCACTGCTGCGCCTGCTAGCAGCATCAGCGGCTCAAGCAGCGGCGATAGCTCAGGCGATAGTAGTGCTACGAAAAGCACCGGCATTGGCAAGGGTCGACTGGTCATTCATGTGGGCCCTCATAAGACGGGTACAAGCTCCACGCAGTTCTTCCTGGTCCAACATGTAGCGTGGCTCAACGCGACGTTCGGCATTCAGGTAAGGCTTTACTTCTACTCCGTTGACAGATATAGGCAAGATAAATATTTCTTCTTCGTCCGTGGTTAGTTGCAAAACACATTGCAGGAGTGTGTTATGGCGGCACTGATGATATTACCAACCCATACCACCTACCACACCACTACTTAATTCCTATCAAAACCCCAATAACTCTATGGTACTAGGATATGGTATTATATGTGGTATCATTTACCATATCCGCCATCTCAGAGTGGGCGCAAGCTAGCGAGGAAGTCAGAATATTTGCCTACCACACTTTCTTCTCACACCCACAACTCATATAACCTAAGGCACGTGTGCGCGATGCATCATGGTCTCTGATATAATATGTATACAGGTGGCTGGTGGGCGCGACCCGGGCAAGTCCAAAATGGCGTGCTACTTGCCGAACACCATCATGCACCGCGACGATGTACAGCGCGCCAAAAGCTCTCACGACAACCCTGTCCTAGCGGTAAAGCTAAGTTTGTTGAGAAAGCGTTGTTGATGACAGCCTGGCACCATGAAATATCTACGCAATCTACTTGCGTATGTGTACTTATCCGAATTCCTTCTGTTATACCTGTTGTCAGATATATGCGACTTCTTCTTTTTTTTTTTGGAAGGGGGGGGGGGATATTGCATGAGTCAAATCAGCCATCAATGGTTTTACCAAATCCTTCTTCACTGCCGCTCGATTTCCTCTTCTTGCTCCTGCTTTTTTTCTTCTGAATTCTGTGCTAGGCCCCCATGGCAAATGCACGCTTCGTGAGCGAGCGCATTTACCAAACCATTGTCGACGACATTACTGCATGGTGCAGCCAAGGGTATGTGCTGGTGTCCAGCGAAGATTTCAGCGGTTTAAGAACGGACCAATGGGAACCGCTCCTGAAGCTCTGCCCTGAGGTGAGGGGAGTGAGGGCAATACATGTAGTGCGTATGGGGGTGTCCTCCTACTCTGCCTCTGTTTATTATGCTGTAAACAATGAAGTATGAAAGGCTGCCAATACGTTCCGTTCTTGATGGTGTTGGTGTTGGTGTGCCCCTCTCTTTCTCTTTGCGTATGATTGTTCTCGAATGAATTCCTACGAGGCACTCGCAATACATATAGCTGGTGTAGGTGTCCGTCTTGCCAGTCTTTGCCTTTGGTGCCTCTCTCTCCTGTTCTGTCTTTGGGGGGAATGTCGGTGCACCATTTTCATTATCATCAGGTCACCATGGTGATGGCCCATCGCAACGAAGCAGCCTGGGCGAAATCAATGTGGAGCTTTGACGAGCCGCCTGACCATCCCCAGTCCTTTGGCTCTTTTCTAGCCAACGAGCGACCTCGGAGATGGGCGCAAGGAGTAGACTTGCTCGATCGACTGGAAGAGGTCGAGTATTAATAAGTGTTCTACTGTTCGAAGCTGTTATTCTTTGAATTGCAATGTACGTAACCAGGGTGGACTCACGTGTTGCTTTGTGCATGCTCTCTCACCGTATTCATTAACTACGCACTGTCTACGTATACATGTACACTTAGGTGGCGGGGGCCGAGAATGTGGTGGGAGTGTCTTATGAGCTCTTGTTGGAAGAAGGAGTGGCCATGGAATCCTTTTTAGTCTGCAACGCAACCCTCCAATTACAGGGCAAAGCACACCAAACCTGTTTGGCCACTTTTGCCAACTTCAAAAAGGTTTGAAACAGAAAATAACAGAAGTAAAACGTAACAGTCGACTTTTGCGGCACCAAAGCTGCTTGGTTGCCTTGCATGAGATTGTGTCGGTGTGCACAGACGAGTAAGGAGTAGTCAGAACAAAGTACAAAAAAGAGCCCCTCGTGATTCTGTGGAAAGCAAAAATGTATCTGTCTTATCATGAATGTGGAAATGTTTGCTCCCGAAACTGGATATTGTACGTAGAAACTTCCTCCTCTCTTCATCATTCTCTTCCCTTGTTACTTGTGTTTTTTCGACCATCCATCCACCACTCTCAGGTGCATCACAACCCGTCGCCTGCGTACGAGTCTTTAGTGCTTGACATGCGACGCTTGCTGCGCGCTGTGTGGCTGAGCCGACCTCTAGCTTGCTTCGAACATCGGGCTTCCACTAGTAGCCATATTAAACCTCCTGTTCTTGCATCCTCTTCTTCTGCTGTTCCCACTAGTAACCATGCCACTAGTACCCACAACAGCCAGGCGCGCTCACCTCGGACGAAAGCTATGCCAGCGCAAAACCTGCCGCCGTTGAGAGACTCCGCCCTCGTAGCCGTTGCGGAAAAGCTGCCCCTTACATGTGCCTACCCTCCGGCAACTCATGGCAGTGCTTCTTCTTCTTCTTCTTCTGGTGACAGCGGCAGCCGCAGTAGCGACAGCAGTGATAGCAGCAGACGCAGTACTATTAATAATAATCCGTCAGTGCTTGAAGCCATGAGCCAATCGTCAACGGCCGAATGGTATCGGCGCAGCGGCGCTCGAGCGCCGGCAAAACCATTACATGCACCAGTTTCTATTTGCCTCGTCAACGAAGGGGCCTTAACGCGAGAACATTGGGCCCAGATAACGGCCTTGTTGCCACCTTGCTTGGGCATGGAAAATTGAAGCGCAGCTGCAGGAGGATTCTTGGTTTTGATTGGGCTTGCTACTCATTGTCCTTGGCTGCATAATATAACCTAGAAGGCTTCGTGAACTCCGTGCTTCTTGATAGTTGATAGTCAATTATATCATATACCGGGTAATCAGAATCGGATAATGCCCTACGTATACGTAATAAGTAATTAGATTTCTGCTTGAGGAGCCCCATTGGCCATGCTTGATTTACCTTTTTTTTTGTCTGGGTAGCTATGAAACCATGGCCTTTAATTGATTATCGCTGGGAGATAGAAAACGGCAAACTGGCAAACGGCCACGCCGAGGTGCGAGGTGAGCGGACTGCACATTTGCTACTGATATGTGAGGGGACTAGCAAGGCACCCAAACCCCACCTATACGGCACTGCCTCCTTTGTCTTCTAAGAACTCAGGCTGGCTTTCCATCGCTGCTGTTGCTGCTGCTACTACTACTATGATCATTGCTAGCTGATGACGAAAACGCGCCCGCCGCCTGTAGCTGGCCAGCCATCCCTTCCCCGAGCAAATCTGACGCCGTTAGCTCTAGGACATCGGTCACCTCCGACGCGCGCTTGAAATTGCCGCCTTGCTCTCGCATGGCTTTTTCCATGTCCCAGTGGTCGCCGGGCCCGCCTTCGAAGTAGCCCAGCCGGTCGGCAACCAAGTGCAAGTTTTGACAGCCCGGGCACCGCACGACCACGACGCCGTCGTCATAGGCTTGCCCCGAAATTTGCTTCGCTGACCGCGTGTCGCACACGGTGCAGGTGAACACCAGAGCGAGTTTGCGGCCCGGAAGCTTGTGCATGCCTGGAAGGCTGCCCGGTGGAGGTGCAGCCGGCGGAGTCCAGGTCGACGCATGGCCAGGTGGGCTCTGGTAGAATTCTGTTTCCTCTGGAGGGTGAATCGTGCCGCGCGCAGAAGAACTGGTTTGCCCGGCGCTATCCCCAGGGCTTTTCTTATTTCCTGTCGAGAAGCACTGCGAGTGCCCTAGCGCCCTCGGAGTATGGCGCACTGCTAGAGCTCGATGAGTTGGTAGCGATGGTGTTGCAGCTGCAGAGCATCGTGGCAAAGGCAGCAAAAAGCGAGGCGAGAAAACACGCTTCATCTAGCTAGGCTTCGTATTGTATAGAAGCAAAAAAGTTTATCCTTCAAAGAGCTTGGCGAACGCTTGAGAGCAAGTAGTGCCTTTGTGAATGAAGAAGGTGGCGTAGCTACAGATTGGAGTCGATTCGAGTTCGAGTTCATCTCCTGTCGATGACGACATGATGATGACATGATGACCAAGCGACCCAGCATATTTTTTAAGGTAAACTTCAAGACAGTCCCTATTTTTCATCGAAAAATCAATTCGGTCGTCACAATTTCAAAATAATCAAGATGGTCGTTTTGATGTACGAAATAATAATGGCGGTCGTAAACGTTCCAAAATAATCAAGACGGTCGTTTTGCAGTACTTAATAATCAAGACGGTCGTTTTAATCCAGTACTTATAATCAGCCGGTAGTGCAAACCGCGCGCTAAAATCGCTTTTCTGTTCCAGCTCTCCGAGTTGGAGCTCGAATTGATGTTGCTCATGTCGCCGGTAATCGCCACGGGGTCCTGGTTTCGGTCGCGAAGTTCTCCAAGAAGTTCCGCGGTCTTTGTCGGCATCTCGCTCTTCAAGTCGGTGAGCTGCTGCATGGAGTTCGCGTAAATGGCCTTCTTGTACCACTGAGCCCCTTCTTTACGACCCACTGTTGCGCCTTAAGACCTATATTGTCTCTAATCTACCATTGAGACTAAGTTCATGCGATTTCGTTCTTTGCCTGGTAGCCTTTCGGGGGGAGGGGCTGCTTGCTAGCTCCGACAAGAATGCTGCTGCTGCCGCTAGCGCACGCTTTCGTAGTCGCATTTGCCAGAGGCCAAATACCAAAGAACTTATGGTTCGAATGAGAAGAGGAATGCGTTGCATTGACTTACTATGTTTGATGTAAGTCAATGTTGAGTTATTACGGTTACTCAAAGTCTGCGTTGAGGTTTGTGTACGTAGTATAACTCTGAATTGACTTACTATGTTTGATGTAAGTCAATGTTGAGTTATTACGGTTACTCAAAGTCTGCATTGAGGTTTGTATGATTAGTACAACTCTGCCCGGAGTTATTATGAAAATGATAACTCAGTACTGACTTAATAAATTTCATGTAAGTCAATGTTGACTTACATCGGCCATGTTAAGTCAACATTGAGTTCGTATGGTCGATTATGCTCAAAGCCGAGCTCGACTTTTTTATTGATGTTTATAGGTATTTCGGGGGCACCGGTAGTTTGTTGGTACAGAAGTACGTATACGGTAGTAGTACGCCCAACCTCGAGAGTCGAGAGCTACACAGCTATAGCTACTCTGTAAGCTTAGTTAGCTGCTGGGATTGCTCGTCTGTAACTGAGAGATTAGCTGATACTAATTTCGGAAATAGCTGCAATTGGCGCGTTATTTGGTATTGGTCTTAGCTCGATCATAAATACCTCAAGCGGCTTTGGCTTGATCATAAATATGTATCCTTGGTGCGGATGTCACGGTGATAAGCAACAAGTTTGATCGTCAGCATGAACGTCTAGTGTGCTGTCTGGTTGGTCGAAAGTGGTACTATTAGAAATATTTGATTTAATCATCGCCCCAGAACCAAGAGCGAATGCATCTACGTGCTTATTGTAGGAAATCTATATCCGAATTGCCGACCTCAGCTGTGCTCATTGCCAGCAAGGGGGCTGTTATTTTTTGCGCCCTTGCTCTTTATGGCGCTCTTGAGCAAATATTCGACTTTCATTCGGCTGAAGGCGCAGTATGGACGTCAGAGTTGGCGACTGCTCTATTTATTACCGTATGTACTGCGTGCGCAGCGCCATTTTTGGTCAAACTTAGCCGGGGCACTGGAAATGTTGTCCTCGGGCTGTTGTGTGAGATGAGCGGTTGGTCATGGATTGGTGCTTCTGAAGATGCCTTTTCAGGGACAAGCGGTGCTAGCGCAAAAGTGTATTCGATTTTGACTTTTTTGGGACTCTTTCTTGTGCTGGCTCCTTTGTATCTTCTTTTTTGGTGGTATCTTAGGCTGATAACGCATGCGTCTCCCCGTCTTGTGCGAAAGATGTCGAAGCTGGACCAAGAAGTAGCTGGTTATGTTTTCGGTTTTTCACTTCATTTGCTTTTCAGCAGGATAGTTGGCGGCGTACTCTTCGGAGGAAAGGAACTGAGCTATTATGCCTACTACTTAATGTTCGTTGTCCAGTTGGGTTTCGCCTGCATTGTTATTGTCGCACTCGAAAGATTACGGGTTCGGATACCGACTACATACGAAACCATGAAGGAGACATGTCAGATAACACTGGAAGTCACAGAGCATGCACTGGGCGTGTCTTTGGGGTTTGCCTACTTGCAACAATTTCAAGCTTCATGGGCTGATTTGGTCTATGAGGATTTCGGAGAAGGCTACGAAGCGGACGACGCAACGTGGCTGGAGGTTGAAGATGAATCTTCTGACGAAGAAGGTACTGTACTGAAACCTCAACAAGCATGGTTTGGTGTGCTTTGGCTAACCATGGTCTTGAGTATTCTCATTGTCTCGCATGCTTTTATTGCGGCAAGTTTGAAGTTTCGGGCAACCTCACAATTAAAAAAGGCACTCAGGCGACTTTCCAAAGAATGTGCTTCATTGGCGTTCGGCTTTGCCACCGAAAAGGCAGTCGGAACCGTGCGGCTGGCTTATCTGGGCTCAGACATTGAAGCAACATTGATGAGCATTTTGGTATCAGGCTTTGTCTTGGTTGCTCTGATTGTTCGCCATACTTTTGCACATAAAAAACGCCAAGAACGCCGCGACGAACGCATTACTACAAGTGAAAATCTTTACGTAAGCAGTCCTCTCGAGAGAAACAACGATACCGAGAGTGATAGCGATAGCGCAGAAGAAGTTCATGGCCCGGATACATTCGAAATTGTAAATGCTATGACTTGGACTGCGCCTGCTGGTGAGCTGCATCCAGTTTCTGGCGATTCGGCGGAAAATGCCACACCAAGAGATGTGGCCAAAATAGCAACACCATGATGCGTGCTTATATGCTCCAATCTTTCTACGCATGCTTCAGTCTGCTATCCTAATTAGAAGAATCATAAAATGCAATTTTTATCAACGCCAATTCTAGTTAAGTTACAGATTGGCATTCGCATTCTTCTCCATCAGCTACTTGGTTAACTAACACAAAAAATTATTATTCCCTAAAAACAAAGAAAGGCAAGTACACAGCAGTTACAGAGGCACGTAAGCAATGCACTTGAGCTGCATATGCGCTAGCAAATTCGCCCAATTAAGGCTCCAACTGGCGCCTTTCCTCCGAACAAGTCGGCGGGGCTGAGTGCTCGTTCGTGTGTCACGTCTCCAGGTCCAAACTTTCCGAAGCATCGGAAACACCCGAAATACTGTCCGGAAATGCCCAACACAGGCTCCGAGGGATCGGAATTAGAAAGCCGAATCGGCCGTGTTCCGTGTAAATTCATAACTATGCATATCGCAAGCGGAGCGGCAGGGCAACACCCTTACGAGGAAAAATATCCAAGTGACGTCACACCACGAACCAAGAAGCGGCTACTGTACAGCTCCGTATTCGGCTAATTCCGAAATTAGGGAATTTATGGGGTTCTAATTACCGGATTATTGGAGGTAGGATAATGTGATATGATTATATTGGATTATACTTCCCAACTATAAAGATACAACTACAAATAGCATAAAGCTGCGTTTCGATGAATCCTCCAGAACAAGTCTGACTGGGCTTTGTGTCCTTTTGCGTAATGCAATGTTCATCTTTGAGACAGGCCCCTAAGGGCCGGAATTAGAAGACTAACAGGTAGAGAAGAAAAGCAAAGCAGCGCAAACTAGACCTAACTCTCATGAACCCTGTAATTACATATTTTCGCTGCCACGTATTCGCTTTTCTGCTGACGCCATCATAGATATATACGGCATTTGCCATGCATTTTACTAGGAATTCGCCCTAATATGGCGCGTTCATGGTATTGGCGTATTGATTGAGACGTATTTGTGTCAAATTTCTGACGCACTACTGTTTATAGCCAGTTTCAGGTTAAAAGAAACACAAACGTTAAGAATTTGAGGGGTAAAAATTGGTGAATTCTTATGAAACTGAGGGGAGTTGGCTCTGGCTTCTAAGAAACGAAGGCCTTTCTGCCCTGCCTGTCTGTCCGCCAGTCACCCAAGAAAGTGAGGTGGGCTCACGCGGGAATCTAAGAAATTTCCTAAGAAACGAGGGGGTCGGCCATTTTCCTGCTTTCTGAGACAGGCCCCGAAGGACCGGAATTAGAAGACTAACAGGTAGAGAAAAAAAGCAA
>Ga0307979_1002468_pt1 | contig 12778 bp, 17 predicted proteins | sample OrgLakmetage1058_FD_201833 | JGI IMG/M metagenome (GOLD analysis project Ga0307979, IMG submission 201833) | Saline water microbial communities from Organic Lake, Antarctica - #1058 | ecosystem: Environmental > Aquatic > Non-marine Saline and Alkaline > Saline | place: Antarctica: Organic Lake...
AGGAGGAAACAGGTTGAGGAAGGTTACGGACCGACCGATTTCAGGAAATTGACCAATCCGCAGGAACGACCCCGAACCAGACAAATTTAGTGTTCTATGGGTTTCTTCAACGCCCACCAATCAGCGACGAGATAATACGAAGTCCAGTCTTCGATTTTTTTGGGTTGTCGGACCCTTCTGGAGAGTCGACCCACAACTCGTGGCCATAACATTTTCAAAGACACTCTCAACTATGTCCGGTCGTGGTAAAGGAGGCAAGGGTCTTGGCAAGGGCGGCGCCAAGCGCCACCGCAAGGTATTGCGCGACAACATCCAGGGCATCACCAAGCCCGCTATCCGCCGCCTCGCACGCCGTGGTGGCGTGAAGCGCATCTCGGGCCTCATCTACGAGGAGACCCGCGGTGTGCTCAAGGTGTTCCTCGAGAACGTGATCCGTGACTCGGTGACCTACACCGAGCACGCTCGCCGCAAGACCGTGACCGCCATGGACGTGGTGTACGCGCTCAAGCGCCAGGGCAAGACCCTGTACGGCTTCGGCGGTTAAGCACTTGGGTTCACCCCCGGGTACTTCCGCTCAGCTGTAGCAAGCAACAACCAACGACACTGGTGGACATTTTCCACCACAAGACCATTCGAAAGCAGCAGATCAAAATAGAAATCGAGTATAGGTCCCAAGATCTAAAATTGCGTGCGAAAATGAAAGGAGTTTGGACTGTCACTCCAATGGCCATATGAACGATAAATCTCAAATCCGTTTCAAAAATCAATAAGAATTTTTAGGGGCCGTAAACCAACTATAACATATAACTCCAACCATTAGACTTGGAATAATCCCGAACGTTAACCGATTTCTCTTATTTTGCCCTCGAGATAATTCCCGACTTAAAATTTTCTACTTCTAATCGCTAGTATTCGGCGAGGCAGCAGCTTACCTGCCGGAAATGGCGCAGGAGCCAACTTGGTTTTACGCAAATTTCTGAATTTACTTCTTTTTTTTTGTTTTTCTTTTCCCCACAAAAAGCGCGACATAAAGATCCTTTCGCAAATCGTTCGGAAAATATTACCTATTGCGCAATAAATATTAAATGAACGCAAATTTTGAGTTCACGTTTAAACCGCCATACGCCATACCCAGCCTAGGGGAGCAGGGGCAGCTGTGCAGTTCCTTTGGTTATATGGCCCAGCTCGAGCGCTCCATGGCAGCTTCGTACGCCGACAGGAGGGGCGCGTCAACCATTTCGATGGCGAGGGTGCCTGTCAACGGGCATTCGCCGGCCACCTACACACAAGTGCACAGAAGCAAGAAAAGAATGCAAAACTAATCAAAGGAAAACATGCACCCAGAAGAAGCAGACAACAAAATATGCTAGGAGTGCTCTCACCAAGTCATCCAGTTGCGTTTGGAACGCGTCTCGCTCTGATGCGGATAAGCTCGCCCCGGGCCCCGCTCGTAAAGCTTCCAAGCGCTCTTGCTCCTTGGCTTCTTCTCTTGCTTCTTTCTCCAAGAGCGCCGCCTGCTGTTGCTTCGCACTGCTACTGCTGCTGCTCGAATTCATATTTAAGTTCAGACCATTGGGGCGCATGGAGCGTGGCGGCGGTGCATAGCCCAAACGAGCGCACAAGTCTCGGACGCGGCGCTGCTTGTGGGTCGGCAAATGGGGCGTCACGTGGGCGATGAGCGGCTGTTGCGCGCACGCGTAGCCGCTCGGGAACACGTAAAACGGGCCGTCGAAGACCCGTTTGCCACTCAGCGGGCACAGCGCTTGAGGGTCGACGGTGAGTTGGCGTTCGCCCAAGGCGTCGATGGCACGGTGCACCTGCGTGCATGTGGTCGGGTGGTTGAGGCAAATGTAAACAAACAAAAAAGATAGATCAATGAGCATAGGAAAAATGGACGATCGAAAAACATGCAACAAGAATTGAAACAATCTCCAAGAGAAGCAGCAAATGCAGAGCATCCTAACCTAGTAAACGAACGCACTCATAAATATTTTCAGCCATATTGACGCACACACACACCTCTCGGGCCGACTCCGCAAAGCCGTCCATTTCTCGCTTCAGGCCGTCGATATGCGCGTCGTAGGTCTCCAGGGCCTCCACCACTTTGGCTTTGAAATCGTCGATGGTCGCCATCTCGCCAAAGAACGGCAACACGTCTTCTATCGTGAGCACTTTGGCAGTAGCGGTCGCGGCTGCATTGGAACTGGAAGTGGCAGCAGCACCGCCAGCCGCCGCAGCACTCGCGGAACGCTTTGAGTCGGCACCAGAGGAAGAGGCCCCAGCGGGAGTGTTGGTAGTGACGGAGGGGCATTCGTCTAAAATCCCGAGAGCCAGCTTAGGGTCGGTCACTGTCGCCACCTGCGAGGAATGACGATGAAACAGGAAAATGGAAACATGTGAAACAATGAATGCCGCCCAGGCCGATGCCGTCGTTTAGTTTGAAAAGGCAAGAAATAGTAGCTGAGCGTCTCAATCTGTGCCTCCTGTCAGCTCCCTCCTTTCTCTGTCCACCCTGAGATCTAAATCAGTGCTTTTATTTACCGTGTGCTGCGCCACCAGAAGCCACAAGCGGCGGGTGAGCTCATAGTCGTGCAGCGACGATGAAGCAAGCCGTTTCGCCATCGGCACATCCACCTGTGAGGTGATGGATAAAAGAAGGATAGAAGGAAGAAGACTAAGGATGTAAGACCATTAGAGAAGGTAAACACAACATTAAGAAAATGCGAATAAATTGTCGACATGAATGACGTGCAAAGAAAAGATGAGCGAGGGTGCGTTGCGGGACCTTCGTAGTGACCAAATAGTTAATACGACACGAATGCACATGCATCCACTAAGGCACCCATGGCATGAGGCAATTCACCTTGAGCGCGAGTCGAACTGCGTCCTCGTGCAAGCCCAGGGCAGCGTAGACTCGCACGGCCGCAGCGATTTGATTGGTCGAGGTGCACACCCGCAGCGCATACTCCAAGTCGAACCTAAAAATACGAATTATTACATGTATACGGCATTCATTTTGTCTGCAAAAGATTCCGAAGTAACGAAGTTCAGATGCACGAAAAGAACTACGGCAGAAAAGCAAAGACCATGACAAATGGTAAAGAGCACGAGTGAGCATCCTAAACAGACACTGACCGTGTTGACGAGTTGTGCGCACTTGACGAAGAAGGCAAATGAGCGTCGAGGAAGCGAAGGAGGGCTGCGCCGTGGTCATGGGACTGGGCGTGCAAGAGTAGGAGATAGTTGTAGATGGCCTTGTCGGCACTCCCTGTTCGGATAAAGAGGAACAGAGGAACAGAGAAACAAAGGTGATAGAGACAGTGGCAGAAGAAAGACATTATTGATTGGGCTGAACAAGAAAAAGTAATACATGCAAGAAAATTTAAATCAGACGAAGGTCGAAGCATGCAACAAACCATAAGTGGCAGAGCACAACACTGATAATATCATCCATTTACCAGGCTGAGCATTGCCAGTGTTTCGGCCGATGCAATGCTCGAGGAACTCCACCGCGTAATTGCGCTCGTTGTTCGAAGAGGCAGCGCTGGCGGCACCGCTGTTATTGTTTTGTTGCAATAATAGGGCACTCCCACGCCGCTGCGGCGCTGCGGGTGGCGTTGAAGAAGGAACACTGCTGCTTTTCTCGAGGGCGATTTTGGCGTCCCGCTTTTGCGCGTATGCCACCAGGGCTGGAATCAACTTGGTGGGGTTGAGTTGCGGTTTCCGTTTCCATACCACGACGGTTGGGCCGGGTACTGCGTCCATCAACGCACTGCTGAAACGATAGAAGAGGCCGTGGACCTTTGGGAAGAGAAGAGAGATGAGATAAGGTATAAGGCAGTTACATTAGGATTAAAAGAAAAGATGAGGAAGATGGGGGGCATTGAAATCGTCGTCTCAGCGCATGGATGGGAGTTTACAAGAAAGCCTTTATGATTTCAGTATGTTAATGTTGAAGCGATCAGGCTACAGAATAAGCCCACGCACTCTCTTACCTTGTTGAACGAGGCTTCGTCCAGCACATGTAGCACGTCCAGCCACTGCTGCCTCGAGGCGTAGTGCGCGCAAATACGCTCAAACTTGGCCACGCTGTCTTCGACCACCATGGCAAATTTGAGGGCCGCCTAATGTGATAGCAAAGCAAAGAAGCAAAAGTGAATTAGATGGACGGCACCAATTGTGAAGTCTAGGAGCCGAAAAACGAAACCTATAATCAAGATCCTGAATTTGCTTCGATGAAAGAAGATCTGCGTAGCACAAGTATGTCTTTGTGCAGTGAACACCTGCCCCCTCCCTTCCCCCCCTCCTCTTACCTCTGCGTGGCCGTGTCCGTCGAGGAGTTGAAACGTGGTGTCATGGTCGAGGCTACCCTGGTGCTCTTCCAGAAAATCCAACAACTTCAACTCCAAGTCTTCACGCTTCTGAAGCAGCGCTTGCATGTCAGCCGGGTCGCCTTTTGCCTGTTGATGAAGCGAGAAATTGGAGTTCGAGGAAAAGAGGAACGGGAATAAGCATTAGGATTCCAATACTTCTATGCTTTTGACAGGATAGGAACACCCCCCCCCCCCCCAAGAAAAAAAGAAGAAAAATAGCGCATTTGATTCCTTGCTACGGCAACATTGCTCTTTAAGCTATGGGTACTCACTTCTTCACGGCTGTCCTTGGGATCCGGCAAATAAATCAGCCGCTTGAGGTAGCACTCCAGGAGCCAAGTAGTCAGCATCGTAGCCTGCACTTTCCCCCCCACTTCGCTTACACGCAGCTTCTCCTCCAAAAACACTTCCAAAGCAGCGCCATCGTCGCTAGCGTCTTGATGATAGGCCTTCCTATTGGACGAAGACGTTGAAGAAGAGGCTAAAGCCACTAAAGCTGCCTCGGCATCGGCTTCCATCAGTTTCAGAGTCACCGCTTCAAAGGTCAGCAACCCGCTCAGCGGCCAAGGCTCCGCTTGCACTTTCGCAAAAGTCCGAGCGGCTTTGGCGTACTCCTTGCGGTCGAAGTACCAGTTGGCCTTTCACGTGCACATGTAAATGCGTGGTATTGAAGTAAAATACGATGATGATAACAACGGGATAGTCATGATGAAAAAGGCAGTGATAGTCAGGACAGATGGATAGCGATAAAGTGAAAAGATGAATTACTCCTTCGATCATTCATCCATACTCTTCCTCCTCCTTTATCATATGCAGCATGCACCATTTCAGCTCCTCCTCTTTCAAAGCACCTGTTTCGCGAGCACGATTTGCCGCTGCTGGGGACCGTCGGCAAGCCTCAAGGCGTCGTCAAACCTCGCGCTGCTCGAGGGGCCACTTGAGGCCAGGGCCCGGTCCAGATACAGGGACCACACGTCCCTTGCTTCGTGGGCCACCTGCACCTGCCACACCCCCCCGTTCGAACTCCACACAAACACCGCGTTGGTGGCGGCGTCGCGCACAAAGCCACCGCTGTACTTGACTGAGGCGGAGGGCGAGGATGCGTCGGAGGTCGAGTCGCGAGACGATGGAGCCAGCGGGACCGGCAGCATCAATTCTTGCACCAATTCGCCCGAAAGCCGGCTGTTGTTGTTGGAGTACATGCATGAAATTGGAAATACGAACAAAATATAAGTAGAACAGAAAGCAGGATGCTTCAAGATTAGCCTAAAGTAAAAGGAGGTACATGGGCATGCAGGAGAAAACAGGGCAGAAAGGAAAAGAAGTGATTTCATGCCACCATAAGAGTGGCTTAATCCTACGTAGCATTCGTACCTGAGGCAAAGGATACGGTCGGGGTACAGGGCCAGGAAGTGGTAGGCGGTCATGTCGATGGCTATTGGAGTGCCTCTTGGGGGCGGGTAAGGCAACAGGCCCGGCTCAACGACCGCCTCGGATGGAGCTTGCACGCTGGCGCCACTGCCGCCGCTTTTCACCTAGAAAGCCAAAAAGAATACAGGGCAGAAAAAAAGAATTCGCCCGTGAAGGCATGAGTTCAACGCCATGATAGAAACTGGTGCTTGATAGAAGCGGCATTGTGTCTCTCTATCCCTATTTTTCAGCACCGAGCACCCAGCACTACACCAACCCACCTGCAAACCCCCATGGTAAATGCCGTGCTCGGTGAGGAGGGCAAAGAGGCTCGCTTGGTCGGTTAGTGACGCGCTGCTTCCGCCCATGCCCCCGGACACTACCGAGACGCCTAGCCGCCCCATGGCCTTGCTCCGATGCTGGTCCAGGCGTTCGTAGCTGGTGGGAAAGACAAGAGTGACTAGACAGTAATTCTGAGAATAAAGTATCCATGGGTAGACAGAATAAGTTCAACATTAAGTTCAACATAAAGTGACAATCAGGAAGTAAAGGTATTGATTATCCCTCTCTCTCTCTCTCTCTCTCTCTCTTTACCGGAGCAGCTCCACTCGTTGGCTTCCGCTCAAAGCGCCCAATTCTGTGAAAGTCCACGTCGACGCAGCTCCCGCCGCGTAGCCCTGCTGCTCGGCCGCGCCAAACAGGTCCGCGAAAGTGGGGCCACCCAGGAAAGAATAGAGCCGCGTGGGGGCGTCGGTGGCGCACAGCACGAGCAAACGGCCGTCGTCTTTGCTGCTGTCGCTGCCGTTGTTTTGGGCGTCGAGTTCGCTGCCGCGGCCGATGAAGCTGTCGCGCGCGCTGCTGCTGCTGCTGCTGGGGTTGAGGCTGCCGGTGACGAGGCCCAAGCTAGACGACGCCTTTTCCGTGGCCCCACCAACCACATCCACCCCCACTCCACTGCTGCCGGCGCCGTTGCGCAGGCCCACGCTCACTACATGTAACGCCCCCACGCGCGCGCCGGACACGGCACTGCCGCCACCGCCCGATGACGAAGAAGAAGAACTCCCACCACTGCCCTGTTGCTGCTGCTGCTGCTTTTCATCCACAATGTCTAGAGTGTGCACCAGCACGGGCGGAGCAGCTTTACCGGTAGAGTCGACCACGGTTTCGTAGAGTTTGCCCCCTGAAGTGCCGAGCAACAAGGCCCGGGTCGTGGTTTCCGACACGTGAGGCGCGTCGAAGGCCATCGATTCCACCTTGAAGACGAGGGAGAGAGAGAGGGGGTTAAATATGGCGCGCACAACAGCAGTAATGTATATTAATCTGTAATAAGAGCACCGCGAAAGTGCAATATTCTTGCACTCCTCTCCATATCCATGTACCATTTGTCCGTTGAGCGTCGTGCGCCACCCGCCGAGCTTCTTGGCGACCTTGGCCCGCGCGTGCAAGTAATAGACGCGGCCCGAGGTCAGCGCCACGAAGCAGTGGAAGCCGTGCGGGTCCACGAAGACTTTGTGAATGGTTTCCCCCTTGGCGGGGCGCGCCACGATCTCCACTTCTTCGGGCTTGGCGTCCCTGTGTGCGTGTTTGGGGGGATCAAGGTAGATGAAATTTAGAAAAGGATGATAGATAGAGGTAAATGAAGAAATTGCAGGCAACCTATAATATTGCGCAGTCAACAACGAATCTAGATAGGCATAACAGGTAGAAAGCGATCTAGAGCTTGCGCACAATGGTCTCGTAAGGCTAGTAACAGGAGACGCTTCTGGTGATTGGGATATGTGTCATCAAAAGGCAACAGAGAGGAAATCTCTGGGCTCCTGCATTCTGTCCTCATCATCATACACACGAGTCTAACAATGATGAAACACCTGGTCGCCCGCCATCGCAATATGCGACACCCAGGTAGCGCTAGGCACATGAGGCTGTTCCCCACAGCTACGCTGCTGACACCGCTGCCACCGACAGTGTCCTGCCATGGAATAGGCTCAAGCGAAAATATGCTGTCTCTGTCCGCAGCATCAGAAGCAGTTGCCAATACTTTCGTGTCCGAAGTCTGAGCTGTTGCCAGTGCTGAGGATGCCCCCTGGTTAGGGTTCGAGCCACCGCGCGTAAAGGGATTGGCTCCTGAGGCCGAGCCACCGCTAATGCTCGCACGAGGCGGGCTCGCCCCGCCTGCACCGCCCCGTGCAAAAGGGTTGTTGGCGGGGGCAGCGGATGGTTGACTAGCTACATGGGAACTACGGGATCCTGCAGCCTTGGGCGGGTTAGACAGAGACTCCCGCTGGTTCCACTCCTCGAAGACACTCATTTTTGGCCTTCACTGCCTACTTTCTCCTTTCTTCTTCTTGATTCTTGTATCCTTTTGGTGTGTTTCTTGGATATCGTGTATTTCACCACACTATACTATATCAGAGGTAAATTCAGCGCCATTCAACAGTGAAAAAATGGCGTGCTCCGAATAGTTGTTACGGCAATAGTCGCCGGAGAATATCTAGCTGCGTTGTCCTTTCGGCTTCGAAACTGACTTAGGAGGTTGAGGTTGAATATGCAGTCTCCCAACCTCCCGAAGCTCATCGCTCAGATCAACGCGTCTCCATCGTTTTATATGCGTACGTTCCCGCACTTCTTCCGCTTGCTTTCTCATGCTTGCCTAGGTCATAACACTACATAACCAGGCTAATTCATGTTTCAATCCTTGAACAGGCGTTCAGCCGGAGTTTCAACAACTGAGTCTGCCGCCCGTTAGCCTCGTATTTCGGTCGCCTGGTCCCAAACGAGTACGTTCCCCTTGGCAATTGTCTTCGTTTAATTCCTGCGCTCCTGCCCTCGATGCAGTATCTAACGAACCGTTACCGCGTGCATTCATGCGTTGGTCGTTCACAGAGCTTCCCCGGCTATGATAGCAACAACTCGGCGTCTTTCTCGGACGCGAATATGCTGGGCTTCCCTCTGGAAATGAGCCCAATGCGCGCGGAGATCTTACGAGCCAAGGACGTAAGATCTCTTGATATCTACACTCAACCTTTGAATCAAATGCATACTTTATCCATATGCATGGTGGATAACATGCACTTTTTTTTTTTGCCTGTCTTTTTTTTCGTCCACGTGTATTCGGGTTGCGCTCTTACTCTGCTCTCGTTGGCTATCTGCTACGCGACATGTCTCTTTCAGAACCGATTCTCGGCGTCCTTTATAGCGGGCGGGTACCGCGACAGCCGCTTAGGTGTGTCTGAAATGCGGAAACGCCGTGTGCAACGCTTGCGAGCCAGACAAGAAGTCATCAACCAAGCCCAGGGAAAGGTTCGTTCGTGTCCTTGTGTGCGCATACATGCGACAGGAGCTATTCATTGAAGAGAGACCCTTGTGGGAAGGAGCGAGCACCGAGGAACGAAAGAGTTTTTTTCTTCTTACTCCAGTATGTCTGTCTTTTTTTAGGCACACGGTCTACGTCGTTTTATTCCTTGTCTTTTCCTGTAATTTGTGTTTCTCTTCAGGTGGAGGCCTCGATTGCTGCGATCGAAGAGGAGCGTGCAGCCAAGCGCCACTTCATGCGTCAGAAGCGCTTAAAACTGTGGGCCGTCACCTGCCAAGTGATTCAGCGCTTCATGCGGGGCCGCCTCGCTCGCAAGCGCTGCGCTCAGATGCGGCTTGACCGCCTACAGGCCCGACGGGACCAGGTTCGTTCCAACGCCGCCACCGCGATTCAGCGGTTTGTGCTGCGGAGACTGGCCGTGTTCTTCGAACAAGCGCGGCTGCTCCGCAAAGGCGAGAGCGACAACGATTCGGAGATTTCGTCCGACGACGAGAGCAGCAGCGAGACCAGCGAACAGGAAGCTGATGGCGACGATGGGTCCATTCCTTTGCGTATGAAACGGTCCGGCCGCCAGAGCAACACTTACCTGTCTCATTTAACGCAAGTGGATACTTCCGAAGACAGGGCGTGGAATAGTGCGGTGGTTTTGTCGGAAGCTCACGCGGGAATGCGGCACGAAAGCGAAGATGGCGGCGGCAATAGCGGCGGCAGTGGTGGCAGCGGCGGTAGCAGCCGGAGCGGGAGCGGGAGCCAGAGCGCGAAGCACAGCCGAAGAGGCAGTGGCAGCAGCAATTCGAGCGGTGGGCGGCGAAGCAAGTCTACCAAGGCGAACTTTTTGACGGGCCAAGGTCGCAGCCGAGAAGAGCGCATGGACGCGGAAGAGCAGGACCGGCAGAGGCGGCAAGGAATCCTGGCCGCCAACCATTACGTCAAGGGCAGCGTGAACTTCATGCAAGTGGTAGCGTCGTGCTCCTTGGTGCAAATGCGGGTCCGGCGATTTTTGGCGATTCGGCGACGCATCAAATTCCAGTCGGCGATTGCGCTGCTGCGGTGGTTCTTCGGCAAGTTTTTCCGAACGGCGCCGCTGCATTTGCAAATGCTCGCGCGGTGTGGCAAACCTCGCTTGATGGAAGTGGTTGAAGGCAGAGATGTGGTGAGCTTCGGCCGTGCGTCTTCGAGCAACATGCTACGTCATTCGTCGTCGTCGTCGCGGCATTACAAGCGGGCCCCGAAAACGCCCAACGCAAAAATGAAGCAGGTGCTCTCGGCCTTCAAGACCCACCGCAAGTTGGGAGTGGGGGTGGTACTACCATCACTAGTCACTAAATGGCTGGACAACCGCAAAAAGTACACGCGGGGCAACATTGATAGTGGTACGAGTAGCCACTTTGACGGTGACAGTTTTGACGCGGATGTGGACTATGTTACCAGTACCAGCGCTGATAGTGGCAGTGTTGCAAGTAGGAGGAGTATGAGGAGGAATGCGTCTACCTGGTCTGCAGCCTCACTCGGCATCAGCCGCGGCTTGACCCAATCGGAGAAGCAATTTGTGGACCGAGACAACATGAGTACCCCTCAAAATGGCGGCAACGGCGAAAATAATCTTGGTGGAGATTTTGGTGGCAACAAGTCGCGCCCGAGCTCGCGTGCTGCTGCAACTTCGCGAAATTCCAAGACTCCTCCTACGGGTGGTGCGCCGTCCACCGCGGCTACTCCCACGATCGAGGAGAAAACCAAAAAGGGCGTGAAGGCGAAGCCCCCTCACAAAGGGGGTGATGGAATTGCCGCAGCAGAGGACATGTTTCGAGCCAAAGCGCGCGAGTTGATTCTGAAGCGGCCAAAAGCCGCTCATAACGCGTGGGATATAACCTCGGTAGGACTAACGCGAGATCAAAGAGTTTCTTGATGCCTGGGATTCTTTGCTATCGTCCCTGATTTCTTCTTATTCATGTTTTCAAAAGTAAAAATATCACTTCCTCAATCGCTTTTGCTGCCCAGATTTTGCTCCGCGTGAAAGTGCGCCACACCAAGGCGGTGGAAGAAGCCAGTTTAGAAGCCCGGCAAAGCAAAGCGGTTCTCAAACTGCAGTCGCGTGCGCGCATTCTCATGGCCACCAGACGCATGGCCACGCTCGTAGCGGCAGCTCAGGAGCGGCAATTTCGGTTGGCGACCCGCACGGTGCAGCAGCAGTTGGCCCGCTTTCCGCCCGAAGCCGCGGACAACACCGCCGCGCCCCAGTGGCTCAAGCATGTGGCGCCCCCCTTGGGGGGACCGGCGTCGGGTGGGGGCCTGGCGAGCCGGCAGGCCGGCGCTCGGCTGCGCTCACACCGCGGCGCTTTGAACCTGCGCCGCACGGCCAGGGATACGTTTTGGCTCGGTGGGGGTGCGGAAGTGGGCGCAGTGGGCAGCGACCCACACGCAAGCCGCGAGGTGGCGCTGCTGTCCCCGCAGAGGCGCCAACCGCCTCCAGCTGTTGCTGCCCGAGTGCGCGGAGTGAGTACCAATCCAGGGCTTTTGAGCAGTGGTCTAGAAGCGAGCAGGTTTCAAGGAAATGCTGGCATACACCCGCCTGGGACTTGAGAGAGAATAAAGTTGGACCATTGAGGCATGGGAGGATGAGATTGCTACAGGGACATCCGCGCTTCTGTCATATTTCAGATCTGAAATCGACATAGTAATCAAACAACGCAGTAACAGGGCCCAGGGGAATATGGGGCTAATTTTTAATGTCTGATTGGTGTTAAAACCAACTCGCAGGTAAAGGTAAAGGGAGGTCGCTTCTGAAAGACTGCCGCTTTCTTCATTCTTCTTTCTTGGCCATAGCATTTGCAAGGAGTGCAAATCATATCGTGAGCTCTAGTGCGCATTTAACTCAGTTGGTTGGGTGTTGGATTATTGAAACCCAGCAATGGAATCGGAATTGCCCCTAACCCTTCTCACATGGCCATGCCACTGTGGCTCGATATTTTAACCACATTGAGAGGCAGAGGGGCAGGGGCAATTCCGATGCCAAGTACCCATTTATATTTTATTCTGCTGAATTCTCTGAGCCAAAAATTGGCCCTTATTGCTCATGTTATCCAGTGCAGCCGAGCTGCATTCTCAGTGTAAAAGGAGCGCCAGAACTGAAAATTTCCATCCACTCGAGGCATCTATGGCCTACTGCATATAAGAAAGAAGACCCCCATCCAACCCCCCACAAGCGAATTTTGCGATTCCAGTGGCGAGCTAAGTGCATGGGTACACAAAGAAAGATATGCAAACCCATGGCGTATGGCCGATGGCCGTGAGCACCGCAGCAGAATCGATTCCCGCGGGCATCTAGCTAGGGAAGGATAACGAGGGACGAAGAAAATCCCGCGCCACTTCAGCACGACAAAACGCCATCAAAAATGATAGCCAATGCCGTATTTCCGTACCTTTATTATTCATATACGGTATACGGCACGTGTATTGCGCGTGAATCACGTGTAAATCACGCGCGAAATCAATCAATAGCCCTGGTGTGTGAACCGCGCGTGCACGTGAATTGTGTCCTTGCGCATGTCCAATTGGCAGGGTTTCGAAAAACGCTGGAGGACGACCACGACTAGCGTCCGTGGCGTTTGATGGAAGATATATGGGTTTAGCTCTTTGATAGGGAGGGACCGCTAGGCCACAAGCGGCCCGCTTGCATGTTGTT
>Ga0307979_1002470_pt1 | contig 12776 bp, 19 predicted proteins | sample OrgLakmetage1058_FD_201833 | JGI IMG/M metagenome (GOLD analysis project Ga0307979, IMG submission 201833) | Saline water microbial communities from Organic Lake, Antarctica - #1058 | ecosystem: Environmental > Aquatic > Non-marine Saline and Alkaline > Saline | place: Antarctica: Organic Lake...
GCAAAAAATGGTAGCCGTAGGCCATTTGGTACATAAATATGATGAAATTATATGCTCCATTCATCAGGGAGGCCACCCTGCGAGTCACCATGACCCTCCGGTCGGAGGGCCATGGTGGGGATCCTTTTGTTGGTTGTTTTATTTGAAGGGCTTTAATGTGTCGGTTTGCTCCATAAGAATTCGCAGAGTGAAATAGATGAAGCACATGTTTTACGATGATTTCCTGTTTTCTTTGCCGTTATGAATCGTACTTTATGATCACCTCTCGTGGGGTCAAATGTTCAAATTGAAGTTCAATGGCCAACGGGAAAAGAAATGAGGGATATTTCCGGCTTCTACTTTCTGATTTCTGACTGGCGCGGCGGCCCGCGGTATCAGAAATGGAAGTAGAAAGGCCATCGTGGTAGTGGTAATGCGCAGTGCACTAACCCAGAATTTTTGGTTTTTATCGCTATCGCTGTCTCCAGTTCCCTTCTGCCTTATAGTTGATCTCTTATGTCTGTATGTCTATTATGTCTGGCAAAGTACTAATAGTCAATGGACAAGAAGTTAGCAGTACAACGTACAACGCAGTAGCTAATAGCTGCGAATTAGTTGCTGGATAGAGAAACTGAGTGGGTTTATCGGATAACAAGGAGGCCCATTTGCTGCCTAGGAACTAAAAGGAAAGAAATAGGCCCGCATTTATGAATAAAGCTAGCTCTCATTCCTCTTCCTCTGTCTCACCCGAGCGCGCAAGCCTAAATCGATGCACCTAAATCTTCGTCTTTACTCCCACTCAATGGTGGCCGGCGGCTTGCTGGAGATGTCATAAGTGACGCGGTTGATGCCCTTGACCTCGTTGATGATTCGGGTTGACATTTTTGCGAGCACCTCGTAGGGCATTTGGTACCAGTCGGCGGTCATGAAGTCGGTGGTTTGCACGCAGCGAATCGCGCACGCTGACTCGTAGGTGCGCCCGTCGCCCATCACCCCTACCGACTATGAGGAGAATAGAAGAGAAAGAGGGTGCCAGAAAGCACACGAAAAGAGTATTAAGGGACACAGACATGTACAACAATAATTACAGTAAGTTCGTATGTTCCATGAAAAAAAATCGACTCCGCAATCAGATGCATGCACCAGAGAATACTTCCTCGAAACTTGGCTACTGTCTATGAAATGTTTTTTTTTGTCATCCAAACCTTGCAGTTGAGGAGCACCACGAAAGCTTGGCCAATGTTGTTGTACTCGCCCGCGTTCCACAGCTCTTCGATCATGATTTTGTCGGCTAACCGCGCCATCTGGAGCCGCTCTTTGTCGAGAGCGCCTAGCACACGAATGGCTAAGCCGGGGCCCGGAAAGGGATGGCGCCACACTGAAGTCGGAGACACGCCGAGCACCACCCCCAGGGCCCGCACTTCGTCCTAATAAACACGTGTAAAAATATAAATACATGAAAGTATACACGGGCATGCGAGTGAATGATACATGCATAACAGAGGGAAAGGCCAAGGAAAGAAATTCTGTATTGTTCGCTGCACCCCCTTGCATTCTCTCACTCTGTCTTTCTTTCCACTTATGCAGGCCAGCGAAGAAGAAGCACATTACCTTGAAGAGTTCGCGCAGCGGCTCAATCAACTTCAACTTCATGTGCGCGGGCAAGCCTCCGACATTGTGGTGGGTCTTGATAGTGGCAGAAGGCCCCTTGTAGCTGATGGACTCAATCACATCGGGGTAAAGCGTCCCTTGGAGCAGGAAGGTGGCGTTTGGGATTTTGGCTGCTTCTTCCTGGAAGCACTCGATGAACATGTTCCCGATGATTTTGCGCTTCTTTTCCGGGTCATCCACTCCCTGTAGAGCGGTCAAGAAACGGTCTTCGGCTTCGATGCACCGTAAGTTTATGCCCAGCTCGCCGTTCAAGCGGTCTACTACCTGGGGTGATGGCGGGGGGGTGATTGCATTAGTGGAGAGGTATGGATAAGATTGAGAAGGAGTTTTTTTTTTTGATCCGAAGCAACAACAACATACAAAGAAACTGTGCACCCTCTGTCCCTCTTTCTGTTCGTTCTTATTGCAACTTCATAACCTCTGCCTTCTAGTTTCTCTTCTTCCCATGCACTCACCTCTTTGGCTTCCCCGTGCCTCAGGCACCCGTTGTCCACCAAGATCGCATGAAACCGCGCCCCCAGAGCCTTGTGCATCAGGACCGCGGCTACGGTAGAGTCCACCCCTCCCGAGACAGCGCCAATGACGTGACCTTCGGGCCCGACCCGCTCGCGCACCTGGAAGGGGGAAGGGGGGTAAAAACAGGTAGGTTCAGGCAAAGCTACCGAAGTAAATGTCAAATCTATTTGAAGATTTAAAAAAAAGGAAAAAAAAGACAATACAACACCAGAACACGTCGAGTGAAAAGTAGCCGAATAAAAAAATAGAAAAATAAGAAGAAAGCGAGCTCTCTAATATATATATGTATTCACACCTCCTTGATAAAAGTGTCCGCCAGGTCAGCCATGTCCCAATCCTGGGCGGCGCCGCAGACTTTGAGGACAAAGTTGCCGAGGAGCTCTTTCCCCATTGGCGAGTGCGTGACTTCGGGGTGGAACTGAATGCCAAACATATTCTTGTCCGGGTTGGCGATGGCAGCAAACGGGCAGGTGTCAGTGCCAGCGACCGAGCTGAAGCCGTTGGGCATCCGAGTGACCTGATTGGAGGAGAAGAAACAGTGAAAGATTGAAAAAAAGATGCACGCAAGCATATGAGCATCGGAGCGAGAAAACAATGAGGGAGGACGAAGCTTCGAATATTGGGCCAAATGACATAGGCACAGGGGCTAGCTTTCTGGAGCCAAAACTTAGCATGCATCAATATCCAGCGAGCTTCTGTTAATGCCCGCATATAATAGGATTAAAAAGAATTACCTTGTCCCCGTGGCTCATCCACATTTGAATGCCAGTGTCTTTGGTAACTCCATCGAAGAGCCCTTGAAAGAGGATGGAGTCAGCAGCGGCCAGCGGCTTAATCATGGCCTTCCCGAACTCGCGCGAGGTGGAGGGAAGCACCTATATCATATTAGTACCGCAATTCGTTGGGTGGAAAACCAACCAAGTAGTGAAAAACTAGGTATGAAAGAAAGGGAGTGCAACTCTAAGGTTAGTTTATGACTAAGGACAAAAGCAAAGACAGAGAAGGCGTGAGACTGCTAGCAGATACTGATGACTCAGAAAGTGTGCTAGGAGTGCACATGTATCGCACTGATATATATTTTACCTCGCCTCCAAACACGTGGGTCATTTCCTGCATTCCGTAGCAAATCCCCAGCACCGGAATCTTCTTGCGCTCCAACAGCTCCCACACCTATGAATGAATCCGCAAGGAAATTACATGTACTCAAAACAAGGCTAAGATCCATTCGGTGCCAATCAGACACCCGAACGGGTGCCCTGCACACAATGCAAAATTGTGCAGGCCGTCTTGTGCGCAGCACTAGAAGTTAACACAGTTCGCGAATTAGATTTCAAAGCGGGTCATTTATGCATTTAAAGAGCCCCATGAAGTGGCCATGAAGACAGGCAGGCTACGTACTTATTCGCAGAATGACAAAGACAGGGGAAGAGAGTCAGAGAGAGAGCGGGAAGAGGCCATCACCACCTTGGGGTTCACGTGCGGCGAACCTTCCTCGTAAACGGAGGCGGGCCCGCCCGAGAGAATCACGCCTACGAGTTCTTTCTCTTCGAGCATCTCCGCTTCGACGAGGCACGAGTACAGCTCGCAGTACACCTTGAGCTCTCGCACGCGCCGGGCAATCAAATGACTGCAAGGAGGAAGCAATCATCCAAAGAAGAACAAGACACAGGTCGCGTGAGACAACAAAAACGGGTTAAACACATATAAGCAAATGAATTTTATACATGCAGTGCATTTGCATTGAAAAAGCTTTACAATAATTTGTCTGATTCATTTGATGCATCGGAAGCAAGGCTTGACAAAGTAATGCCGCGCGAGAACGAATCTACGGTGTGAACAGCAACCAAATTGCATGAGAAAACAATAGAACAACTCCAACACAATCTGCACCTATATTGCGAGCCGAAGTCAAGGATAGCAATCTGCGGCCGCTTGTTGTCAAGCTGCGCGCCGCCGCGTGCCGACTGTTGATTACAAGGTGCAGCATACCATCGGAGGTGAACAAGATATGGAGAGGCGAGCAAGACAAACTAACGAGCTTGAAAGAATAAACAGAAAATCAAGGACTTGAGAAGTTCAAGGTTCACCTTCGAAGAGCCATTTGCGTCGTCTGCATTCGCTCGTTTAGACATTGCAAAGTGGGTTGGGCGAGTTGTATAAGATTTCAGTGAAAATAGCAATCACACAGGTAATCGAAAAAAGGAAGGAAATCGAATCACCCGAAGTCCGGGGTCGTAAAATGTGGTCATTTCTGGATTTCTGGATTTTCATCCCGCTGTCCCGCTTCTGGGATGAGAAGCGAGACGACAGTCGTGTCGCGATGGTTGACTTTTTGTCAAAAGAAGATTCTTCAGATACTCCAGGCGCTTTGTTCTTCAAGCTTACGCTGCTACGTCCGCCTTGTTTATGGCTTCCATTTCCAAAACACAGCGTGAACTCGAAGATGTTATGACATTTCTAGAACGTGATAAAGTCACAGCCGGTCAGTCTAGACAGAGTGTTCGGTATATTAGGCACTAGCTGGCGTAATGAAATTCCAAGTACGTTGCATCTAACAGAATGAGTGAACGTGCGGCTTCTGCTATGACATTTTGTGCACGATGCCACGATAATGGCACTTCAAAATTGTTGTTATTTCGTTTGGGCTGCTAGTTGTGCGGTCGGGAGATACTGAGACGGCTCGTGAGGCGGCTGAGGCAGTGATTCGTGCTGGTTTCACCTCGATAGAATTTACCCTCTCTATCCCAGGCTGCCTCGAGTTAATTACCGAGTTTTGCTCTCGACCGGGCTTACTTGTGGGTGGTGGCACCGTTTTGAGCGTTGAACAGGCTGAGGCTGTTGTCCGCGCTGGAGGCCGGTGAATGATTGATGTTTGGACCTCCTCGCATTGAACTGTCGCTGCTTATTTTCAATCTATATCCTAGAGTATTTCGATGATGACGCTTTCTTGGAAGAATTTTCACAACTCTCAAAATGTATGTGCGTGCGTATTTTCTTTTTCATCTTCATGAATCGAGAGTAGGTATGTTGTCTGCCCTTGTCTCGAGCTATCTGTGGTGAAATGGTGTGCGGCTCGAAACATTTGCTGCATGGCTGGTGTGTACACTCCCTCTGAAATGTGGGCGGCTCACAAAGCAGGCGCCCACATCGTGAAACTCTTTCCCGGTGCTGCGAATGGCGCTGCTTTTGTGAAGGTATGGGGGCTTGAACCACTAGCAGTACAGTTCTTCTTCGTCATCTTCAAGATGATATTGCGAGACGCATTAAACTAAGTCTGAGTGTTTACTCTTGCATGTATGTTTTTACCTACAAGTCCGCCACACTTTCTATCTTTTCAGGCGGTTCGCGGGCCAATGCCTTTCCTGAAAATTGTGCCAACCACGGGGGTCACCGAAGAGAACTGCCAGGAATACATGGGTGCCGGCGTGTTTGGCGTGTCGTTCACCGCGGTGCTCTTCAACCCCGAAGACATGCAACATAAACGCTTTGATCGCATTGAGGTGTGTGCTTGAAGGAAGTGCTTATTTTGCAGTGTGCATCTTTTCTTCATTCTATCTCCATCACAAATTCTTTCATCTCCGAGTAATACTGTTACCGCGGTGTGATGCACAGCTTCATCATTCCCTAACCTTAGTGAAACATTTTTGAAGGATTTTCAAAACTAGAATGCACTGTGCCGCATGGTACACTTCTGCTATGATTATACAGGAGCGCGCGCGACGAATGGTAACGAAGACGCGAGGAGCCCCGCAGCCGAAGCTCTAAGATTTTGAAATAGAACGACCTGGCCTTTATCTCCTAATACAACCCCCTCAGGGCCAATACCATAGGCGAATGGTCTCGCTTTTGTGGATTTGTACGTATTCTTGGTGTGCGAGGCATGCCGCATCTTGCTCCTACTTGTAAAGTACCTATAAATAAACGGCGGGGTATATCCGGGCTATCTTCCTAAATACCAGCCACTTATCATTACTACCTTCAAAATACCGTTACATGCTAGCTTGCTCATGTGAGAAGCGGATATGTTTATGTCTTCGATTGCACTTGCAGCGCCCTCATCGAGCCTCGTCGGCCTCTCGGCCTCGTTGGCTTCAGGCTTCTGAATTCTGAAGCTGAAGTCTAAATACACAGTCATGAGTACTAGAGGGACATGGAAGTGGAATTCGCATCCGTTTTCTAGGAAAGGGGATATCTGGGAGCAGATTAATAGCCATCGCGCGTCGCCGCGGTCATGTGAACGGCCACTGCACTACACGGCCACTTCCACTTCACTGCTGCAGTGGAAAGTGAAGAGCACGAAAATTTGCTTCGTCCTCTGATTATGACCTCGCCGCCTCACCCACCACCAGCGGCATTGCCTTCATGGATGAATACAGGAGGATCCTTTTCCTCAAAGCAAGGCAATTCCATTGCACTCGCATATCGTGCTAGCCAGGTGCAAGTGCGGTATACCTTCGATAATTTGTCAAAATATTATATCAGGCACAGTACAACACCCTGTAGCCTCTTTTTTCCTCATTCGGGTCTCGGGTGAGTTGTTGCTTCTTTCTTGCACTCATCAAATCATCAAGGCTGGAGGATAGCCGGGCATCCACGTTCTGTAGATTCGGTGACCCAAACCCGTCTGCATACCCCGTGAAATATATAGCATGTCCGCCCCGCGTGAGATTGGGGACGGATGGGTGGAATCTGTGGACGCCAGCACCGGCCGCAAGTACTACGCCAATACCATCACACAGGTGTGCTTCATTGGTATAAGCACTGAACGATCTTATGACGCGCACTGCGAATAAAAAATAGGGGCATGTGCAGGAACTGTTGCAGAAAAACCCAAGAACCCCCGAATAGCATGCCACCGTTGTCAATTTGAGAGCTGCTGTACTCATTGTCGCATTTGATGCCTGTCACATCACCTCTTATTCAGCACTTGTGCGCTTTGAGTTATACATCTGCTATGACCCCCACGCCCCAAATTCCTTCGTGCTACTGTCAAAGATACCTCTCGTTTATAGTGACCCCGTGCACTTGCCAATCTTTTTAGAATCGAGCATTGTTAGAACCTTACTTATGTTTCTTTACAATCTCCTGACTCAAACACTTACTCTCTACATGGCACACACACACTAGGCAACCTCTTGGGAATGGCCTTCTACTGTGCCGCCGGAAGCTCCTGCTGACGAATGGACCGCACAAGTTGACCCTGCCAGCGGGAAAACGTATTACATGAACCGACTGCACGGCACCACTTCCTGGGAACCACCTGAGAGCATGGCTGTCAACACGGGCAATCCACTGCTGGCGGGCGCAGCTGAAGCTAATGCGGTTCCACCTGCTCCCGCTGCTGCTCCTGCCCCTGCTGCAGCTGCTGCTGCTGCTGCGCCAGCAGTCACTTGGACTTCTTCCGTGGACCCCACCTCCGGCAAGACTTTTTACAGCTCATCCACCGGGGAAACCACCTGGGATGCCCCCCACGGCTTCTCGTCGTCTACCCCCAAACCGGGGGAAAATCGCATGTTGCGGGCCCCCTCTTTGGCGGACGTCCAGGAAGACAGCGAACTGGGGCCTGGAGCGGCTGCCTTGGTAGGTGCAAACACTCTGGCGCCTCCGACGCCTCCCTTGGGTCCTGCCAGTCGACCGGGCAAAATCGATATTATGGCAAAGTCGATTATACCCAAAGAAGAAGAAGACGACAGTAGGTGCGACTTTTGGTTCGCGTTCTCTTTCTCTCTCTTTTCATTCTATTGTTGCCGTTTTTATGGCCCCTTCAAAACATAAAGCCTTACTTCCCCTTTTGTCCATATCTGTGTGCATTGTGTACATGTGCACGTCCTGTGCGCTACTACATTAGGGCTTCGGTGGCTTGGGCGCACCAAACCACATTGCGGCGCGCCAATGCGTTCAGTACAGGGAGCATGCAAGCTCAAGCCACCAAGCTCCTGCTGTCCATCACCGACACGGTCTCCACTTCCGACCTGCGTATGGAGGTTAGTGGTGCTTTTCATCCTTTTGATCGTTTTTGAATTGCGTTTTCTTTCTCCGTTTTTTTTTTTAAATTTGGAAAGGGTTTCGTATCTTTATTCCATATACTTCTTCATAGAGCGCTGTACATTTGCTGTTCACATTTTGCAACAACGCGTGCTCGACAGGTGGAAGACTCAACCTTCGTGGAGTATGCTGAAAAAAATTACAACCTCGACCGGAAAGGTATGTGCGCGCACGTATCGATTGAAGTGTCGCGTAGTATTCCATCGCACCACTATGATTGCATTCATAGGGTACCTCTTCACACTCGTTAACGTGCAACACCTCTCTGTTGACTTCTTTTATTTTGTTCCACATTAGGCATGTTCGGCGCCAAGACCTCGGTGGACAAAATCACGTCCTGGAAAGACGGCAAAGACGTGATCAAGACCTCTTTGTGCCGCTTGGGCGACAAAGAGTTGGTGGGGGAGTCGATTCAAGCCTACCGCAACATGACGGGCTTCATGGGCGACCGAGCGACCTCGAAGCCGGGGAACGATCACGCGCTCAAGCTCTTGAACTGCGCCATGAACTCCACCGACGGCCTGCACAACGAGGTGATGTATGATGCATAATATATCATAATGGAAGCGGTAGCGGTGGCAATGGCGGTGGTTGAGTGCTTCATGCATGCAACCCATATTTTCTCTTTTTGCGAGGTTAACTTTCACTTTCCTCCTATTTCTCACCTTTCAAAATCTCGCCTTTTTTGTCTCTGTTCTAAACCCTTCTTCCTCTCCTTTCCTTTTACTTCCATTTCACAGATTTTCTGTCAAATCGCGAAGCAAACCACCAAAAACCCTTCCACCGCTTCCTGCGAGCAAGGCTGGCAGTTGATGTTGATCTGCTTGGCCACTTTCCCGCCCGGCCCTCTTCTGCGCGACCATCTCATGGCGCACTGCGCCGAGAACAGCGCGAACCACCCTGAGGCCAAAATCAAGGTGTAGAAATAGAATCTGGTGGTGTGTGGTGGTGGAGATTGGATGATGCTAGTGGGGACGGGGAGAGAGCAATGAAACCATGGGGCTTCAAAATTGGGCATGATAGACTGTTCCTCCTTGGAACGCATTCCTTGCAACTCGAGCCTTCATCTACTTCTACTCTAAATTACTTTTTTCTACACAGGACCTCGCCACCAAAGCGCTACATGTGGTGCCGCTCATTTGCGACCTCGGCCCCCGGCGAGAATTGCCGACCTTGGTCGAGATGGAGGCCCTGCGGCGCATGCAGCCTCTGGTGGTGCGGGTCTCGTTCCTGGACCAAAAGTACGTCATGGTGCCTGCGGACTCCTGGACCACGGCTGCGCACTTCAGGACGGTGGTCTGTAAGCGCCTGGGGGTCCTAGATGAGAGGTCTTTCGCGCTCTACGAGGTATGAGAGAAGTAATAGTGTGGTGCAGTACGTCGGTTGGTGCTGTCTCTCACACAATAACATGCACACCCTTGGAATAAATTTATGCAATAACACATGTTGTCTCTTTGAACTTCGTGTTTGGTGATTCGTTGTGCCTAATTACTGTTCGTATACAAATGGAGTTTGACATGCACTGAAATCATGTCAGGTCTCTTCCAACGACGAAGAGCGGCCCCTCGACGCTTCGGAGCGCATTTTGGACTTGATGGCGTATTGGGCGCGCTTAGCCAATGAGGTGCGGGCAAAGCAGGGCAAAAATGCCGAAGTGGACACCTACCACCTGGTATTCAAAGCCAAGTACTTCTTTGAGCCGGACCCGAACGACCACGCGTGCGTGGAGATGATGTTCATGCAGGGCTGCTATGACGTGGTGGATGGGCGCTACCCCTGTGCCGACCAAGACGCGATTACCCTCGCTGCCTTGCAGGTGGTTGGAGTGGGTGGTTGGTGGTTGGAGTGTGTGAGTGTGTGGTTGGAGTGTGTATTTGGAGTGTGTGGGTGTAGATGAAGTTGGAGAGGAGGCATGTAGGAAAAGGAAATTCCATGTATGTGAATGACCAATTTGAATAATGCTGTAATTTTAGTGCCTTAATTTTCGATGAATGAAAGCTGTACAATGAAACCCTCACTTTATTCTTCTCTGTTTTTTTTGTCATGATAAAACAACAGGTGCAAGAGGAGTTCGGGGATCATCCGAGCGGCGAGGAGCCCTGCATTTACTTGAAAGGCAACATGCACAAGTAAGTTTGAAGTGAAATAAATATAGCGTAAAACATTTTTTATCTACGACTACAGTCTTTGCGTATGTTCTATTTATTCATGCTTATCATTTCTCTTGAAGCTCTCTCTTTCGCTCCTGTACTTGTCCTCACCACTAGCAATTGCCAATTTGTTTGCTTTCCTACTCTCCTCTGCTCTCCTGCCTCTTTCAACGACTGACTGTCTCAATGCAGGTACGTGCCGGAAAAAGTGCTTTCGGAGTCGGACCCCAAATTAGTGGAAGGAGCCATCCTGAAGCTGTACGCCAAACTCAACGGCTATAGCCAGCAAGAAGCACGGCTGTCGTATTTGGACTACACGCGAGCCTGGAAGATTTACGGCAGCACCTACTTCTTCGCCGAACCCATCGCCAACAAGCTGCTGCCGGAGCAAGTGAGTCGAGGGTGTGAATAGGTGTTGAGTTGATTGAGGAGAGAATCAAGGTGACAGGCAAGGAGTCATTCAAGCAGAATGATTAAAAGTCAATCAATATTTCATAGCTGCTCTATCTTCTTCTAGGAAATTATTGATTCAAATTAAGGCTGCTGCTGCTGCTGTTGGGGGTGCCTTTTCTTGCTCTTTTTTTTGTGTCGAATACCCATTCTAGGTGGTGGTGGCAATCAGCAACCGCGCAGTGCTTGTGGTCGACCCCACGACCAAAGAGTTCCTGGAAGAGTTCCCCTACACCAAACTGGTCACTTGGGGCCATTCCGAAAAAGCGTTCGTGATCGTGTCGGGCGACCTCATTCACCAACGCAAAATTTACTTCAAAACCAACCAGGTAAAACCTCTAAAAGCAGACGAAAAGAGAGACGCTAGCGTAAGTAGAACCTCATGTTTATTTGTGCGTCTTCTAATGGTTTCTTTTTGATCATAAGAATTGCTTACTTGGTTTGAAAAATGCACGTGAGAGTATTTCGAAGAAGTGGTGAAGAGAAGAGAAAGAATATTTGATCATGTTTATGGATTGCTTGTTGCTCCTTTCAGGGCGCGGAGATGAACGTGATGGTGCAAGCGTATGCGGATTCTTTGCTGGAGGACCTGGACAAAAAGGCGGCGGTGGCAGAAGAGGCCAAGCAAGGGTCTTTGCTTTAGAGCAGCATTAGAGGAAGCAAAGAAATAACTGAACATCGAGGAGAGTCCATTCGCCCATGGCTTTGAATTTGAACACATTAAAATGGGGTGACTTGGCCTTGTATCCTCGCTTTAAGACATATAACAGATAGCTAAATAGGCAGATAATAAATTAGATAAGATTAGATTAGACCAGATTAAACTCCCCAATTGGCAATAGAAATAGCTCTTTGTGTGTCTTGATGGATCCTTTAGAACAAGTCTGAATGAGCTGGGTGTCCTTTTTGCGTAATAATATAATGCATATCTCTGCTTTAATGAGCCCTCTGTAGGATCAGTCAATCCTCGGAAGAAGGCATAGGTCACGAGTACGTCCGCGATGTCCATTCCGGCCTATCCTCTGCTATGGCACGCCATTCCTTGACGTTAACCGGTAGCCCTTTGCATCTTAAAGCCTGCTCTAATGTCCGACCCCATGTCATCGCAGGGCATCCATTCGGCCTTGAGTGTGCTACCAACTCAGTAAGCAGCTGCCGTGGATTGTGATAGTTGCTACTAAGGTCCATGGCATTGAGCCTTTGGAAGAGAGTGGCTAGTGTGTTGGTGGAAGGCAACATGCTACGGACACAAAGCTTACAGGAGCTTGTGAGTCGGTCAAATAAGTCTTCTCGTAAGGACCAAACCTCACACCCAGAAGGCATAGTAGACAGGTCAAGCTAGGTAATAAGTAACAAAGAGGAAAGTCATAATTATGAACTTCACAACAATGCATAGTCCCTCGCTTAGTCCTCAACAAGGGGCCGATTTGTACCTCGGTTTCCATCCAAGCGCTGCGTGTTCATGGAGCGTAGAATTACGTTAGTGCCCTGCTTCCCACTTCCACTTCCGGTCTTCCGAAACCTTAACTACTACTTACTACTAAGCCCATTGTGCCTTGTGACTTGTGGCATCAAGCAAGATTCCCTTGCGACTCCGCCGGCAATATTCAATACAATAAGTCAAAGGCAAAACTTTGGACCGCTACCATCACTTCCATGGCCACTCGGGCATGTGTGCCTGATTAGCTTCTTAGGTTTAGTTTGCGCTGCTTTGCTTTTCTTCTCTACCTGTTGGTCTTCTAATTCTGGTCCTTCGGGGCCTGTCTCAAAACCCCTAGGCGGGAAACGAGCCGCTAGTGGGCGCAAGCAATGACATTTATCTTTTTTCCTCTATTTAAGACCGCTACTAGGCCTTACAAAAATACGTCAAATATTTGACCCAAATACGTCAATCAATACGTCAGTACCGTAAATTACGTTATATTAGGGCATATTCCTACTATATGCATGGCAAACGCCGTATAT